>Ga0184632_10001036_pt1 | contig 11215 bp, 10 predicted proteins | sample PLM31_50_b1_FD_133153 | JGI IMG/M metagenome (GOLD analysis project Ga0184632, IMG submission 133153) | Groundwater sediment microbial communities from an aquifer in East River, Colorado, USA - PLM3-1_50_b1 | ecosystem: Environmental > Terrestrial > Soil > Riparian zone | place: USA: East... | reverse complement strand
TCTGTCCGGTCAGGGTATCCGGGTCGGCGTCGTCCAACAGTCGCCTCAGTACCACCGACTCCTCGCCGGGCGGGCACAGCAAGTGCCGCCCGATGTCCCAGAGCCGAGTCTGACGAGGATGGATCACGAAGACCTTCGCGCCTCCCCGGGCGGCCTTCCTGATCCGGAGGTGCAGGATCGGCAGCTCGTTCTCGGCGTCCAGCCCCACCACCAGAACCGCCTTGGCGCGCTCCACGTCCCGGTATGTCACTGGCATACCCGCGGCCTGTGCGCGCTCCGCATGGAGCGCGCCGGCGTCGCCTCCCGAGACCCGGTGGTCGACGTCGTTCGTGCGAAGCGCGGTGCGGGCCAGCTTCGAAAGGGCGTACGCGTCTTCGTCCGACAACCGGCCGCCGGCAAGGACCGCGGCGCGAGCTCCATGGCACCAGGCTGCCACTTCGGCCAGGGCCTCCGCGAAGGAGACCGGTTCGAGTCCGGGAACCCGAAGCAAGGGCGTGGTCAGTCGCTTCGCCCCGTCGGGGAAGGAGTAGGCGAAGCGACCCTTGTCGCAAAGCCAGGCGTCGTTCACGTCCTCGTTGTCGCGGGCCAGATGCCGCACGACCTCGCCCTGTCGGAGGTCCACGCGGAGGTTGCACCCGCACGCGCAATGGGGACATATCGAATCGCCGGAGGTCAGGTCGAATGGGCGCGCGGCGAACCTGTACGTGCGAGCCGTGAGCGCCCCGACCGGGCAGATCTGGATCGTGTTGCCCGAGAACGGGCTCTTAAAGTCCTCCCCCCGGGCTATCCCGACCTGCTCCGCCGCGCCTCGATCGAAAAGCTCGATGAAGCGATCTCCGGAGATCTGATCGCAGAACCGTGTGCATCGGGCGCACAGCACGCACCTCTCCCGGTCGAGTGCCACCAAGGGCGAAAGGGGAAGCGGCTTCCGGTAGGTCCGCTTGGCCTCCGTGTAGCGCGATTCGCCCGGTCCGAAGGCCAACGCCTGGTCCTGCAGAGGGCACTCGCCACCACGGTCACAGACCGGGCAGTCCAACGGGTGGTTGATGAGCAGGAACTCCAGTACTCCGACCTGGGCCTTTCTCACCTCGTCGTCGGTGAATTGGGTGTGCACGACCATACCGTCGGTCACCGGCGTTGAGCAGGACGTCATCAGCTTGCGCTGCCCCTCGACCTTCACGTAGCACTGCCTGCAGGCCGCGACGGGGTCGAGCATCGGGTGGTCGCAGAACCTCGGGATCTCGATGCCCAGTTCCTCGGCCGCACGGATTATCAGCATGCCCTTCCCCACGATCACTTCCTTGCCGTCGATGGTGAGCGTCACTGAGCCGGGGGCGCCGTCGGTCACCCGAGCACCTCCCCCAGCTCGAGCCCCACGCCATCCTCGCCCGCGGTGCCGACGGCCACGAGCCGGGATGGTTCCTCCTTGAACGGGCAGCGGCCCAGCCGCACGTGTTCCTCGTACTCGTCGCGGAAGTGCTTGATGGACGAATCAATTGGGGAAACGGCGCCGTCGGCGAGCGCGCAGAAGGATTTGAACAGCATGTTTCCTCCGACGTCCTTTATGAGGTCGATGTCCTCCGCGCGACCCACTCCAGTCTCGAGCCTGCGAAGGACGCGGGTCAGCCACCATGTGCCCTCCCGGCACGGGGTGCACTTCCCGCACGACTCGTGTGCATAGAACTGGGTGAAACGCAGCACGGAGTCGACCACGCAATCGGTCTCGTCCAGGACGATCATGGCCTTGGTCCCCAGGAGCGATCCGACCGCGGCTATGGAGTCGAAGTCCATCGGAGTGTCGAGATGCTCGGCGGTTAGTAATGGGGTGGACGACCCGCCCGGGGTCCAGGCCTTGACACTCCGGCCGCCGCGGACCCCGCCCGCATGTCCCTCGATCAGCTCTCGCGCCGTAGTTCCCATCGGCGCCTCGTAGTTCCCGGGATGCTCCACCTTGCCCGAGATCGAGAAGATGCCAGGACCGGTTGACTTCTCCGTCCCGATCGACGCGAACCATCCGGCGCCCCTGTCGAGGATGTGCGGTACGCACGAAAGCGTCTCCACGTTGTTGATCACCGTCGGCGACCGGTAGAGGCCCTCTACCGCCGGGAAGGGCGGTCGGAGCCGCGGTTGTCCTCGATAGCCCTCCAACGACTCCAGCAGAGCGGTCTCTTCCCCGCAGATGTAGGCCCCCGCGCCGCGGTGAACGACTATGTCAAGGTCGAACCCGCTTCCCAGGATGTTGGATCCGAGGTAGCCGCGGTCGTAGGCCTCCTTAACCGCGCGCTCCAGGACGGTCCCCGGCCAGACGAATTCACCGCGGCAGTAGACGAAAGCCGTGCGACACCGGACCGCGTAGGCGCAGATGATCGCGCCCTCCACCAGCTGGTGGGGATCTCGTTCGACCAACTCCCGGTTGTTGAAGGTCCCGGGCTCGCTCTCGTCGAAGTTGACCACGACGTAGACGGGCTTCCCTGTGTCCTGCGGGATGAAGGACCACTTCACGCCTGTCGGGAAGCCCGCTCCACCGCGGCCGCGGAGCCCGGAGGCCTTGACCTCATCGATCACGTCGACCGGATCCATCGCAAGGGCCTTCCGCAGACCCGCGTAGCCACCCGAGCTCTCGTAGCCCTCCATCGAGACCGCGCCGGGGTCGCCCCAGCGGGACGTGAGGACCGGCTCGAAGTCAGACATCGCCGCCGCCGCCCAACCCGGCGAGCCTCCGGGACACCTCGCGCAGGTCGCCCGGCACTCCGCCCCGGGCCGCCTCCGGAACGTCTCCGCTCCTGATCCCCCCGATCATCTGGTCCAACCGCTCCTCTGTGAGACGGTCGTAGTAGACGTAGTTGACGGATAGAACGGGTGCCTTGTCGCATGCGGCCAGACACTCCTCCTCCTCTAGGGTGAACAGGCCATCCTCAGTGATGTGCTCGCACTGGTCGCCCAGGATCTCCTTCGCACGCTCGAACAGACGCTTGCCGCCCAGCAGCGCGCACGACGGGTTCGTACAGACCGAGACCACGTACCGGCCGCACGGGTGGAGCTTGAGCATCGTGTAGAACGTCGCCACCGCCTCGACCTCGGCCGTGGTGATGCCCAGGAGCTCCGCCACCTCCCGCATCCCCTGACGGGGGAGCCAGCCGGCCTCGGACTGAACGAGATAGAGCAGCGGCACAAGCGCCGATCGCTTCACCGGGTACCTCGCGATGATGCTCTCGGCCTCGCGTAGGGACGCCTCGGACAGGACCGGGCCGGCAAGGTCGTCGGTCACGCCAACCGCCTCGAGCCGGCCGGCCTCGGTCATCGGTCCGCGTCCCCCATCACGGGGTCGAGGCTCGCGACGATAGCGATGACGTCGGCCACAAGGCGGCCTTCGATCATCTTCGGCACGGACTGGAGGTTGACGAACGAAGGCGCCCTGATGTGGACCCGGTAGGGGCGCGTTCCGCCGTTCGAGACCACGTAGAAGCCGAGCTCGCCGCGGGGCGACTCCACTGCCTGGTAGACCTCTCCGGCGGGAACCTTGATCCCTGCCGTCACCACCTTGAAGTGGTTGATCAAGGCCTCCATCGACTCTTCCATGATGTGCTTCACGTACTCGGGCGAGTTGCCGATGCCGTCCGGGCCCACGGAGAGTCGGGCCGGCCAGCGCAGCTTGGGATCCTCGATCATCACGGGCCCGGGCTCGAGCCTCTTGAGGCATTGCGCAACGATTCGGAGGGACTGACGCATCTCCTCCACACGGACCTGGTATCGGGCGAAGCAGTCGCTCTCGGTCCGCGTGGGCACTTCGAAATCGAAGGTCTCGTAGCCGCAGTAAGGCTCGTCCTTGCGAAGGTCGCGCGGCAGGCCGCTGGCGCGCAGGACCGGTCCCGTGACGCCAAGGGCGAGGAGGTCCTCCGTCGAGGTGATCCCGACCCCCACGGTTCGCTGGCGCCAGATGGGGTTGCCCGTTAGCAGCTCCTCGTATTCGTGGATCCGTCCGGGCATCACCTTCAGGAACTCGCGGATCCGCTCCTCGGCGCCCTCGGGGAGGTCCATGGACAGGCCGCCGATTCGGATATAGGCGTGGTTCATCCGGAGCCCCGTGACCATCTCGAAGATCCGCAGGATGGTCTCTCGCTCCCTGAAGCCGTAGAGCATGATCGAGATGGCTCCGAGCTCCAAGCCGGTGGTGGCCAGCCAGACCAGGTGGCTGGCGATGCGGTTCAGCTCGTTCACCAACACGCGGATCACACCGGCTCGTCGTGGCGCCTCGATCCCCAGCAGGCGCTCCACGGCCAGGCAGTACGCCAGCTCGTTGAAGAACGGTGAGAGGTAGTCGGCCCGGGTCACGAACGTGACGCCCTGCTGCCAGTTCCGGTATTCGGTGTTCTTCTCGATGCCTGTATGCAGGTACCCCAGCACGGGGCGGCAGGACACGACGTACTCGCCGTCCAACTCCAGGACCATACGCAGGACCCCGTGGGTCGAGGGGTGCTGCGGCCCCACGTTGATGATCATGGTCTCCTCGCGGACGCCGGCTGGCTGCGACACGGCTCACACGCCTCGCTGGTCCGGAGGCGGGATGAACGCCCCCTTGTACTGGGTGTTCACCCCCGCCAGAGGCTCGTCCTTGCGGAGGGGATGGCCCACCCAGTCCTCGGGCATCTCGATCCTTCGCAGATCCGGGTGGCCCTCGAAGATGATCCCGAAGAAGTCGAATACCTCCCGCTCCAGCCAATTCGCGGAAGGGAACGCCGAAACCACTGAAGGCAACCGCGGATCATCTCCCGGGAGCCCGACCTTGAGCCGAACCCGGTGGCCATGAGCGAACGAGACGAGCTCGTATGCGATCCAGAAACGAGGCTCCAGGCCCGGCCAGTCCGTGGCCGTGACATCGGCGAGGAACCCGAGATCCAGGTCCGATTCGTCCCGCAAGTACGCGATTGCGGGATGCAGTTCCGCCGGTGAGACGACCACCATGACTTCACCTCGCGCCTCAAGCGTCTCCGGGAACCGATCGCGGAGGCGAACGGCTAGCTCGGCCGGCTCCATCTACTTGATCCGCGCTTCTCGCTGCACCTTGGCGTGCAGCCGGAGGATCCCGTACATGAGCATCTCGGGCCGCGGAGGGCAGCCCGGCACGTAGATGTCGACGGGAACGATCGTGTCCACGCCCTGGATTAGGCCGTAATTGTTGAACATGCCGCCGGAGGAGGCACAGACGCCCATGGAGATGACCCACTTCGGCTCGGGCATCTGGTCGTAGATCGTGCGCAAGACCGGTCCCATCTTCTGCGACACGCGCCCCGCCACGATCATCAGGTCGGCCTGCCTTGGGGAGGCCCGGAAGATCTCCATACCCCACCTCGACAGGTCGTGATCGGCCGCCCCGCTGGCCATCATCTCTATCGCACAGCAGGCCAGGCCGAAGGTGGCCGGCCACATGGAGTTCTTCCTCGCCCACGCCAGGGCCTTGCCGACGGTCGTGAGAAGGAGGCCTCGACGCGCCTCCCCTTCGGCTTCCGCCGAGGACCGTCCGGTCTGGACGCCCGCCAGTCGCTCGACGGGCATCCCTAGGACCTCCCCACGGGGATCGGGTCATGGACCGGCCGGTCACCCGGGCCGCGCTCGACGGACGCGGGAAGCGGCGGGTACGAGCCGAGCCCGGTCAGGCCTCCGCGCTCGCGTTCGGGTCCCTCCCATTCGAGACCGCCCTTCTTCCAGACGTAGAAATAGGCGACGAAGACGAGGCCGATGAACACGATCATTTCCACCAGGCCGAAGAGTCCCAGCGAGCGGAAAGAGACCGCCCACGGGAACAGGAAGATGGTCTCGATATCGAAGATGATGAAGAGCATCGCCACCACGTAGAACTTCACGGGGAAGCGTTCGGTCTTGGGAAGTCGCACTGGTTCGATCCCACACTCGTAAGGCGCGCGCTTCGCGGCTGTGGGGCGGCGCGGCCGCAGGATCGCCGAAACGACCAGCGACAGGACCGCGAAGGTCAGGGCCAGCGCCCCTAGGATCAGGATCGGGACGTAGCCTGTCGTCACGGGCCCACCAACCTACCGATCCGACGCTAGCGCCAGCAGCCCGTACATGATCTTGTCCTCCATCACCCCCGACCTCCCGTCGGTCAGGTTGGCCATGAACCGCAGGGCGAAACGCATTAGCGTCTTCCTGGGTATGCCGTACTTGACCGATAACCGCATCACGGTCGGGTTCCCGATCATCCGGACGAAGTTTCGGCCGACGTGGAAATAGCGCCCGTATCGCTCGCGCAGGAGCAGCGGGTACATGTGCGCAATGGCCGGACGGTCCCGCACGATTGCGTCAGCGATCAGCTCGGCGGCGAGCTCTCCCGATTCCATCGCGTAGGCGATGCCCTCGCCGTTGAACGGATTGACTATGCCGCCGGCGTCGCCCACCAGCAGCATCCCAGGCACGACCAGGGGATGCCGGTTCATCCCCATTGGCAACGGGCCGGAGAGAATCGGCCCGATCGCGCTGCCTTCGTTGATGCCCCAATCCTCGGGGAGCTGCCCTACGAAGACGTCGAAGACCTTGCGTGCCGAGACGCCCCGGAAGTTCCTGAACGTGTTTAGCAGGCCGGCCCCGACGTTCAACACCCCCTCGCCGACGGGGAAGATCCAGCCGTAGCCGGGCATCAGCCCATCGCCGTCCCAGAGGTTCAGGAACGACTCGAACAAGGGCATCTGGGGTCGGGAGGAGCGATAGTAGCGCCGGGCTGCGATGCCGAGTGGCCGGCTCTCGTCCCGGCGGACACCGGCCTGCGCGGCGAAGCGACTCGAGGCGCCGTCGGCTGCGACCACGTATCTGGCCCTGATCGTCGTCGGCTTTTCGCCGTTGGTGACGGTGGCGCCGGTCACCCAGCCTCCGTCCAGCATTGGCGCCTTCGCCTCGACCCCCTCCCTGAACACAGCTCCGGCCTTTATGGCCCGTCCAACCAGCAGGTTGTCGAAGTCGAGCCGAGTGCGGACGAGCCCGATTCGGGGGAAGTCCTGGAGGCGTGGCCAGGGCAGATCGATGATGACTCCGTCGCTCCCATATGTCCGGAGCGCGTCGATGCGGACGAACCCCGGCTCAGAGGGATCGATCCCCATCCTCTGGATCGCCCGTACACCCCGGGGGGTGAGGCCGTCGCCGCAGACCTTCTCCCTGGGGAAGGTCGCCTTGTCGACAAGGAGAACGTCTATTCCGTGACGGGCGAGGTGGTACGCGGTCGCCGACCCTCCGGGGCCCGCACCGACCACCAGGACGTCAGTCGCGATCGTCGCTTCGGTGATGTTTGCCCGCCTCGCCTCGCGCCTTTAGCCTCCGCCGGACTTTGTGAAGCTTTTCACAAGTGCATCGTAGGCGCGGGGCGCGGGCGTCGCAAACGCCTAGCCGGAGGGCCGCTTCGCGTGGATCCAGGTGGCGAATCGATCGGGCCGGACCCGGAACAGGACGGGTTGCCCGATCTGTGCCGTGTAGGCGTCGAACCCTGGGCCCGAGAGCTCCTCCCGGTACTTCTCGAACCACGCCGAGAGGGCGCGTAGGGCCGAAGGCTCGTCCGGGAGCAATGGTTCGGCCAGACCACGGATCAGGATGCCGGCCTGCTCGGTCCAGGCGCGGCCACGGTCCAACTGGACGGCCACGCGTGGGTTGCTCCGCAGGTTCCGGGCGACCCGGCTCCCCGCGCGGGTCGATATCACGGGCCCGTCCTCCAGCCAGACGAACCAGAGCGGCACGACGTGCGGGCTCCCATCCGGAAGCGAGGAACCGACGTGGGCGATCCGAACGTCCTTGAACGTCTTTCTCGCCTCCGCGAGGTTCATCTCCGGACTTGCGCAGTCATGCGTCCCTGACGGCCATTTCGCCCGCCAGGGCCGCGAGCGCTGCGCCGGCATTCGACTCGATCGGCGCCGCTTGAAGGCTCGCGGTGGCGAGGGCGGCCAGCTCGTTCGTCAGCTCGATCGTCTCGGCCAGCGCGCCTGAGCCCCGGATCACCCTTCGTACCTCCTCGACATCATCGGCCGACAAGACACCGGAACCTAGGCGGTCCAACAGGAGTCGTCGTTCCGCCTTAGAGCCAAGCCGCAAAGCCTTGGCGACCATGGTCGAGCGCTTCCCGAGGCGGATGTCGCCGTCTCGATCCTTGCCCGTGATGGCCGGGTCACCGAATGTACCGAGCACGTCATCCCTCAGCTGGAACGCTTCGCCAAGCGGCTCGCCGAAGTTTCGAAGCGCGGCAAGCAGGTCCTTCCCCGCCCCCGCCAGCGAGGCGCCTACGAGCAGCGGGCCCACCACGGAGTAGGACCCGGATTTCAGTGCGGCGATCCGGCGAGCTCGCGCCTCCTCCACACCGGCGCCACCCCCAGCGGCGACGGTCAGGTCCATGAACTCGCCACTCACTGCCTCCACCCGCATCCGATTGAAGTGGATGAAGGCCGCCATGGTGAGCTCCGAAGCGAACCCCGATCCCACAAGCAGTTCGTCGGCATACGCTTGCGCGAGGTCGCCGGCTAGGACCGCCGCAGAGCCCCCGAGCGTCGCGAACGCCGTCGGCTTCCCTCGCCTGAGCTCGGAACGATCCATGACGTCGTCGTGGATGATGGCTGACGTGTGAAGGAGCTCGATCGCGGCTCCCGCGCGAGCGAGCGGCCGCCCACCAACTCCTCCCGCCGCTCTGTGGCCCCAGTAGCACAAGAGCGGCCGCAGGCGCTTGCCCCCCGCTTCAACCAAGCGGACCAGCTCGTCGACCAGCACCAGAGCATCTGGCGCCAGGGAAGCCAACCGCTCGCGCGCAACGGACAGGTGGGCGGAAAGCTCCCGGTCGACCAAGGAGATGAAGGGTGCTGCTTCGAGCGCGGTGACCTCGTCGGTCGGCTGCGCCATCACACTCGCCAGTATCGCAGCAGGGAATGTCACTGGCGGTCTCTACATTCACGCGATGGAGCTGTTGCTTTTCGCCCTTGCGTTCTGGGTCCTGATGATCGCCCTGGCGACGGTCGGGTGGGTGTCATGGCGACGGACCGCCCCGCTTCGTAGCGGCCGATCGCAAGGAAGTATCGGCAGCCTCCCCACCCTCATACGGTCGTCGCGCACCACGTTCCTCGCGGCGGCCGCCGGGGCGAGCCTCGCCATGACCGGGGGCGTCGCGATCGCGCGCAGCCCCACACGCCCGATCGCCCTACTCGTGTCGGCGCTGGGGGCCTGGATCGTCGCGGCCGGCCTCTGGTCCAGGGTCACCGGGTTCGAGGCGTTGGGTGCCGGGCTCGTCCTGCGCTACGGGCAACGACCCCCATTCCACTTGACTTGGGCGGAGTGCCGGTCGCTCCGGCCGCCCCGGTGGCCCATGGGCGGCTGGCGACTTGCCACCGAACGCGGAAATCAGACGCTTATGCCGTCGGATGTTCTAGGCAACGAATGGATGCTCGATCATCTCGTTCGATCCGCGGGGCTGTCTTTCGACGGCCGGAGATGGATACGAATGAGCCCTAGCCGGTGAAGGTGATCGTCCCGGTCATGATCGTCGGGTGGACGTCACACCGGAAGAAGTAGTCGCCGGGCTCTGGTGCCGCGAACGTGTAGTCGGTGCTCGCGGGACCAGTGATGTTGGCACCCTGGAAGATCGGGGCCGTCGCGGACTCGTCCGTGTAGATCGAGAAGTTGTGAGGTGTCTGGGGGTCCTGGTTCGAGAAGTGGATAGTGACCTGCCCGCCGGAAGGTGCTGTTAGCTCGTTCGTGTCGAACGCGATGTTCTTCGCTTCCAGAGGGATCGCTCCCGGCGGGGGTCCTCCGCCCGGAGGACCCCCCGAGGGCGGAGGGCCGGCCGTCGCGGTCACGGTCCCTTTCATCTGGGTCGGGTGGAACTGGCAATGGAAGAAATAGCTCCCGGGAGGTGGCGCCGTGAACGTGTAGGTGGCCTTCGCCGGTCCATCGACCTGGGCACCTGGAAATATGATGTCGGCCCCAGCTTCGTCTCGCGTTATGGCGATGTTGTGCGGCGTTCCCGCGTCCCTGTTGTCGAAGATCATCGTCACGTTCGCATCTGCCGTCAGTGTCAGGCTCGTGGTGTCGAACGCGATGTTCTGCGCAGAGACGGAGATAGTCTCCCCTCCCTCGGCTAGCTCGCCGGGCGGGCGGTCGCCGAAGGCTACGGCGGAGACCAGTCCGCCCGCGACCACGATGACTCCGGCTACGACAAGAAATGGGAAGGCGACGGGCCGGCCGCGGACGCGCCGCCCGTATGCCACCAGCGCGGCCCCGACCAGGATGTTGGCCGACATGAGGATGGCGATCACCACTGCCATGTCCTTGCTGACAGCAAGCAGGACACGCGAGAAGCTCCAAACAAGGATCCCGCCGAAGACCAAGGCCAGAAGGGGGTAGGCGATGCCGGGTAGGCGGGGCCCCTGCGGTTCCTCGCCGGACACGCGCTCTTCACTCATCGTTCGGCGAATTCCTTCCCGCTCAGCCCCGAGCTGATCTCGCGGTCGACGCGGTTCATCGCCAGCGCGTCCCACCCTTCGGTCTGCTCCTGTCGGAACCACTTGAAGAAGATGATCGTGATCGCGGTCCACAGGATGGCCCCGCCCGCGAGCTTCATCACCAGCCCTGCGATCGTCTGGTCGGTCAGGGCCGAGACGCCCCAGATTCGGGGGGCCTCCGCGTAAAAGGCGTAGAGGGGCTTGCTGCCGAACGTGAGGAACGAGGCTGGAACGGTGGGCACCAGCGATTGCAGGAACAGATAGAGCATGCGAACGGGGTACGAGAGACCGGGAAACTCCGGAAGCGGGCTTATCACCGGCCACCACATCAATGAGGCCGACCCGAAGAGCACGACGTGACCGACGAAATGCACAGGGTGGAGTCGGAGCATGAGGTCCATGACAGGGGGCCAGTGCGTAACGACGATGACGATGTTGAACAGCACCATCGCGAGCAGAGGACGGGCCAGGTTCCGCACGACCCATCGGAACGGGCGGGGCGAAACCAGCCTCCGGAGCAGCCAGGCGGGCGTGCCAAGCAGCAACAACGGCGGTGCGACCAGGGAGATGAGCAGGTGCTGGGACATATGGACGAACAGGAGATAGCGCTCGGCCAGGTCGTGTATGGGCCACTCGGATGCGATGAGGATCGAAAGGACCCCAAGGGAGAAAGACGCGATCTGGCCGCGGGTCGCGGACGGTTCCTTCGGGGCCACCGTGCGGGGCCCGAGCCTGCGCAG
>Ga0184632_10001035_pt1 | contig 11215 bp, 9 predicted proteins | sample PLM31_50_b1_FD_133153 | JGI IMG/M metagenome (GOLD analysis project Ga0184632, IMG submission 133153) | Groundwater sediment microbial communities from an aquifer in East River, Colorado, USA - PLM3-1_50_b1 | ecosystem: Environmental > Terrestrial > Soil > Riparian zone | place: USA: East River... | reverse complement strand
TCGATGCGCTCGCACACGCGCACCGGGCGGGAATCGTCCATCGTGACGTGAAGCCGTCCAACATCCTCCTCGAGGATCGGGACGAGATCGCCGTCCGGCTCCTCGATTTCGGCCTCGCGCAGTTCGACGGCGCCGACACACTGACGGCGGTCGGAGACGTTCCGGGAACGCTCGCCTACATCGCGCCCGAACGGCTCGCCGGAGAGGAGGCGACACCGGAAAGCGACGTCTGGTCCGTGGGCGTCCTCCTCTGGGAGGTGCTCGCCGGCCGCCACCCGTTCTGGGGCCTCCCGCTCCAGGAGGTCGCACGGGCGATTCAGGCCGGTGCGCCGTCACTCGCCGCGGAGCGGACGAAGGCTCCCCGACGGCTCGTCGCGGCCGTCGACAGCGCACTCGCGGCGGATCCGGAGGAACGGCCTCGGGCATCGTCGCTCGCCGCGGACCTGCGGAGCTCGCTTCGATCGGCTCCGGCCCGTGAGCGGCGCTCACCTCGTGAGAAGCAGCCTCCCGTCGCCGATGCTCCGGTCAATGTCCTTGCCCGTCGGGTCGCTCCGATCGGCCTCGCGGTGGTCGCGGCGGCGCTCGGGGCGACGCTGCTTCCGTTCTGGCCGGTCGCACTCGTCGTTTCGATCGCGATCGGTGCCGGTCTCGCGGCGTGGCTCGACCCACGTCTCGGTCTCCTGGTCGCTCTCGCCGCGCCGGTCTTCCCGCTCGGAAACTACGCGCAGAGCGCGGCGCTTCTCTACGGGGTGTTTGCGCTCGGATGGCTCGTCCTCTGCTGGCGCGATGCCCGCTACGGGCTCCTGTTCGTCTGTGGACCCCTGCTCGCCGGCGCCGGCCTGCTGGCGCTCGTGCCGCTCGCCGTGCAACCCGCTCGCGGCACGGTCAGACGTGTCTCGCAGGCGGCGGTGGCGATACTGGCCGCCCTGCTCGTCGCCGGGGTCGCCGGTGAGGAGCTCCCGCTCGTGAACCACCCCGCAGCGCCGCTCGGCATCGGCCCCCTCGACCCTGTGAGCGACGCCGCCCTCACCGTCTGGGGCGCGCTGGCAGGCTCCGCCGTCGTCCTCGCCGGTGTCGTCGTCGCAGCCATGGCCGCAGCGGTCCTTCCGTGGGCACGAGATCGGTCTCGCTACGGTGTGGCCGCCCTCGGAGCCGTACTCACCGCCTTGTCGATCGCGGCGGGCTCAGGTGCCGTGGGCGCAATCGTGATGGTGCTCGTATGGAGCATCGCAGCTGCCGTTGCAGGCGCGTTACGCGGGCCGCGCCAGATCTAGCCACCGGTTCCGAACCGGAGCGATCTTTACACTCGTCGCGGGTACCGTCGGCATGCCTGTTCTGCGCAGCATCGAATCCAAGATCGAAGGCCTGTTCGAGGGAGTCTTCGGACGCGCGTTCCGGGCGAACGTCCAGCCGATCGAGCTCGCGCGCAAGCTCGTCAAGGAGATGGACGACCACCGGAACGTGTCCGTCTCCCGCGTGTATGTCCCGAACGAATACACGATCTACCTCTCGCCAGGCGACCGGAAGCAGTTCGCGGGGTATGAAGAATCCCTGGTGGGCGAGCTCCAGGAGTATCTCGCCGAGCACGCGCGACGGGAGCGCTACGCCCTCCTCGGCGCGCCGGTCGTGCTCGTCACGACGGACGGCGATCTCGCCGTGGGCGAGTTCGGGATCGCGACCCGCCTCGTGGCAGACGAGAGATCGGCCGAGACGCCACCGCCTCCGGAGCTCCCGGTCGAACAGCCGGCACAGACGATGATCTACCGCGCGGCCGAGCCACCCGTTGCCGACATCTCTGAGCCGGAACCCGAGAAACCGCGGGAGATCGTGACCCTCTCGGTCGCAGGCAGGAAGCACGCCGTCACGGGAACGCGCGTCGTCCTCGGGCGTTCGCGTGAAGCAGACGTACGCATCTCCGATGTCAACATCTCGCGCAAGCACGCGGAGGTCCGCCACGAGGAGGACGCGTACTGGATCGTGGACCTCGGCTCGTTGAACGGCACGATCGTCAACGGCAAGCGCGTCGATCGAAAACGGCTCCGGGACGGCGACCGGATCACGCTCGGCTCGACGGAGATCGTCTTCGGACGCGCCCTTCCGGGATCGTGACCGTCGTCGCACTGGAAACCGACGAGACCCTCCTGATCCTGAAGATCGTCTTCCTCGTCCTGCTCTACGGATTCATCCTGCTCGTGGTGCGTACTGCGACGAAAGACATCGGTGGAGCGCCGCAAGAGAGCATCGTCCTCGGCGCGGCCGAAGCCTCGGCGCTCCGTGCCGAGCTGGGTGTGCGTCCGACTCGCTTCGTCGTGCTGGCGAGCCCCGAGCTGACGCAGGGAAGCACGATCGAGGTCACGACCTCGATCGTCGCGGGACGCGATGCGGGAAGCGGGATTCACCTCGCCCGCGACGAGTTCGCTTCGGCGCGGCACGCACGGGTCGAGCCGCGCCCCGACGGCGTCTGGGTCGACGACCTCGGCTCGTTGAACGGCACGTTCGTCAACGGGGCACGCCTGAAAGGAGCCCGGCTCCTGCGCGAAGGGGACGTCGTTCGTATAGGCGAGACGGAGCTCCAGGTGCAGCGATGAGGATCGGACGCGCCTACGGAGTCACCGACACCGGCCGCAGGCGCCTCCGCAACGAGGACGCCTTCATCTGCGAGCCGCCGCTCTTCGCGGTCGCGGACGGCATGGGTGGCGCTCGTGCGGGCGAGGTTGCTGCGCGCCTGGCCGCCGCCGCCCTCGAGGAAGCAGGAACGGAGACGAGGGGCGAGCAGGGGGTCACGGCTCTGATCGTCGAGGCCAACCGGCGCATCTGGGAGCGGGCGCTGACCGATCCGGCGACCGCGGGCATGGGTACGACGGTGACGGCGGCGCTCGTCGACGCGCGCTCCGGAACCGTCGCCGTTGGACACGTCGGCGACTCGCGGGCGTATCTCCTGCGAGACGGCACCCTCGAGCAGCTCACGACCGACCACTCACTCGTCGCCGAGCTCGTCCAGAGCGGCGTCCTCACGCCCGAGGAGGCGCTACGGCATCCTCAGCGCTCCGCAATCACTCGAGCGCTCGGAACCGAGCCGAGCGTCGACGTGGAGACGCTGACGGTCGAAGGGCGCCCCGGCGACCTCTACCTCATCTGCTCGGACGGGGTTTCGGTGATGCTGGCCGACGAGGACATCGTCGCGGCGATCGACGGGTCCGGACGGGACCCCGCTGCAGCAGCGGAGGCCCTGGTAGCCGCCGCGAATGCGCGCGGAGGCGAGGACAACATCACCGCCGTCCTCTTCGAGCTCGTCGAGGGCGAAGCTCCCGTGGAGGAGGCCGCCGCCGTCACCGAGTCGGGGGAGCCCGCGGGCCTGACGCCCGAGACACCCGATCCGGACGCCGAGGTCGCCCGTCACGGCGCCGGTCCGGGCGGGCGAGCTGTTGCCCTTCTGCTCGTCGGAGCGGTGCTCGTCGTCGGCGCTCTGGCCCTGTACTGGGGAATCACGAGATGAGCGCACGCACCCGCGAGCTCTGGGGAATCGTCGTCGCAAGCCTGATCGCGAGCGTCGCGCTCGCGAGCGTGACCATCGCCCGCGAGCCCGAGATCGCGGGAAGGGCGCTTACCTGGGGCGCGCTCTTTCTCGGCCTCTACGTCGTCGCTCACGTCGTCGCCCGGCGCACGGTCCCGTACGCGGACGGCGCCCTCCTACCGTTGACCGCGGTGCTGACCGCTTTCGGCCTAGCCTCGATCTACCGGCTCGATCCGGGCGACGGGGGGCGACAAGCGCTCTGGGTCGCGGTCGGCGTCGCGGTGCTCGTGGCTACGCTCGTATTGCTGCGGCACGACTACCGCGTCCTCGAGTCGTACCGCTACGTCTTCGGAGTCACGGCGGTGGGGCTGCTCCTGCTCCCGTCCGTTCCCGGGCTCGGCGAACGCGTCAACGGCGTGCGGCTCTGGGTCGACCTCGGCTGGGTCCAGTTCCAGCCGGGCGAGCTCGCGAAGATCTTCCTCATCGTCTTCCTCGCCGGCTACCTCCGCGAGAAGCGCGAGGTGCTCGCACAGGGCAGGCTCAAGGACTTCGGGCCCCTCGTCGTGATCTGGGGGGCGGCAATGCTCGTGGTCGTGCAGACGAACGACCTCGGGAGCGCGCTCCTGAACTTCGGGATCTTCCTCGCGATGCTCTACGTCGCCACCGGGCGGGCCCTCTTCGTCGCCGCCGGTCTCGCGCTCTTCGCCGGAGGCGCGGCGGTCCTCTACAACGCCATACAGCACGTGCAGGACCGGGTGACCATCTGGCTCCACCCGTGGACGGACGAGCGCGTCTTCTGCTCCCAGAACGGCCTCCTCGAATACCGTCAGGACTGCGCTTCGTACCAGCTCGTGAAGAGCCTGTACTCGATCGCCAACGGCGGCTTCGGAGGCACGGGGCTCGGCGACGGGACGTTCACGTCGACGGACGGGACACAGCTCATTCCCGCCCTGCGCACCGACTTCATCTTCTCCGCGATCGCACAGGAGCTCGGACTTCTCGGCGCTGCCGCACTCCTCCTCGTCTTCATGCTGTTCGTCGTGCGCGGGATGCGGGTCGCGCTGCAGGCGCCGGACGGCTTCTCCAAGCTCGCCGCAGCGGGTCTCACGTTCGGCTTCGCACTCCAGACGTTCATCATCGTCGGCGGAGTTCTCCGGGTCGTGCCACTGACCGGGATCACGCTTCCCTTCGTCTCGTACGGGGGGACGAGCATCGTCGCCAACTTCCTCCTGCTTGCGGGCCTCCTGCTCATCTCGAATCGGGCCAACACACCGAGCTTGCTCCAGGGTGATCGCCCGTCGCGAGGCGGATGATGGGCACCGTAAGGAAAGGACGCAGGGAGCAGCCATACCGAGGTAGGTATGGGTGCGACCGAGGACGCAGCATTGCGGCGACCAGCGCCGCATCGCGACATTGCCGTTCACCCTGGAGGGAGCTCAGAAGGGCATGAACAGGCAGATCGTCAGGCTCACGTACGTCGCGCTCACCCTCGTCGGAGTCCTCGTCGTGATGACGACCTACTGGCAGACGTGGGCAGCCGCGGGCCTCGCCGATCGTCAGGACAACGCCATCAAGCGCGTGGCCGAGTTCTCGATCGACCGCGGTCTCGTCTTCGCGTTCGAGCCGCGCAAACGGCTGGCGCGAAACGTCGAGCGCGAGATCGACCAGAAGACCCTGTTCTTCCGCCGCTATCCGTACGGCCCGCTGGCGGCACACGTCGTCGGGTACTCGACGGTCGGACGGTCGCGCACGGGTCTCGAGCGGTCGCTGAACGACTACCTCACAGCCTCGAACGCGAATCTCTCGACGTTCGTCGACACGGCGCTCGACGAGCTCCGCGGCAAGCCCGTTCGGGGCAACAACGTCGTCACGAACCTCGATCTCGACGCCCAGTCCGTCGCGCTCGAAGAGTTGGGGACGAACTGCGGGGCGGTCGTCGCGCTCGACCCGAGGACGGGGAAAGTCAAGGTCATGGCTTCCTCGCCCAGCTTCGACCCGAACATCGTCGAGGAGAACTTCCAGGCGATCTCACGCATCACCGCGAACTGCACGCCCGCGGCGCCCTTGCTCAACCGCGGAAGCGCCGGACTCTACGTCCCCGGCTCGACGTTCAAGGTGATCACGGCGTCGGCGGCGCTCGAGTCGAAGAAGTACACCCCGGAGTCGAGCTTCCTCGACCCCGGCTATTGCACGGTGTACGGCAAGCGCGTGAACAACTTCGACACCTCGCGTCCGTTCGGCACGATCGACCTCACGAACGCGCTGGCGTACTCGGTCAACTCCGTGTTCTGCAACATCGGCCTCAAGCTGGGCGCGCGGCGAATCCTGGATACGGCGAAGCGCTTCGGCTTCTACGAGCGACCTCCGCTCGAGACCCCTGCCGACGAGCGCATGGCGAGCGGCCTCTATCGCAACGGGAAGCTCTTCTACCCGAAGGTCGACGTCAACGTTGATGCAGGCCGAATGGCGTTCGGCCAGGAGCGGATGCTCGTGACGCCGCTGCAGATGGCGATGGTGGCGGGGGCGATCGGGCTCGGTGGACGACTCATGGAGCCGCAGGTGGTCGACCGCATCGTCGCGCCAGGAGGCAAGGTGATCGAGCGTGGACGGCCCCGCCTCATCCGCCGCGCCGTCAGCAAGGAGACCGCCGACGCGGTAGCAGCCATGATGCGGCTCGCCGTCGAGCGTGGTACGGGGACGGCCGCGCAGATCTCGGGCTACTCGATCGGCGGCAAGACTGGTACGGGAGAGACGGGCGTCCCGGGATCGAACATCACGTGGTTCATTGCGTTCGCCGGCGAGGACGAGGAAAGCCCACCCGAGCTCGCAATCGCCGTCGTTCTCCAGAACCAGAGCGGAACCGGAGGCACTACGGCAGCACCTATTGCACGTGCGGTCATGCAGGCAATCCTGCAAGGCACGGAGAATCCCTAACCTAGGTGACTCGCATGGCGACTCAGGACACTCTCTCCGGAACGCTCTTCGCAGGGCGCTATCGCATCTCGCGGAAGCTCGGTGGCGGCGGCATGGCCGACGTGTACCTCGCTGAAGACCAGGAGCTGGGCCGTCGCGTGGCCATCAAGATGCTGCACGGGCGCTATGCGAACGACGACCAGTTCGTCGAGCGCTTTCGCCGCGAGGCGACACATGCAGCGGGGCTCTCGCACCCGAACATCGTCTCGATCTTCGACCGGGGCGAGGCCGACGGCTCGTACTTCATCGTCATGGAGTACGTCGAGGGCCGCACTCTCAAAGAGTTGATCCGCTCGCGCGGCCCGTGCCCGATCCCGGTCGCGATCGCCTACACGCGTCAGATCCTCGCCGCCCTCCGCTATGCGCACCGCAACGGCGTCATCCATCGCGACATCAAGCCCCACAACGTGATCGTCGACCCCGAGGGAGTCATCAAGGTGACCGACTTCGGGATCGCGCGAGCCGGGGCGAGCCAGATGACGGAGGAGGGGGCGATCATCGGCACGGCGCAGTACCTGTCGCCCGAGCAGGCGCGCGGGGCGCCGGTCGACCAGACGTCCGATCTCTACTCGACAGGCGTCGTGCTGTTCGAGCTGCTGACCGGAGAGGTTCCTTTCACGGGTGACAGCCCGGTCGAGATCGCGATGAAGCACCTGGGGGACGTACCGCCGACGACGTCCGAGCTTCGCTCGGACGTGCCGGACGACCTCGACCTCATCGTCGTTCGGGCGCTGGCCAAGGAGCCGGCAGATCGTTATCAGTCCGCTGCCGCCATGGACGCCGACCTCGAGACAGTCGCACGCGGCGGTCGGGTCGCGGCGGAGACGGCGGACGCGGCGACGATGGTTTTGACCGGCGAGCGGCACGCCGACGTGACGGCGGTGACGCAGATGGTGCGTCGTGGCCCGGCGCACTACGAGCCTCCCTCACGGACCCGGCCGATCTGGCCGTGGCTGCTCGGGATCGGCGCCGTGCTGGCCCTGCTCGTGGGCGGCTGGTTCCTCTACGACTCGATCCAGAGCCAGTTGAAGGACGCGGAGACGGTTGCCGTCCCCTACGTCGTCGGGCTGCGGCAGGCGCAGGCCGAGAACGAGATCACGGAGAAGGGACTCGTCCCCCGTGTGCGACAGATATCGAGCTCGGATGTCGAGGAGGGCTTCGTCATCACGCAGAACCCGACCGAGGGCACTCGGGTCGACAAGGAGACGGTCATCCTGATCGACGTCTCGTCGGGCAAGCCCGAGGTCACGATCCCGAGCGTCGTCGGACAGAGCGTCGAGGACGCTGTCGCCGAGCTCACGCGCGCCGGCCTCGATGCCCAGGTCGTGGAGGTGTTCTCGAGCGAGGATCCCGGAAGGGTCACGGGTCAATCGCCGAACGCCGGGACGGTGGTCGTCGAGGGCACGCGCGTCCGCATCAACGTCTCGAAAGGCTCGAAACCGGTGACCGTCCCGAACGTCGTCAATCTCCCGTTCGAGCAAGCGCAGCTCGAGCTCCAGCAGGCGGGATTCAACGTGTCCCGGATCGACGTGGCGTCCGATCTGAAGGCCGGCATCGTCGTTCGCCAGGACCCGACAGGCGGGTCGGAGAGCTCGAAGGGCTCGACCGTCACGCTCTCGGTCTCGCAAGGGCCCTCGACAACTGCGGTTCCGGACGTGACGACCCAGGACTTCGCGATCGCACAGGCGACCTTGGAGGCGGCAGGCTTCAGGTGGCGAGTCGTGTACGAAGACACGCCCGAGCCGAGCTTCGACGGGATCGTGATCTCCCAGGATCCGGTCGGCGGGTCGCAGGCCAAGCCGAACGCCTTGGTGACGCTCTTCGTCGGACGCTTCACAGGCGAGACGACGACGACGGAGCCGTGAGCGGACGCGTCCGCGTCGCGGTCATCGCGGGCGGACGCTCGAGCGAGCACGCAATCTCCGTCGAATCGGCCCGGTCCGTGATCGACGCGCTCGATCCGGAGCGCTACGAGACGAGCGTGGTCGAGATTGGCCGCACCGGCCGCTGGGAGCTTGTCAGTGGAGTCAGATCCCTCCCCGGCTCAGACCACGCGGTGCTCGAGCGGGGGTCAGACCCCATCGATCCGACCTCACTCCCCGAAACCCTTCCCGTCGTTGCCAATTCGTCTCCCGCCGCCGAGCTCGGCCGCGTGGACGTCGTCCTACCCATCCTCCACGGCCCCTTCGGCGAGGACGGAACGGTGCAAGGCTTGCTCGAGCTCGCCGATGTCCCCTACGTGGGCGCGGGGGTCGCGGCCTCGGCACTGTGCATGGACAAGGACCTCTTCAAGGCCGTGCTCCGCGACCGCGGGATCGCGGTCGCACGAAACGTCACTGTTCGCAACGGCGACGCGCCGAACCACGACTTCCCGTACCCGGTCTTCGTCAAGCCGGCACGCCTCGGCTCCTCCGTCGGGATCTCGAAGGTACAGGAGGAAGACGAGCTCGAGCGTGCCATCGCTCTCGCTCGCCGGCACGATGACAAGGTCCTGATCGAGGAGTTCGTCGCCGGTACAGAGGTCGAGTGCGGCGTTCTCGGCAACCGCGACCCGATCGCCTCCGTCGTCGGGGAGATCGTCGCCCACGCCGAGTGGTACGACTACTCGGCGAAGTACGACGAGGGCGGGATGGACCTCGTCATCCCCGCTCGGATCTCGCCCGAGGCGGACCGGCGCGTACGCGAGCTCGCCGTGGAGTCGTTCACGGCGACGGAATGCGAGGGGATGGCGCGTATCGACTTCTTCGTCCGCCCGGACGGCGAGGTCGTCGTCAACGAGATCAACACGATCCCCGGCTTCACGTCGACGAGCGTCTACGCGAAGCTCTTCGAAGCCTCCGGGATCCCATATGCGAAGCTGCTCGACCGCCTCATCGAGCTCGCGCTCGAGCGGCACGAGCGGCGAAGCCATCTCGAGTACTAGGCTCGGAGGATCGCGCTACCCGAGTACGGCGGCGAGCGCTTCCTCCCACGCCGTCAGGCCGTCGTCGAGCTCGGCCTCCCCGATCGTAAGCGGGCAGAGCACCCGAATGCAGTTCCCGTAGACGCCGGCCTTCAGGAGGATGAGTCCGCGCTGAAGCGCCTCGTTGACGACGGCTTCAGTGAGCTCGGGCGCCGGGGTCTTCGACCCGGCGTCGCGAACGAGCTCGATTGCGAGCATCGCTCCCATCCCGCGTACGTCCCCGATCTGCCCCCAGCGCCGCTGCCAATCGAGCATCCGCGCGCGGATCGAGTCGCCGACGAGCACTGCACGCTCGACCAGGCCCTCGACTTCGAAGATGTCGAGGACCGCCAGAGCGGCGGCGAGCGCGACCGGGTTCCCGATGAACGTGCCGCCGATCGCTCCGGCGTGGGAGTCGTCCATGATCGCCGCGCGACCGACGACGCCCGAGAGCGGAAGGCCGCCCGCAATCGACTTGGCGACGATCAGGAGGTCGGCCTCGACGTCGAAGTGCTCCATCGCGAACATGCGGCCCGTCCGGCCGAATCCCGTCTGCACCTCGTCAGCGACGAGGACGATCCCGTACTCGTCACAGATGCGCCGCAGCCCGCGGACGAACGCAGGCGGCGCCGGAATGAAGCCGCCTTCGCCCTGCTGAGGCTCGAACACGATCGCGGCGATGTGATCGGCGGGAACGTGGGTCGTGAACATCCGCTCGAGTGAGGCGAGCGCAGTCTCGGCATCGGGGCCGCGGTACGCGTTCGGATAGGGCGCCCGATAGACCTCCGGCGCAAATGGGCCGAGGCCCGTCTTGAACGGATGCGTCCGCGAGGTCATGGTCAGTGCGAGCAGCGTGCGGCCGTGAAACGCGCCGTCGAACGCGATCACGCCGTGGCGTCGCGTGTGGAGCCGGGCGACCTTCACCGCGTTCTCGACTGCCTCGGCACCGGCGCTGAAGAACGCGCCACGAGTCTCCCCGCTGATCGGAACGAGCGCGCCGAGCCTCTCCGCAAAGCTGATGTAGCCCTCGTATGCCACCACCGTGAAGTCCGTGTGGAGGAACCGCTCCGCCTGCTCGCCGATCGCCTCGACGACGCGTGGGTGGTTGTGACCGACGTTCGCCACTCCCACGCCGCCGACGAAGTCGACGAACGTGTTCCCGTCCACATCGGTGATCGTCGCCCCGCGCGCCTCGGCGGCAACGATCGGCCCATGCACGATAAGGGGCCGCGCAACGGCATGACGCTCGCGTTCGAGGATCTCGCGGCTGCGAGGCCCCGGAATCTCCGTCCGTAGCTCGATCACGCGGGTCGCCGCCACGTGCGGCAGCCTAGATACTCGATCGGAGATCGGCGCAGCGGGCACGCGTGAATGTCCGATCGAGCATCTGGCCTAGGCTGCGAGTACGAAAGCCTTTAGTACGCGTAGCGTTTCTTCGCCGCGCGAGCGCTCCAGGACATGATGTCCACCGCGACCGCCAGCCCTACGAGAATCCACTCCGCGCCCTCGACGCCTCCGACCGGGGACCAGAGCAGCGTGTACACGATCCCCGTCCACGGGAGAAAGATCAGCAGTAGGAGCGGCCAGATGAACGAGCCGAACGCGAGATCGACCCGGTCACCGAAGATCCAGATCAACGCGAACGCGACACGCGGTGCGAACAGCGCAAGCACAAAAATCAAGCACATGGGCGGTCAGTCTCCCTCCTGCTACGGGTCGAGTCAATAGGCATCCTGGCGTCGGTGGACGAGCGCGACCTCGACGACGATGCGATTATCCAGCTCGAG
>Ga0184632_10001034_pt1 | contig 11219 bp, 6 predicted proteins | sample PLM31_50_b1_FD_133153 | JGI IMG/M metagenome (GOLD analysis project Ga0184632, IMG submission 133153) | Groundwater sediment microbial communities from an aquifer in East River, Colorado, USA - PLM3-1_50_b1 | ecosystem: Environmental > Terrestrial > Soil > Riparian zone | place: USA: East River... | reverse complement strand
TTATGCCGAACAAAATCCTAATCGTTGACGACGAGCCGTTTAACCTCGATCTCCTGGAACAAGAGCTCATGGACTATGATTACGTGCTCGAAAGAGCGGTCGACGGCGTAGAGGCGCTGGAGAAGATCGATAGCTTTGACCCCGACGTCATACTGCTCGATTATATGATGCCGAGGATGAACGGCTTGGAGGTTGTCCGGCGCCTCAGAGAGAACGAAAGCCATAGGAGTATCCCCGTCATTCTCTTGACCGCGAAAGCAACCCAGGAGGATAAAATCGCCGGACTCGACGCCGGAGCGGATGATTACGTCACCAAACCGTTCGACTCCTTCGAGTTGTTGGCGCGGGTGCGGGCGATGCTGCGCATTAAGCAAATGCACGATACTTTGGAAGAATGGAACAGGACTCTCGCCGATAAAGTGAGCCAGCAAGTCACCGAACTGCAGCGCATGGAACGGCTCCGGCGTTATCTCTCGCCGCAGATCGCCGAGACCATCTTGGGCAACGAAGCAGCCCTGTTCAAGACGCACCGGCGGGAAATCACCGTGGTCTTTCTCGACCTCCGCGGTTTCACGGCGTTTTCCGATAGCGCCGAACCCGAAGAGGTGATGGATTTTTTGCGTCACTATCACGCCGAAATGGGCAAGTTGGTTTTCAAATACGAAGGCACGTTGGAACGCTTCATGGGCGATGGTATGGTCGTCATCTTCAACGACCCGATCCCGTGTGAAAACCATTCGCAAAAGGCCGCGCAGATGGCGATTGAAATGCGCAACCGAGTCAAAGAATTGCGGGTCGCGTGGCTCAAGATGGGTTATGATCTCGATCTGGGCGTGGGTTTGGCGAGCGGCTACGCGACGCTTGGAACAGTTGGTTTTGAAGGCCGAATGGACTATGGAACGATAGGCAATCTACCCAACCTGGCCGCGCGGCTCTGCGCGGAAGCCCAAGGCGGCCAGATAGTGACGGATCAGAAGACCATGAGCAAGCTCGAAGAATACATCGAAGCCGCCGCCCTTGAAGGGCTGCACCTCAAGGGGATCAACCGCCCGGTTACGGCGTATAATTTGCTAAACACAAAGTAGAGAGGATGAACAAAAGCAAAAGATCCGACGCGCGGCGGAGCGCATCATTCGTGGTGCGGTTCTGGGGCGTGCGCGGCAGTTATCCCGCCACCGATCCGGCGACTCGCGGAATCGGCGGCAATACCTCTTGTGTCGAGGTCGCGGTGGCCGGACAGCGCCTGATCTTCGACGCCGGAACGGGGATCATTCCTTTGGGCAAAGAGATTTGCAATAATTTTTCCTCGCGGCCTACCGCCTATGTCTTTTTGAGCCATACTCACATGGATCATATCATGGGTCTTTGCTTCTTTGAGCCTCTTCTTACGGCCGGAGCGCGTTCGTTCATTTTCGGTCCGGGAAATTCCCGAGGAGCCTTAACTAGAAGTTTGCGGCAATTAACGCACAGCCACCTGTTCCCGGTAACCATCGACGAGCTCAAAGGAAGAAAGGAAATTCACTCCCTTCAGGGCGGCGAGACCATTCGCTTTCCGTCACCCGGCAAAAGACCCACCATCGATAAGAATTCACCATCGAATCGGCTGGGCTCCGAAGAGCTTGAGATCACCGCTTTGAAGAGCGTCGCTCATCCGCGCTTCGGCGTGATGCTTTACCGGGTGAACTTCGGCGGGAAAAGTCTGGTGTACGCTACCGACGTCGAACAAAAGGAAGGCGGTTACCCTGAAATTATCGAATTCGCGCGGGGCGCTGATCTTCTGATCCATGACGCGCAGTACTTACACGACGAATATTTTTCCCAGAGTAAACCGAAAATGGGTTGGGGCCACAGCACCATCGAGATGGCCGCGGATGTGGCCAGGAAAGCCGGCGTCCAACGGCTCGCGCTTTTTCACCACGAGCCGAGCCATGACGATAAAACCATGCGGGCTATTGAACGAGCAGGCAAACGGTTATTTCCACGATCGCTGATCGCCCACGAGGGCATGAAATTATCATTGTAACAATCGCATGGTAAACACCGTGACAGTATTCACTGGAAATCTGCTCGCCATACTTTTCATGTTCGCTTGCGTGGCCTCCCAAGCCCAAGCACAAATGCACCGTATTGGCGTTTTGGTGCCCGAAATGGGCCGGGCGCAGTCCCAAGCGCAAAAAGGACTGATCGAGGAACTGCAACGGTTAGGCTACCAACCACGGAAAAACATCAGTTTTGAAATCCGCAATGCCAAGGGCAACCGAAATGCGCTTCAACCCGCAGCCAATGAACTTGCCGCGAGTAAAATCAATGTAATTTTTACCACCGGAACCAGAGCCACGCTGGCGGCAAGCGTCGCCACGCGCGATATTCCCATCGTTTTCGTTCATCCGGGCGACCCTTTCGCGTTGGGTCTATTGAAAGGTTCCGGAGAACCCAGAGGAAACGTGATGGGTGTCGCGGCCTTCGCGGCGCAAACGACGGACACCCGGCTCGCGCTTCTGAAAGAAATCTTTCCCGCGCTGCAAAAACTCCACATCTATTTTGACTCCAACAGTAGTTATGCACCGGAAAATTTGGCTCTAGTGGAATCCGCCGCCAAAAAGCTGGCTCTGCATGTCGTTAACCACGGCGTAAAATCAGTGGATGAGTTGAAAGCGGGCATCAGCGCGACTCCGAGCGAGCAGGGGGCGGCGATTTTTCACATACCGGATGACCTGGTTGAAGGCGAGGTGGATTTCATCTTTGAAACTGCGCGGCAAAAGAAATTGCCGACGATGTTCAACGAGGAGGCTTGGGCCATCGCCGGCGCGATGGCCGCCCACGGGCCCAACTATTTTCAGATGGGTCGCCAAGCCGGCCGTCTCGCGGACGGGATTCTCAAAGGACAAACGCGCGGTTCCGTGCCAGTCCAGCGTGCCGCTAAATTCGACCTGACCCTCAATTATCGGACTGCCAACATTATTGGATTGCGCCTTTCTCAGGAGATCTTGAAAAAAGCCGACAAGGTCATTCGCTGACCGAGCCAACTCATGGAGCCCGTCGCTGACACCATCAGAACCATTCCGATATTCTCCGGGCTTTCCCGCGAAGATACCGCGAAGGTTCTCGGCAAAATGGAGGAGACTTCGTTTGCCGCCGGGACAACGATTTTTTCCCAAGGCGATCAGGGCGATGCGTTTTATCTGATTCAGTCCGGCGCGGTGCAGGTGATGCTGGAAAGCGACGCCGGCAAGTCGGAAGTCGTCGCTGTGCTTGGGGCGAAGGACTGGTTCGGAGAAATGGCGCTGCTTACCGGCGAGCCCCGTTCAGCGACGATCTTCGCGGTAAAACCGACGACTCTCTGGCGCCTTAGCCGCGAGGCATGGGATGATCTTATCGACAAACATCCGACATGGCTCCTGCAGTTCTGCGCGACCCTGAGCAAACGACTGTCTCACCTGGATCGGCAATATTCCACGGGACGCGAAGCCTTCAACTCCCTGGCGGGAGAGTTTTACAGCTCGCGGCCGCCGGAGCAACAACAGTTTTTCCGCCGCGCCGGTCTGCTCAGCGATATCGACAGTGCCACGGTAGAGCGTTTACTCGGCACCGCCGGGGCAAATTCATATCTGGCGGATCTCGAAAAGAACCGGTTCCGTCTGGTCCGCCGCCTGGACGGAACTAAATACGAGCTGCACAGCTACTTCAGAGATTTCCTCCGGGAAAAACTGCTCGAAGTCGAAGGCAAAGAGACCAAACTCAAGCTCGACCAGCAAATCGGCGCCGGGTATGAGGCGCTGGGCGATTGGCGGCAAGCGATTTACCATTTGTTGGAAGCCGGCGACTCGCCCAAAGCGGCCAAGCTTTTGATAGCGCAGCAGGAGCCGTTGCTCAGCGACGCTGTTGGGTTTGTCAAGGCGACCATCGACTCCCTGCCCAGGGAACAACTCTATTCCGACCCGCGGCTGGTTCACTTGCAAGCGACGGCACTGGCCCAACTGGGCGACGCGGCGGGCGCCATCCGCATTTATAAGGAAGTTCTCTCTCAAAGATCTCGAGAAATTGCCGGGGCCGAAGCCATCACTCGCCATATCCGCATGGCGGAAACTCTGGCGCGGAGAAAGGAATTTGGCCAGGCGCTCAGCTGTTTGCGCAACGCCCTCGACATGGCCGGTCATGAGAGCGTGACATCTTCTGGCGAGGTCTCGAGACTTTACCTTGACGAGAACCATCAGGCGGCGACAAACTCGGCGGGCGGAGCTGGAGTCGCGGGCTCGCTGTTCTCTTACCTGCTGGGAAAATATTCCGGCTCAGTCAAATTGGGATCGGTCAGCAAATGGTTCGGCGCCATTCTCGGCTTGGGCCTATGGGGATATCTCTGGTTTGGCAAACCAGACATCGGCCTTGATGACAGCGGCACAAAACTACTCGGACTGCTGTCCCTTACGTTGATCTATTGGGTTTTCTGGGTGTTGCCCGACTACGGTGTAGCGTTCATCTTCGCCCTGGGACTGATACTTACGGGATTAGCATCGCGGGAATCCGTCCTGGGAGGCTTCGCCAGCACCACCTGGTTTATGACCCTGGGTGTGCTCGGCCTGGGAGCGGCGATCACCGGCTCAGGTCTATTTTATCGCCTCTCCCTGCACCTGGTGCGGTTTTTCCCTCTGAGTTTTTATTGGCAAACCATCGGCATGGGTCTCATGGGCGTCGTCGTCATGGCATTGATCCCGCAACAGACCGCAAGAACAGTCGTCATCAGCCAGATGCTGGTGAACCTTTCCGAGAGCCTTGGCTATAAAACCCCTTCCAGGGCATCCACCGGTTTGTTCGCCGCAAGTTTTCTTGGACTAGGCCAGCTCGGTTTTCTTTTTCTTACGGGTTCCACCACCAGTTTGATCGCCTGGGGCCTGCTGCCCACGGATGTGCGCAGCCAATTTACCTGGGGTTATTGGTGTCTCGCCGCCTTGCCGCCGACGTTGATCGTCCTCGTCATCGTGCTGGCCGCCATCGTTCTCATCTTCCGGCCCGAGTCGGAGCCGAAGATTTCTTATAAAATGGTGCAAACCCAACTGGATATTCTGGGGCCGCTCTCCGCCAAGGAATGGATCAGTCTGGGAGTGCTTTGCTTCACGGTTACAGGGTGGCTGACGGTCTCTTATCACGGTATCGACGGCGCTTGGATCGCGTTGATTGCCTTTTGCGTTTTGGTCAATACCGGTGTCTTGGGCTGGCAAAATTTGAAAAAGGCGATTGATTGGGAATTACTCCTCTATATGGGCGTGACGTTGAGCATTCCCACGCTCTTAACTCAGGCCAGAATCGACCAATGGCTGGTGGAACTGATCACTCCGGCAATCGAACCTTTTATGAATCATCCCGCTTGGTTTTTTATCGTTATCGCCCTGCTTACCTATGCGCTCAAGTTGTTCTTTACTAGTTTTCTTACCGTGGTAACGCTCTCCGTTGCGTTGGTCCCGTTGTCGGTCGATGTCGGCATGAGTCCCTGGATCATCGCCATGATCATTCTGATGGCATCGGAAGTCTGGTTTTTCCCGTTTCAGGTGGACTGGCACACGATGGCGTACTCCACCACCGAGAAAAAAGGTTTCAGCTATCCGCTCATGTGCCGTCTCAATCCCATCTACGCCCTCGCCTACATCACCGCCCTCATAGCAGCGATCCCGTATTGGAGATACCTTGGCCTGATGGGCTAGGCGCGACCGGGAATACGCGCCCGTTCCCGAGGGATAAACTCTTTTGTTGTTTGCGCTCGTAGTTCGACCGTTCGACTTTGCTCACGGCCCTCAGACTTGCATCAAGCTGCCGCGGCAAAGTTTCTACTTGTGGCGCTGCACGTAGGGCTCCGTTGTCCCTTCCATGGCAGTGTCTTCTCCCTCATAAAGGGCGGCTGAAGTGTAAACCAGGAGAGGGGCTTCTCGGCCCTGCACCTTGACTCGTTGTAACCGCTTCAACGCCACCCCCTCCGGTAGTTCTGCGGCGGTAAATTCGCTAATGAGCAGGGCGACCCCCATCTCTTTGGTGAGCCCTTCGAGCCGGGAAGCGAGATTGACAACATCGCCAATCGCTGTGAAATCGGATCGCAGCTCAGATCCAATACTTCCCACCACGGCATCTCCGGAGTTGATGCCGACGCCGATCTTTAAAGCTCGGCCCATAAGCTCCGCCCATTTGGGGTCGAGGTTTTCCACCATTTCGACTATTTCGAGACCTGTCTTTACGGCTCTCAGGGCGTCATCGCCGTGAGATTTGGGCGCTCCGAATACCGCCATCATCCCATCGCCGATGAATTTGTCCACTGTCCCACCATGCTTGAAGACGATTTCGGTAATTTTCGCAAAGTATTCACTGAGGAACGAGACGACCTGTTCAGGCTCGATTTTCTCCGAAATGCTGGTAAAACCTCGGAGGTCCGAAAAAAGCACGGTAATATGCCGGCGCTTGCCACCGAGCGCGAGACCTTCGCGGTCTTCCAAAATCTCTTCGACGATATCGCGGGAAACGTATCTGCTGAATTGCGCTCGGTAACGAAGGCGCTCTCTTTGCTCCCTGATATAATTATTCAGAGTCAATCCGCCATGGCTCACCACGATTCCGAGGAGCACCGGTGTCATGGGAAGCCAGAGCCGGTACTTTGAAAAAGCGATTATGCAAGCCAAGGCGAACAACGCGGCCAAGGCGACTACGACGGCGAAAGCCTTGACGGGTTTGAGCTGGATCGATGGCCAAATAGTAAACCCGCATAACAGGATAAAAATGAGCGCATGTTGCCAATCCGCGAGAGGGATAATTGGATTGCCGGCGAAAAACGTTTCAATCAAGTTGGCCTGGATCTCCACTCCAGCCATCGGCTGGGTGGCGGAAAAAGGGGTGCCAAAAACATCGTGCAGGCTGGGCGCGAAGGAGCCTATGAGAACGATCTTATCGCGAAACACGGCAGGGTCGATTTCATCCTGCAAGATTCGGTAGTAGGGAACGGTTGGATAGGTGCGCGGCGGGCCGCGAAAATTGATCAAGAGGGGCTTCAGATCGATCGTCATGTCCGGCGTCCCTTTGGATGTCATCGCCGCTTGCTGTATCAGATGAGCAAAGCTGGGGTAGACCTTATCTTGAAAGGACAACGCAGGCCGAGCGCTGCGAACAAGGCCGTCTTCGTCGGTGACCAGATTCACCGGACCGTAGCCGAGCGCGTCCTCGCGAATCAACGGAATTGGCAGGTTCATGGTCAATTTGGGACCGAAGTCACTCGCCACTTCGGTGAGCTCGCAGGCAAGAATTACGTTGCCGGCTTGTTTGATCGCTGCTGCTAGCTCGCGGTCCTCGCGCGGATCGGATTTGGGCTCCGTGAACAGGATATCGAGACCGATTATCTTGGCCTGGCTGCTTGAAAGCTTCCTGACCAGCGTGGCGTGAAGGTCGCGCGGCCATGGCCATGGTAAGTTGAGTTCGTCGAAAGAGTCCTGATCGATGCTCACAACTACGATGGGCGCTTCGGGTGTCACCGTTCCGCGCATTTGGAATCGCAAGTCCAGGCTGTGGAGCTCGATTTTGGCCAACAAACCAAGCTGGTAAGCGCCGTAGATGAGCGCGGCCAAACTCACTCCGATGGTTACCGGCAGAAAATGCGCTTTAAGTTTCATGGCTAAGCGACTGTTGATAGTCGGTCCTGGCTCATAATTCAATGCCTCTTCCAGTCAGATGAACTGGATTGACCGGCGAATCAAGAACTTCTTGGCATTTATCGGCGATCTACGATTTCTCGTTAAACCCAAACTCGGTTGAATGCGCGCCTGTCTCTATTTCCCGGACGAATCCGGCGATCTTCTATGCGCCTCGCGATGAACGAAAACCTCGTAGTGGGTCCGACAAAATTGTCTACGCTTCCGCTCATCAGTATGTTTACCGGGTTCGTATTCCCTCCCTTATGACCCCAGGAGTCGCCAATAGTGAAGCCCTTTCTTAACGCCTTACTTTACACCGCCGATTGGCATACTTACTGCACCTGCGCCAGGGAACATTCAATCCCTGAGCCGGCGTCAACGCCGGTGTGGCGACATGAAAACTTTACCGAAGACAATTTTTGTCAGTCTGCTGTTTCTGCTTCTTACCTCATGTTCCACAGGTATGGTGGATTCCTCATCGACGCTCCGAGCTGATCCGGAAATTTTTCGGGTGGGTGAACTAGAGGTTAGGCTCTATCAAGACCGCGAAAAAATGACCCGCGATCTGCCTCCGTCCTTGGCGTTGCCAGGCGCCATGAGGATAGGCGGCAAGCAGCTCCAAATTTTCGGCTACTATGACGAACAAAACAAACGGATTTTTTCAGTAAATGACGCGCGCGTTCTGCTGCACGAAATCAAGCATTATTTGGAACCGCATTGGCGGCATGAAATTGGCGCTAATTACCTCGATGCGTTGGGGCAGGGTATCCAATCCGCCTGTGTCGATTGTGCCGCTCCGATGCCAGAGAAGACTCGGTAGTCAATCCCATCCTCGTCGACCAATCCCGTTAGGTGAGCGGCGCGATCAACGCCGCAGAACCAACTCAAGACCTACTGAGAATTAGAACCGCCACGCGACACTCGTCGTGACCACATGCCGCTTGTATTGGAATGCGGCCAAGTTTGATTTGTTCCTATCGTAGAGGTACTCCAGCGCAACGCTGAGCGAGCAACTGCCGTTCGCGCCGCAAAAGGAAGAAGATTTCAAAAAGTCGGGAACGAAGTCTCTGACGATGCCTATCTGATGGACCGGTTCTCGGTCTCGCCGCTTCACCGTGTTGGGCGCAGTTGCCGGTTGCAGACTATTCTTATTCCGATAGAAACGCCAGTGGAAATCGAGATCGTAACGTAAGCGGAGTTCCCACCACGGCAAGCTGTATTGAAAGCCCGTCACGAGACGGTGGCCTTGATAACTCCAATTGTCTCCCTCAGCGAACTCCGCATCGAACTGGTAGCCTAGCCTGGCAAAGTGCCGCCCCCCGTCAAATAGCAGGACGTGAGCCAGACCCGCCATATAGTTATTGGCATCGCGGACTTCACTGGGCACGACCCGGTCATCGTTATAGAAGTCCTTCCACTGAAATGTATATTGCAAGGTAGTTAAGTTCCCTGTATTGGCCGCTAAGGTCACATATGAGCTGACGATGCCGCGCTGGGTAAACGGGGCGTTACCCAATGAAATAAAATCGTACGTGACCTGGAGGCCGGCCTCATAAGGCAGCCCGCCAAAAGCGCTCTGCGCCGAGCCGCGCCGCGCGATGCTTAAGGTCGGGGTATGGCTTTGCGTGTTAAACTCGGTCAGGTGATTGTAATAGGATTGCAGAAACCTGTAGGAGATATCTCCCTCCCAGTCGGGGTTCTTCAGCCATGTATACCCGAGATTGACGGTGGCAAGTTCGCCTTCGCTCTTACGCCGCCGGGTCTCTTGGCGAATGACCGTCGTCGTAATGTCGCTGTTCGGACCGGGAACCACGGGTACGTTAGTGTCGTAATACACCCCCAGCCGCAGCTCGCCGCGGAAAAATTTTTCTTCGCTTTCCGCCTTCTGCAGAATTTCCCCGAAGCGCTGCAACGGCGCCACCAGAGGAGATACCGGCTGAAGACGCAGAGCCTGATCAATCTCGGCTCGCGCCTCGCCGGCAAAGCCGAGGGCGGCAACCGCCAAGCCGGTATAAAAATGCGCGAGCTGCGCGAAATTATCGTCGCTGGGGACATTGGCCCTAAGGAGAGTCAGGGCATCGCGGTAATTTTTTTTACGGTACTCGATGAAGCCGAGATAGTAGCCGATGTTGGGGCGGCGAGGGTCAGCCTGATACGCCTGGCGCAGCAGGGGTTCCGCCTGTTCATACTCTTTCTGCGCAAAATGCAAAACCCCCAGCTGGAACGCGACGTCCGCATCGGCGGGTTGGATCGCTCTGGCCTTTTCGAACGCTGCGCGGGCATCGCCGGGCCGATCCAGAGCGCTGTAAACAAGGCCCTGATAATAGAGAGCGTCGACGCTCTGCGGATGCAAACGGAGCGCCTCCTGCAACTCCTTCAAGGCCGCATCATATCGCTTCTCGCTGTAAGCAAGAACCGCCCGATCGACGAAAACGGCTGCCTCGAGTTCCCCGGAACTCGGCGCTTGAGCGCCGGCAGTAGAAAGCTGAAAAATACTTAACGATCCAAACAGTACGGCAACCAGGATCTTTAAAGCCAAGAAGCGAGCCGCCATTTTATCCTCTAGGTAACATCGATTCCCATAAATTTCCGGATTATCGCTGCTCGTCCCTAAACTGTCAAGCAAATTAGTCAATGATGTTGTGAACTCGGCAAACCCCTTGACAATCATTCTTAACTCGATATAGCTGTTGCACTCGATAATTTTGATCGAATGGCCGTTTGATTTTATGTCGACTCGTCTCAATTGGAGGACTTTGATGGACAGATATGTGCCACGATTCGGTGCCATACGAAACGCAGCTTTAGCTCTTTTGTTCATGCCAGCTCTGCTTAATGCCCAGCAGCCCACGTCGGGTGTAGTTACCGGGGTTCAGGGTCAAGCACAACTTACCCGGTCGGCCTTAGCCGCCCCGGCGCCGCTTCGTGTCCAAGACGGTATCGTCATCCGCGACGTAATCGATACTCGAGAGAAATCCCTGGCGCGCATTCTCTTCGGCGGAAAAGCGACCGTGACGGTTAGAGAGTTGAGCCGTTTTGAGGTCCGGGAAGAAAATCTTCCGGGCGGAGGCACAAGGTCGACCATTGAACTCAACTCCGGCGCGGTTCTTGTCAACGTGGCCCGCCAGCTTATGGGACCAAGGGACGAAGTTCACATCCGCACGCCCAACGCCGTTGCGGCGGTGCGCGGTTCGGCAGTTTACGCGGAAGCCGCTGACATATTCAGTCAGATAACCGGCAATTCCGTTCTTAACTGTATCGCCCCGCTGGTCTGTCCGACTATCGCTCTGACTGAAAATTTTACCAGCAGGTTTGTGGGCAACGGCTTCAGTCCACCGTCGCCCCTCCCGCCGGGGGCTGCGAACCAGATCGTTAGTTCAATGCAGACGGGGAAATCGGTTACGCGTGAAGGTAATGCTGCACAAATCGTTGCGGGAGCGGTTGCCGAGGCCACTGCTCTGCAGAGCGCGGCGACAGCGCTGGTCGGCGGCCAGTCGACGGTAGCCCCGCCTTCCCAGGTGAGCAACCCTCCGACGCCATGGACTAATCCGCAATCCG
>Ga0184632_10001033_pt1 | contig 11220 bp, 12 predicted proteins | sample PLM31_50_b1_FD_133153 | JGI IMG/M metagenome (GOLD analysis project Ga0184632, IMG submission 133153) | Groundwater sediment microbial communities from an aquifer in East River, Colorado, USA - PLM3-1_50_b1 | ecosystem: Environmental > Terrestrial > Soil > Riparian zone | place: USA: East... | reverse complement strand
GAACCTGACTAAGAACTTCCGCCAGATCCGGGCCGTCCAAGGGCTGGATCTGACGGTGGAGACGGGGGAGGTCTTCGGCTACCTGGGCCCAAACGGGGCCGGAAAGACCACGACGATCCGGCTGCTCTTGGACTTCCTTCGTCCGACCGCCGGTACGGCGACCGTCCTCGGTGGTTCGCCCGCCGATCCAGCGGTGCGCCGTCTCATCGGCTTTCTGCCCGCCGACCTCTCGGTAGATCCGCGCTACACGACCCGCGACCTGCTCGACTTCTACGGCGCACTACGGGGCGGGCACGACCCGGCGTGGGTCGACGCCCTGCTGCAACGGTTCGACCTCGACCCGAACCGGCGATTCGGCGAGCTGTCCACCGGCAACCGGCGCAAGCTCGGTCTCATTCAGGCCTTCGCCCACCGACCAGAGCTGCTCCTCCTCGACGAGCCGACGAGCGGGCTGGACCCGCTGCTGCAGGCCGAGTTCGCCCGACTGATCCGGGAGATGACCTCCATCGGCGCCACGATCTTCCTGTCGAGCCACGTCCTACCCGAGGTCGAGGAGCTGGCCGCGCGGGTGGCGATCCTGCGCCAAGGCGAGCTGATCAAGGTGGCCTCCGTCGAGGACCTGCGCGCGGAGGCGCGGGCCCGGCTCGAACTCCGGCTCGCCGACGCTGCCCCGGACGGTGTGTTCGACGGCGTGCCCGGTGTCGTCGAGGCCCGGACCGACGGCTCGACGATCCACCTCGTGGTGGAGGGCTCGATGGACCCGGTCATCAAACGTGCGGCGACCCTTCCCGTGGTCCGTCTGATAACCCACGAGGCCGATCTGGAAGAGGTCTTCCTCAGCTACTACGCGGCGGATGGGGGCGCGAGATGATCGTCGCGACGCGGCTGATCCGGGACCGACTCCGCGGTCTGCTTTGGTGGTCAGTCGGCATGATCGGGCTGGTCCTGCTCACCGTGGTCTTCTACCCCGCCGTCAAAGACCAGGGCCGGGCGCTGAACGACCTACTCAACACTCTTCCCGACGCCTTCAAGTCGGCGATCGGTTACGACGCCCGGATCCCGCTCACATCACCGCCCGGCTATCTCAACGCCCGCCTCTTCGCCATCGTCGCCCCGGTGCTGGCGCTCATCTTCGCCATCGGACTGGGCGCCCAGGCGATCGGGGGCATCGAGGAGGCAGACCGGATGGAGCCGTTGCTCGCCAACCCGATCACTCGGGTGCGGGTTGCCGTCGAACGCTACGCCGCGACGGTTGCGCTCCTCGCCGGGCTCATCGCGGTCCTGGCCGCCGCGTCCGTCGTACTCTCCGCCCCGTTCGGCGCGCTCGACGGAGTGAGCATCGCCGGCCTGGTCGGCGCCTGCGCGGCCGTGGGCTGCCTGGCCCTGTTCCACGGGTCGATCGCGTTCGCCGTCGGGGCCGCCACGGGCCGTCGCGGCCCCGCGATCGGGGCGGCCACCGTCGTCGCCGTGGCCGGCTACCTGATCCAGAGCCTGCAGTCCCTGACCGATCTGCTGGATCCGTTCCGGTTCGTCAACCCGTGGCACTGGTATCTGCGGCGCAACATGCTCGTCGACGGGGTCCCACCCGAGGCGGTGCTGGCCCCGCTCGGCGTCTCGGCGGTGCTGCTCGCGGTCGGTGTCGCAGTCTTCCGCCGTCGCGACCTCCGCTGAGTCGCGGGGAGGGGGCATGATCGGTGGCGTGGTGAACGAGAGGATTCCCGAGCGGGGAGGGTGGCGGACGTCCCTGCGCGACGCCTTTCGGCTGGAGCGGCCGCCGCCGCCAACCCCGGCGAGTCGCCGGCTGCGACGGCTGATCGCGCTGACCGCCATCACCGTGGTGGTGGTCGAGGCGCTCAATCTGCTGTCCGTCGACGAGCCGGGCTTCTCACTGCTCGTCCGGACGCTGTGGGCGCTGCTGCGCGTGATCGGCTTCCTGTTTCTGATGCGGGCGGTTCGATATGGCCGATCGGTGGCGCGCCCGTTCGGTCTGATCCTCGCCGTCACAACCGTCTTCGCGGTGGCGCGCCTCGCCCAGCCGCGCGAGGGCAGCCTCATCCCGCAGCCGGCGGTGATCGCGGGCTTCGCGGTCCTGGCCGTGCTCTGTGCAGCCGTGGTGTGGCTTCTGTACAAGTCACCCGCGGTCGATGAGCACCTGTCGGCCAGGCCGATGCGCCGCCATGTCCCGGGGTGGGTCCTCACGGCCAGGGTCGCGGTACTCGCGTACGGCGCCCTGCTGCTCATTCCCTTTCTCGTCGCCATCGGCACTCTCTTCGATGGACGCCGGCTGCCCCTGCCGGTCACGCTCGCGCTCCTCGCGACATGGTTAGCCCTTTTTCTCGCGGTGGGCTTCGTCGTGCCGTTCGGGTCCTTCTTCGTGGTGGTTGGCAGGACCTGGGCGCGCTGGCTCATCGGCGCGCTCAGCGTTGTGGTGCTCATCGCGCAGCCCTTGCTCTGTTACGCACTGCTCGGTCTGGACGGGCTGTTGCGCGATGGTGTACCTATGATCATTACCGCGCTGCTCGGCCTCTACGCGCTGCATCGGTCGCGCGGACTCGAGACCTGGGTGCGCCCGCAGAGGCAAAGGCTCGGGTCGCAAGCTTCGCCGCAGAGCCAAATGTTCGGCTCGCAAGCTTCGCCGCAGAGCCAAATGTTCGGCTCGCAAGCTTCGCCGAATGGCGAGACGCCGCCCGCGCCATCTAGCGCGGGCGAGAGTGCGTGACAGACTGTGCGCCATGCGCTGGTTGACCGCGGGTGAGTCGCACGGGCCCGCCCTCATCGCCGTCCTGGAGGGGATCCCCGCCGGGGTCGAGGTGACGAGCGCCGAGGTCGCGCGGGACCTGGCTCGCAGGCGCCTAGGGTACGGGCGCGGAGCCCGCATGTCGTTCGAGCAGGACGAGGTCGAGATCCTTGGTGGAGTCCGCCATGGCGTGACCTTGGGCAGCCCGATCGCGATCCGTGTGGGCAACAGCGAGTGGCCGAAGTGGGAACTGGTCATGGCCCCCGATCCGGTCGACCCGGCATCGCTGGACGGGGTCGCCCGCAATGCCGCCCTGACCCGGCCGCGCCCGGGCCACGCGGACCTCGCCGGCATGCAGAAGTACGGTCACATCGACGCCCGGCCCATCCTCGAACGGGCCAGTGCCCGCGAGACCGCCGCCCGGGTGGCCATCGGCGTGGTCGCCAAGGGCCTGCTCCGCCAGGGCCTGGGGATAGAGATCGTGTCGCACGTGGTGGAGCTGGGCAGTGTCGCCGTGAAGCCCGGGCTGCAGCCGAGCCCCGAGGACGGCGAGCGCATCGACGCGGACCCGATGCGCTGCCTCGACTCGGAGGCGTCCAAGCGCATGGTCGAGGAGGTGGACGCGGCCAAGCGTGACGCGGACACGCTGGGTGGGGTGGTGGAGGTGCTCGCGTACGGCGTGCCGCCCGGCCTCGGCAGTCACGTCCAGTGGGATCGCAAGCTGGATGCCCGCATCGCGGCCGCCCTCTGCTCCATTCACGCCATCAAGGGTGTGGAGATCGGCGATGCCTTCACCCAGGCCCGCTCGCGCGGTTCGCAGGCACACGACGAGATCGTGCCCACCGCGACGGGAGTGCGGCGCCTGACCGACCGGGCCGGCGGGCTCGAGGGTGGCATCACCACCGGGGAGCCGATCCGGGTCCGCGCCGCGATGAAGCCGATCTCATCACTCAACCGGCCACTGGCCACTGTGGACGTCGCCACCGGCGAACCGGCCACGGCGATCAACCAGCGCTCCGACGTGTGCGCGGTGCCCGCGGCCGCGGTGGTGGCCGAGGCGATGCTCGCGCTGGTGCTTGCCGACGCGGCCATCGAGAAGTTCGGCGGCGACTCGATCGGCGAGCTCCGCCGCAACCTCAGCGGATACCTCGAGAACCTCGTCATCCGATGAGCAGACCGGTCTGTGTATTGGTCGGGGCACCGGGGGCGGGAAAGACGACGATCGGTGAGCGTGTCGCGGCCGCCCTGGGCAAGGAGTTTCGCGACACGGACGCCGACATCGCCGACATCGCCGGGAAGCCGATTCCGGAGATCTTCGTCGACGATGGGGAGGCCGTCTTCCGAGACTTCGAGAAGGCGGCCGTAGCGGCGGCGCTCGAGTCATTCGACGGGGTGCTCGCTCTCGGCGGCGGGGCGATTCTGGACGACGAGACCCGGGAGCGGCTGCGGGAGCAGACCGTCGTCTATCTCAGCGTGGAGTTGTCCGATGCGGTGAGTCGGGTGGGTCTTGGCAGTGGCCGTCCACTGTTGACAGTCAATCCCCGGGCGACGCTCCGGTTCCTGCTCGAGCAGCGCCGACCGCTGTATCAGGAGGTCGCCACCATCACCGTGGTCACCGACGGACGGGCGCCAACGGAGATCGCCGACGAGGTGCTGGCGACGATCACGTCGTGACGAGCAGGTGCCAGTAGTCTTCCGCGACCTGTTCGGCGACGACAGCGAGCCGCCCGTCGCAGCCAGGCCAGTCACAAAGCCCTGCAGTCCTAGGCACATCGTCTGGACATCCGGATGCTTCGACTTCGCTCGCGCGAGCATTCCGGCAGATTGGTCGATGCCGTTCACCCGGCGGTGGGCAGCGAGGAACTGGGCGAAGTACTGCCCGTGCCGCAAGCCGCGTCGAGCACCAGCGCCCCGGGCGCGGTGGTGGCGAAAAGCCGGTCGATGTGGTCATCGCCCAAACACGGAGAGGCGGTGCCACTGGGTCGACGCCCGGGCGCGGTCGGGTTCTGGCAGCGCCCGAAGCGCGCTGAGCGCCGGCACGGCCTGCGCCTGCCAGTCGGCGTCGGTGAGTCGCCACAGGTACGACCAGATCCGTTCCTCGATCTCGTCGGCCACCGTGTTGGGGGTCCGCGCCTGACCGATCGGGGTCGTCCCGCCCTGATGCACCCGGCGCAGCCCGCAGGCTTCGGCCGCACGCAGGATCGTGTCGTCGTCGTCCGAGCGGTGTCTGCGGAAGCTGACCAGCGGTGCCAGCGCTTCGTCCAGGTCCGTCCCGGTCGACGCGGGCACGCCATGCACCGCCACCACCCGTCCATCCGGCCGCAGCACGCGGGCGGCCTCGGCCAGCGCCGCCCGGATGTCGCCCACGAGGTGTAGCACCATGACAAGGAGCACGGTGCCGATGCTGCCGTCACCCACCGGCAACGCTCGCGCGTCACCCAGTGCCACGCGGGTACCGATTCGCTCGTACGCCTGTCTCGCCATGAGTGGGGAGATATCCACGCCCACGACGGGCGTCTCGTGGCCAGCCAGCGCAGTCGCGACGACGCCTGTGCCCGTGCCAACCTCCAACACCGTGCCGGTGGCGAGCCACGGCCGGATGTCGGCGGCGAACGTGACCCCGCGCGCCAGCCCGCCGCGCGTGTCGTCGTAGCGGTCCGCAACTCGGTCGAAGGAGATACCGGTGGGCATACCTCGATTCTAGCTGCCGACCTAGGGCGTAGTCGCGTGACTGGAGATCAACTCGCGCGACTACGCCCTTGATCGACGCGCCGGTACGATGAGCGATGTGACGCGGATCGACGTGGCTGGCGAGCGTCCCTACCAGGTGCTGGTGGGGTGGAACCTCATCGGCGAGCTGCCTTCCCTGCTCGGCGGCGCGGCCCAGGCGGGCGTGCTCTACGCACCGCCCCTGGAGGGGTTGGCGCAGCGCATCGGGGCGGAACTTCGCGCGGCGGGCGTCGCCGTGCTGCCGATCGAGGTGCCCGATGCCGAGGCCGGCAAGACCCTCGACGTCGCGGCCCGGTGCTGGGATGCCCTGGGAGGGGCGAACTTCACCCGGACCGACGCGATCGTCGGTGTCGGCGGCGGAGCGGTCACCGACCTTGCCGGCTTTGTCGCCGCGTGCTGGCTGCGTGGCGTGCGGTGGCTGCCGGTGGCGACCTCCCTGCTCGGCATGGTCGACGCCGCGGTTGGCGGCAAGACCGGCGTGAACACCGCGGCTGGCAAGAACCTGGTGGGTGCATTCCACTCGCCGGTCGGTGTGCTCTGTGATCTGACTACTTTGGACACCTTGCCGCCGGATGACCTCGTCGCCGGCCTGGCCGAGGTGGTCAAGTGCGGCTTCATCGCGGACCCGGAGATTCTGCCCCTTGTGGAGGGTGAGCCGACGGCCGCCACAACTCCGTCGAGCGCCGTGCTCCGCGAGCTGGTCGAGCGGGCGGTACGGGTAAAGGCGCGGGTCGTCTCGGCCGACCTCACCGAATCCGGCCTGCGGGAGATCCTCAACTACGGCCACACGCTCGCCCACGCCATCGAAAAGGTCGAGGGCTACCGGTGGCGACATGGTCATGCGGTCTCGGTGGGGCTGGTCTACGCGGCCGCCCTCGCCGCCAGGACGGGCCGGCTGGACATGGACACGGCAGCTCGGCACCGCCGCGTGCTCGAGCTGCTGGGGCTTCCGGTGAGCTACCACGCGCAGGCCTGGCCCGACCTGCTCGCGGCCATGCGCGTGGACAAGAAGTCGCGCGGCTCGAGGCTGCGCTTCGTCGTGCTCGACGGTCTGGCCCGCCCGTCCATCCTGGACGGCCCGACGGACGACCTGCTCGCCGACGTCTACCGGGAGGTCTCGTCGTGAAGGTATATGTACTGAACGGGCCGAATCTTGGCCGTCTCGGCACGCGTGAGACCGACGTCTACGGTCTGACCACGTACGCCGATCTGGCCGACACGTGCACGCGAGTCGGCAAGGAACTGGGCCTCGCGGTCGAGGTCCGTCAGACCGACGCTGAGCACGTGTTGCTCAACTGGCTCCACGAGGCTGCGGACGAACACGCGGCGGTCGTGCTCAACCCCGGCGCCTGGTCTCACTACTCCTACGCCATCCGCGACGCCTGCGCCCTGTTGACCGCCCCCCTGGTCGAGGTGCACATCTCCAACATTCACGCGCGCGAGGCGTTCCGGCACCATTCCGTCGTGTCCGCGGTGGCCACCGGCGTCATCTGCGGCCTTGGCGTCGACGGCTACCGGCTCGCTCTGCATCATCTGGCGACCCGCGGCCAGAGCTGAGGCGAGCGCCCTCTCCCAGTCCACATTGCGGGCGGCCCACGCGATGCCGAAGACCAGACCGGCGCCTAGCGCCGCGCCGAGGAAGACGTCGAAGCTTGGCTGCACTCCACCGGGCAGCACCATGACCGTCATGACGATCGACGTAACCACCACGGCGCGGCGCACCCGCGCGGACCGGGCGGCCGCGGCGAGCGGGATGATCGCCCAGAGCAGATACCACGGGTGCACGACCGGCGCGAGCGCTAGGACCGCCGCGAGCCCGAGCCCGAGCCCGACTACCGGCTCGTGTCGGTGGTAGCGGCGCAGCAGCACCAGGCAGATCACGCCCGCCGCGGCGAGGCCGGCCATGCGCCACGCCGCAAGCATCTGGGCGCCCGTGGCCAGCCCCATCTTCTCGGCGGCTACACCGGTCCAGTAGCCGAGGTCGGTAGTGATCGAGGTCCACGTGTGGGCGAGCATCGGCGTGTCCAGGGCGCCGATCCACCCGTACCCCATGCCGGCGACCGTCGTTGTCACGACGACGGTCGCGGCGCCGACTCCTCCCGCGGCCAACGCGGCCCTCAGCCAACGCGTGGCGCCCGAGAGCTGGCTCGCCCAGATCGGGACTAAGAAGACGAGCGCCAGGGCCGCAGGCGCCTTCACGAGGGCGGCGAGTGCCACCAGAGCTACGCCAGCCGCCGGCCGCCGCTCGAGGGCGAGCGCGAGACCGGCCATCATGAGGCCGAGCATGAGAGCGTCGTTGTGCGCGTCGGCAACCAGGTGGATGAGCACCATCGGGTTGAGCAGGCCCAGCCACAACGCGGCGCCGGGATCGACGCCAGCGGAGCGGGCGATCCGCGGGACAGACACGATAAGCAGCGCCAAACCGCCCAAGGCAAGCACGCGCATGCCGAGAATTCCGAGCCAGGTCGACTCGCCGGTGATTCCGGTCACATCACCGGCCATGCTCAGGAACACCGGCCCATATGGAGCCGGAGTGGAGTGCCAAATCGATGGAATGTCCAAAAAGAGTGGACCACCCAGAGCGGCCGGTCCGTACTGGTATGCGTCGATACCGAGGACGGTCATCGTGCCCTGGGCGAGGTAGCTGTATACGTCGCGGCTGAAGATGGGCATGGTCACAAGGAGCGGAGCGCCCCACCACGCCATCGTGGTCAGGAGGTCTCGTGTGGTCGGAGCGTCGCGTCGACGTACCAGCCGCCCCAGCCGCCACCAGGCCAACAGGAGCATGCTCACGCCCACGTAGGCGCACATCACCGCGGGCGTCGTCAGCGCCCGCAGCTGCTCGAATACGGGAGCGCGCAGCAGCGGATCGCGGGCTGGTGGGACACCGGCGAACACCCCGCCGATCACCAGAATGGCTGAGCCCGCCAACCCTAGTTGGCGGCAGCGTTGCAGCGCGATCGTGTCGATCCGGAGCAGCACGTCAGTCCGCTTCGAGCGATCGATAAAGTTCCGGTAACACCGAAATATCAAATCCTTGTCGGGTGCCCACCGCAGTCCGTTGTATCGGCATTGTCAGACTCCCGTGGCGTGGTTGGCGAAGATGGCCTCAGCCATCGTAAGCGCGGCGCTCCGATCGGTGGGGACCAGCCCGACCCGTGAGCGTCGAACTAGCAGATCGTCAATGTCCAGTAGCCCCTCGTGACGAAGCCCCCAGACCAGCTCCGCACCGATCGTATCGACATTCGGCGCGACGGGCTCGCCGAGAGCCTCATCCTGCCTACCGAGGGCGGCGACGGCCGGTGCCTCAGTGCCGTAAACGGCGGTGCGGGCGATGCCCACCACGAGCCGGGCGTCGTATCCGAGTTGACCATCCCAGGAGAGGTACCCGCCGGTCAGAGCGTCCGTGCGTAGCCCCGGCGCGAGGGTGCCCGCCGCGCGACGCAGCACGTCGCCCGCGTAAGTGCCGACTCGGTACATGCGCGCACTGCTAGCCTCCACATAGGAGGCTAGCCGGAGCAGCTGAGGCATCGCTCGGTCAGGTGCGGCGCGGTGTGCTCCATCAGCACGCTCCAGCGGCCAGTGCGGACGCCGAAGGCGGCGACCAACCAGGCCATCCTCCGGCGGCACGATCACCCACCACCACGGGGTCGGCACAGACCACGCCTCAGGTTTCGCCGAAGAGGTGGGACCGCTGGGCATCGAGGCGCTGAGGGCGGTCAAACAGCGCCTTGACCCGACGGGCATCCTCGACCCGGGAGTCCTGATGGGCTGACGCTGAACCACCCGCGACGTCCGCGCGTGCGTCCCAGTGGAAGGTATTGCCCGGGTCGTCTCGTAGAGCACCACGATGAACCTGCCTAAATATGGCGGTTCATCATGGCGAGGCGAAGGTCAGGCCAGGCCGCACCTTCATGCACCAGCGCATACGCGATTACTCGAAAGGCAACAAGTGTGAAGCCTTTGCGTTCAGGGGTAGCCGCCGTCGCAGTTGCCCTCATGCTCGTCGGTTGTGGGTCAAACGGCGGTGCGCCAGACTCCTCGGGCGGCTCGACCGCCACGGTGTCGGCCCGCACAGTGTCCGGCGTCGGCACGGTCCTGGTGAGCTCGACCGGAAGTACGCTCTACGTGACCGAGCAGGACAGTGGCGGCGTGGTTCGCTGCGCAGCGGAGTGCGCGATGGTCTGGCCGCCGCTGACCGTTTCCGGTACGCCGACGGCGGGCGACGGCATCACGGGCGCGCTCGCCACGGTGTCCCGGCCGGACGGGACCACCCAGGTGACGTACAACGGCAGCCCGCTCTACTCGTTCTCGCTCGATCCCGGGCCCGGTCAGGTCAAGGGCAACGGTGTGATCGACAGCTTCGCCGGCACAAATTTTGTGTGGCACGCCGCGACTCCGACCGGCGCCGCGCCGACTCCGACCGCCACGGGGCGAGACGGCTACTGAGCCGGCGTACCTACTCTGGTGCCGTGGATGAACAAACCATGCGTAGCCTGGTGCGGAATGCTCGGGTCGGTCACTTGGCCACCGTCGGTGCCGATGGGCTGCCGCACGTCGTACCGATCTGTTTCGCGCTCGTCGAATCGACGGCCTACAGCGCCGTCGACCACAAGCCCAAGCGCCACCCTCGTCTGCGCCGCATCGCCAACATCGAGGACACCGGGCACGCCACCCTGCTCGTCGACCACTACGAAGAGACCTGGTCCGCTCTGTGGTGGGTGCGCCTGGACGGTCCGGCCCGGGTGGTCCATGACCTGAATGAGGCGGGCGGCGCCCTCGCTGCCGTGGTGGCGAAGTACGAGCAGTACGCCCAGAGCCCGCCGAAAGGTCCGGTCATCGCGCTGGATGTGGCTAGGTGGTCGGGCTGGTCTGCGGGTTGACCGGGCAGTCAGGCGGCTCGGGCCTTGCGCCTACCGACGGTGGGCGACAGGATCTCCTGGGCAACCGCGTTCTGGGCGGCCGCGATCAACGCCATCACCCGCTCGACCTCCGCGCCGTTGCCGGACAGGTACGCCCGGTTCAGCTGAGTCTTGAGGTCCAGCTGAGAGTCCAGGTCGATCCCGCTGTCTGCCACGTGTTCGACGGTAACAGCGGAACCTGCGCGCGAAATACCCGCTTCATCCAGGTCTTGACGTCGTCGTCGCAGGTCACGGGGCCGGCCACCTGTCTGCGGCCCCGTTGGCGATCGGCGTGTCGCTTCCCCGACCGACAGCGGCCATCGGATAGGGCCAGAATGTTCAGCGTGACAGTTGGTTTGGATGTTGTCAGCGGATGGTGGGAGTACCAGAGACTGTCACGGGGGAGTCGGGAGGAGCGCAGAGCCCTGGAGGCCGGACACCCCGCCCGGGTGTACGCCAACTGGAACGAGGTGACCGCTCGGATCATCAGAGGCGGTCTGCCGGCCCTGGACATCGTTGTCGGTCTCATTCGAGCCGCCAAGGACGACGAGGCCGTCATGGTCGTGGGCGCCGGGCCGCTTGAGGATCTGCTGAACAAGCACGGCAATGCCCTGGTTGACGAGGTGGAACAGGAGGCCGCGCGCAACCCCCGCTTCCGTCTCGCACTCACCGGCGCTTGGCTCGCACATGGGGTACTCGATCCAGACGTCGAACGGCGGCTGTCGCGATGGGCTTCCGTGCGGGGCCTACCCGGTCATGGCCGCAACGGATAAGTCATCCGGTGCGGGCGCGGCTCAGCTCCCTCGGTGCCTCGGCCGGCGCCAGGTCGTGCTTCCTCGACAGTGCATGGGG
>Ga0184632_10001032_pt1 | contig 11231 bp, 9 predicted proteins | sample PLM31_50_b1_FD_133153 | JGI IMG/M metagenome (GOLD analysis project Ga0184632, IMG submission 133153) | Groundwater sediment microbial communities from an aquifer in East River, Colorado, USA - PLM3-1_50_b1 | ecosystem: Environmental > Terrestrial > Soil > Riparian zone | place: USA: East River... | reverse complement strand
CTTTTTGTCGCTCCTGCGGTTGCCGACGCCCGCGAACCAGGTGTTGTCACGGGGCACGTCCTGGATGCCCGGACGAGCGCGGGCCTCGGGAAGGTGCTTGTCCTCGTCGAGGGCGGCGGACCCTCCACGCAGACCGACAGCGCCGGAGCGTTTCGAATTCCCGCCGTGCCGGCCGGGATGTGCCGGCTCTATGTCTCGGTGGTCGGCTACATCCTCGTTCGGCGCGACGTGCTGGTGCCGGCTGGCGGCACCGTGGACGTGACCATCCCGCTCAGTGAGGGCACGGGCACCTACAGCGAGACCGTGACCGTGGCGGCGGATCGATTCCGTCCGGCGGAACCGGCCGTCGCGGCGCAACAGGTGCTCGGAAGCGCCGACATCCAGAATCTTCGGGGCGTTCTGGCGGACGATCCGCTGCGCGCCGTGCAGGTGCTCCCGGGTGTCGCAGCGGGCGACGATCTTCGCAGCGAGTTCAGCGTGCGGGGCAGCGATTTCAGGCATATGAACATGACGGTCGATGGCTTCTCCACGCCGTTCTTGCTGCACACCGTGCGGGCGGTCGAAGATCGCTCGTCGTCGGGCTCGGTCGCGATGATCAACAGCGACATTCTCGAGGACGTGACATTGCTGAACGGCGGATACGCCCAGCGCTACGGCGATCGGACCGGGGCGGAGCTCGACTTCCGGCTGCGGGAGGGATCGCGGGAGCGGCGGCAGGCCCGCGTCGCGGTGAGTGGGACGAGTGCATCGATTGTCGGCGAAGGACCCCTTGGCGGCACGAAACGAGGGTCGTGGCTGATCACCGCGCGCCAGAGTTACCTGCAGTTGCTCGTCGGGCGCTTGTACGACGAAGGGGAAGGCTTCAACTTCGGCTTTGCCGACACGCAGGCCAAGATTGCGTTCGATTTGACGTCGTCGCAGCGCGCGGAATTCACCGTGCTCGCCGGACGCTCGAAGCTCGAAGAGCGGCGGGACGATCTCGACTCCCAGGACTTGTTCACCGCACGAAATGCATCTGCGATCGCGATCGGTACCTGGCGGCTGACGAAGTCGCGAGGGATCCTCACCGCACGCGCGCTGTCGGCGTTCAACCGGTTCAGCAACGACACGACGGATTTCGTCAGCCTCGACAGGGGACACGACCGGGAGGCAGCCGGGCGAGTCGATACGAGCATCAGCATCTCGGGTCGTCTGCAGGCGGATGCCGGGGTGCAGGCGGAATGGACCGACGAGACACGTTTTCGCCAGCGGTTCAGCAACTCGCTCGGACGCTATCGCACCATCAACGATTTCCACGGCCAGGGCACGCGGTCCGGCGGCTACGCGCAACTGCGTCTCACCGCCGGGCCTCTGACGCTTGTGCCCGGCGCGCGAACGGACCATTGGACGCTCACCGGAGAGACGACCGCCTCGCCGTGGCTCCAGGGCGAGTGGAAGGTTTGGAGCGTCGCGTCGATCCGCGGTGGCACCGGTATATACCGCCAGTTCCCGGAGTTCGAACAAGTCATCGGCGCGCTCGGGGTGCGCGACGCCCGCGCCCAGCGCGCGCATCAGTATGATCTCGGCTTCGAGCAGCGCATGGGCGAGTCAATGCGATGGCAGGTCACGATGTTCGATCGCGAGGAAGCCGGCTTCTTTCGTCGCCCGGCGGCCGAAACACAGCTGGTGAACGGCCGCGTGGTCCGCGGCTCTGCAACGGCGGTGTATCGGCCGAGCCTCGATGGCTTCGCGCGCGGCGTTGAGCTACTGGTTCAGCGCCGGAGCACGCGCGGCGTCTCGGGATGGCTCGCGTATTCCTACGGGCGCGTTCGCTATACCGATCGCGAGACGCACGAAACCTACTGGAGCGATCTCGACCAGCGCCACGCCGTAAATCTCTACGTGTCCTACCGCATATCCGAACGCACGAGCGTGAGCGCGAAGGTCCGCGCCGGAACGAATGTGCCGGCGCCTGGCTATTACGCCCAGGAAGGGAGCGACTACGTCGTGTCGTCGAGCCGCAACACGTTGAGGCTCCCGACGTATGCGCGCGTCGATGTGCGTGCGAACCGCACTTTCAACTGGTCGCGCAAGCGCCTGACCCTGTTTGCCGAAGTGATCAACCTGCTGAATCGGGATAACGTGCGTTTCAATCCACCGGGCGTGAACAGCACCACGCGGCGTGTCTCGAATCTCTTCGAGTCGTTGATCCCGATCGTGCCGTCGGCGGGTGTTCTGATCGAGTTCTGAGTAGCGGCGGCATTCACTGTCGAACTACATTCGACCTCCTGAAGATCAACGGGAGGACCTTTCTCCCTTTCTGCTGTTTGATCTTGGTGAGGGATGCGGCGGACTGTGAACATCCTTCGAACGTGGCAAATCAATGCGCATTGATCTCAACTGCGACATGGGCGAGTCGTTCGGGGCCTACACAATCGGCGCCGACGCGGAGGTCATGGCCAGCATCTCCTCCGCGAATGTGGCGTGCGGGTATCACGGCGGCGATCCCGCTGTGATGCGGCGGACTGTGAGGCTCGCGCGCGAGGCCGGCGTCGCGGTCGGCGCGCATCCCGGCTTCCAGGACCTCGCGGGATTCGGCCGTCGCGAGATGCGCCTGGCGCCGCAGGAGATTGAGGACATGGTCCTCTATCAGATTGGCGCGCTGGCGGCGATCGCTCAGAGTGAAGGGGTGCGCCTGCAGCACGTGAAAGCACACGGAGCCCTGTACAACATGGCGGCGAGGGATCGTGCGCTGGCCGACGCGATCGCCCGGGCCGTTGCCGCATTCGATCCGTCCTTGATTCTCTTCGGGCTCCCGGGCTCGGAGCTCATGCGAGCCGGAGCCGCGTGCGGCCTTCGCGTCGCCTCGGAAGGATTTGCCGATCGCGCGTACGAGCCTGACGGATCGCTGACGCCGAGGTCGCGCGCGGGCGCGGTCATCCACGATGCGGAGGCCGTGGTACGGCGAGCGGTCCGCATGGCGGTCGACGGCATAGTCGCTGCAACCGACGGTTCCGAGATCTCGATGCACGTGGAAACAATCTGCACGCATGGCGACACGCCGGGCGCGCAGGCCTTGACGCGCGCACTTCGCGCTGGACTCGAGCGCGCGGGCATCGCGATTGCTGCGGTGGCAGGGCCACGACCGTGACGGAGCTGGTCGCCTGGTGGCGAGAGGGGACCCCCGATGGCCGCCGCGCGATTGCCGCCGCCGGACTCGGATGGATGCTCGACGCGTTCGATGTCACGCTCTTCGCGCTCGTGCTTCCGGCCATCCGACAGGAGCTCGGGCTGTCGACGGCCGCCGGCGGCGCGCTCGGCTCGGTCGCGCTCCTTGCCGCCGCAGCCGGCGGCGTCGGCTTTGGCTGGATCGCGGATCGATTCGGACGCACGCGCGCGCTGATGTTGAGCGTCGTCCTGTATTCCGTGTTCACCGCCGCATGCGGACTTGCGACGACGTTTACGCAGTTCGTACTCTGCCGCATCTTCCTCGGCCTTGGCATGGGAGGAGAGTGGGCGAGCGGGGCGGCGCTGGTATCGGAGACGTGGTCCGCCGAGCATCGCGGCAAGGCACTCGCGTTGATGCAGAGCGGGTGGGCGATTGGCTATGCACTCGCCGCCGCCGTCAATTACTTCGTGCAGCCGGCGTTTGGCTGGCGCGCCGTCTTTTTCGTCGGTATTCTCCCGGCCTTCTTCACGATATGGGTCCGGCGCAACGTGCGCGAGCCGGAAATCTGGCAGCGCGCCAAGCGGCAGGCGCCACGCCGTCCGACGCTGAGGCGGCTCTTCGCGCGTGACCTGGCGCGCCTGACGGTCGCGTTGACCGTCATGAATGCCTGTTGCCTCTTCGGTTGGTGGAGCTTCAACCTGTGGTTGCCGAGTTACCTGCAGGAACCCGAATCGCGCGGCGGCCTCGGATTGCAGATGCTTTCCAGCTCCACGATGATCGTCGTCATGCAACTCGGCATGTGGCTCGGCTACATCACGTTCGGATTCGTCAGCGATCGAATCGGCCGCAAACGGACGTACGTCGCCTACCTGCTCGCCGCAGCGCTGCTCTTGTTCCTGTATGTGTCGGTACGGTCGCCACTTGCTCTGTTGGTGCTGGGGCCGTTCGTCGCGTTTTTCGCTACCGGCTACTTCAGCGGATTCGGCGCGGTGACCGCGGAAATCTTCCCCACCCCGATTCGCGCCACAGCACAGGGCTTCACCTACAATGTCGGCCGCATCGTCAGCGCGGCGGCTCCTTTCACGGTGGGGACACTGGCCCAGACGCACGGCTTCAGCGCGGCACTGTCGATCTCGTCGCTGGCCTTTCTGCTCGCAGCGCTGATGTGGATCTGGATTCCCGAGACCAGGGGCCGTCAACTCGCGTAGTATCGAGAAGGGGCGCGTGGATGTTGAAGGGGACCCGGAGCGTGCAGGTCACGAAGATTCAGCCCGTGAGTATTCACGGGCAGTTATCGCTCGATGTGTATTTCTTCGATCCGGACGACTCGCAGGGGCAGGTGAGCCTCGCCCGAATCGGACCCGAATCTGTTCCGAAAAACCTCGAACCCGGCGATAAGGTCGAGCTGCATTACATGCTTGGCGTCGTGACCAGCATTACCAAGAAGTAGTTTTGCCTTTTGCCTTTGACCCTTTTCCCTTTTCCCTTTTCCCTTTTCCCTTTTCCCCCTTCCCTTGCTAAGATCATCTTTGCCCCCCTTTTTGACGGAGTTCTCAAACATGCGCATCTCGATATTCCGGCACGGGCGTGTCCTGTCTGGGCTTGCGACCGTCGGACTTGCCGCGGTGGTTTCGGCAGGTTCCGCGTTGAGCGCGCAGACTCCACAGGCCCCCGCGCCGTCCAAGCCAGCGCCTGCCGCCCAGGGCGCCAAGGCGCCCACGGCATCCCTGCCGTCCGCACGCTCGATCATCGACCGGCATATCGAAGCCGTCGGCGGGCGCAAAGCCATTCTTGCGCACACGTCGTCGCATGCAACGGGGACGATGACCGTCGCGGGCGCCGGCATCACCGGCGTGCTCGACGTTTACAGCGCAAAGCCTGACAAGTCTCTGGTGAAGATCAATCTTGGAGGGATCGGGGACGTCTTCGAGGGGTTCAACGGCATCCATGCCTGGAGCGTGTCACCGATAACCGGACCCATGCTCACGCAGGGCAGGGAGCTCGCGGAAAAGAAGTTCGACGCCGACTTCTACAGCGACCTGCACGAGGAGGGGCGCTACGCCTCGATGAAGACCGTTGACAAAACCACGTTCGAAGAACGCCCCTGCTACAAGGTGAGTCTCGTCCGCAAGGACGGCGGAGAGGATGTCGAACTCTACGATGTGGAGACTGGCCTCAAGGCCGGAGCTATGGTCACGCGCGAGTCCCAGATGGGACCGATGACGGTGACGCAGGTGCACTCCGATTACAGGAAGTTCGGAGGCCTGCTCATGGCGACGGCCATGAAGCAGACGGCCATGGGCGTCGAGCAGGTACTGAAGATCACGTCGATCGAGTTCGACAACGTGGCCCCGTCGATGTTCGAGCCGCCGGCGCAAATCAAGGCGCTCATCAAGTGACGCGCTTTCGCGCGATTGCTGCGGCCATCGCGGCACTCACGCTGGGTGTCGGATTCGTCTCGGCCCAGGTGCCCCAGGGAAGCGAGACATTCGACGCTGCCTGGACGATTATTCGCGACACGCATTTCGACAAGACGATGAACGGCCTCAACTGGGAGGCCGTGCGCGCTGAGCTCAAGCCGCGCGCGGCTGCGGCGGCCTCTTCCGCGGACCTCCGCGGAGTGATCCGCGACATGCTTGGGCGTCTCGCACTGTCCCACTTCGCGCTGATTCCTTCCGGCGGGGAAGCGTCCACGCTCGGCGCAAGCGGGATGTCGGCCGATACCAGCGGAGATCCGGGACTCGAAGTCAGACTCCTCGGCCGTGAGCTGATCGTCACGAAGGTGGACCGCGAAGCGGCGTCGCTTGTCCGTGCGGGATGGCGTATCACGCGGATCGGATCCGCAAGCGTCGAGGACCTGCTGCGCGCGCTTCCCGAGGGAGGCCCCGGCGGAAGCAATGCCCGGCTGCAGAGCGTTGAGGCGTGGCGCATCGCGCAGATGCACCTGCGCGGTCCCGCCGGATCGAAAATCGACGTGACGTTTGAAAACGGCGAGGGCGCGGTCGTCCGGTTGTCGCTGCCGCGCCGTCCCGAGCAGGGGAATCCCGTCACGGTCGGCAACCTTCCGACGATGTACGTGCGGGTTGAAAAGGGAAAGCAATCGACGCCGTCTGGCGCAACCGCTGGCGTCATCAAGTTCAACGTGTGGATGGCCGCTGTGGACTCGCAGTTTCAACAAGCGATGGATGAATTGCGGCTCGCGGACGGCATCATCATCGATCTTCGCGGGAATCCGGGCGGCCTTGCCGCGATGCTGATGGGAATATCCGGGCATTTCGTCGGCGAACGCAAGTCGCTTGGCGTGATGAAGACCCGCGACAGAGAATTCCGGTTCTTTGCGAATCCTCGGCTCGTCAGTGCATCGGGAGAACGCGTCGAGCCGTTTGCGGGACCCGTCGCGATCCTCATCGACTCCATGAGCGGCAGCGCGTCCGAATGTTTTGCAGGTGGGATGCAGTCGATTGGCCGGGCGCGGGTGTTCGGTCAGACGTCGATGGGCCAGGCGCTTCCGGCGCTTTTCGATCGCCTGCCGAACGGCGACGTCCTCATTCACGCCTATGGAGATTTCGTAACGGCTGACGGCACGCGGCTCGAAGGGCGGGGTGTGATTCCGGACCAGACCGTTCCGCTCAGGCGCGAGGATCTGCTTGCGGGACGCGATCGGACGATGGAAGCCGCTCTTGCCTGGATCGATGAATCCAAACGTGTGAAAACGCCGCAAACTCCTTGAATTTGGTCCGGTTCCAGCCGTTACTGTTGCGCTTGATCGGGCGTCTCTGATAGAGTAGGGGGACCGCCAACGATCTTTTTTCCAGACATTACAGGTTATTTTCGGGGGAGTTGAATGGAGCAGCGCCGGCTGCGTCTCGGTGACATATTGGACGACTACTGTCCGCGTGAGCGGCGGCTGACCAACCACGCCGTCGTCGCGATGATAGAAGAGGACGTCAAGCAGACGCGATGCACGACGTGCGACGCTGAGCACCCGTACAAAGGGGGCAAGGCTCCTCGACGCCGCAAGAAGGAAACGACGGCGGCGCTGTACAAGGAAGTGCTGGCCGGCCATCTTGCCGCCGACGGCACGCCGATCGGTCCAGAGCCTGATTCCGACACCGTGGAGCCGGCAGTGATGCCAGCGGGGGCCCCAGTCGCCCTCAGGGTCGCACCAGTTGCCGAAGACACGCTGGCGGAAGCCCCCCGCGTAGCCGAAGACGAAGGGGAAGATATTGCGGAGGGCGATCGCCCAGCGGTGAGCCCAGAGGTCAGCAATGTCGCCAGCGTTGAGGCGCCTGTCGAATTGGAAGAGGGCCCGGTTCATCGGCCGCTCATCCGGGCGCAGCTCCCGAGGATAGAAGGACAGAAGGAAGAGCGTCGCCTGCCTGAGTTCACGATTCGGCAGCGCAGCGGCAATGGCCACTTCCGGGGGGGAGAATCGCGGATGAAACCGCACCGCCCCGCCGGCCAGGGCGGCAACGGCCACGGAAGCGGTGGAGCCGGCAACCGGCCACACGGCGGGTCGCGCTTTGCCGGCCCGCGTCCTGCCGGACCCGGCGGCCGCGGCCCGGCTGGGCGCGGTGGTCCTGCGGCAGGTTTCCGTTCCGGTCGGAAGCGGTCAAGATAGTTCGAGTTGGGAGAGACCTTTTGTTGGTGTCACGCAGCGTGACATAAAACAAAAATAACTCCCTTCCTCCCGTCCTCCTGTTTGATCTTGGCTGGATGCGGCGTGACCGTGAACGTCGTTCGAGAGCCCCAAGTCCACATGGCAGATCTCCAGAACAAGACCGGCCTCGTCGTCGGCGTCGCGAACAAACGCTCCATTGCATGGGCGATTGCGCAGGCGGCCTCCGCTGCCGGTGCGCGGCTGGCGGTCACTTACCAGGGCGAACGCCTCGAAGAAAACGTTCGGGACCTTTCCACGAGCCTGGCTAATCCTCTCATTCTCCCCTGCGACGTCACCGACGACGCACAGATCGCGAACGTATTTGCGGAGATCGATCGAGAATTCGGCGGACTCGATTTCGTGGTGCACGGCGCGGCCTTCGCGCCGCGTGAAGAGCTCGCGTCTGACTTCCACTTCGTCGATACCACCAGGGCCGGGTTCAAGCTCTCGCTCGACGTGAGCGCGTATTCGCTCATTGCGCTGGCCCGCGGCGCCGCGCCCCTGATGGAGCGCCGCGGCGGCGGCAGCATCCTCACGCTCACGTACCTTGGAAGCGAGCGCGTCTTTCAGAACTACAACGTGATGGGCGTTGCGAAAGCCGCGCTCGAAGCGTGCGTGCGGTATCTCGCCGCGGATCTCGGACCAAAGGGCATCCGCGTCAACGCGATTTCGGCGGGCCCCATCAAGACACTCGCAGCCTCAGGCATCTCCGGCTTCAGCAATATCCTGCAGCATTACCGAGACCGGGCGCCGCTTCGTCGCACCGTTGACACGGCCGAGGTGGCTGACGCGGCGATATTCCTCCTCGGCCCGGCCGGTCGCGCCGTCACAGCCGAAGTGTTGATGGTGGACGCGGGCTTTCACGCCACCGGCATGTAGGAATCACAGATCACAATCCTCGAATCACTAATCACTAATCCTCGAATCGCTAATCCTCGAATCCGCGAATCCGCGAATCCGCGAATCCTCGAATCCTCGAATCCTTCGAATCGCGAATCCGCGAATCGCGAAGCCTCGAATCGCAAACCGCGAATCGCGAACCGCGAGAGCATAATAGAACCGGAGGCTTCCCGCAGATGAAGAGACGGGCTTCGATCCTGTTGGCGTTGCTGATCCTCACCGCGGGTTGCGGCGCCGCGGCGGGGCGCTCCGGCGTCAGCCGTGCACTCGACGACGCGACGATTACGACGCAGGTGAAGACGGTCCTCATCAACTCTCCCATCGACAACGTCGCACGGATTGACGTCGAGACCCATCAGGGGGTTGTGACCCTGTCGGGGCGCGTGAACTCCAAGGACGAAGAGGCGAAGGCGATTGCCCTCGCGCGGACGGTCAAGGGTGTCACCGACGTGAAGTCCGCGCTGCAAGTACAGTAGGGCTCAGGGCTCAGGGTTGCAGGTGTCAGGATTCCGGAAGAGATAAGATTCCGTTGTGCCAGATCTCGTGCTGCGCGTGAGCAGCGTGCGCTGGGCGACAGCCTCCTCGTCTACCGTCCGCGTCGATCTCGACGGCGCGCCCTTTCACTATCGAGCCGGCCAGGTGGCCGCGCTCGGTCCCGCTGATTCCGCAGAACAGATTCCCTATTCGATTGCCTCCGCTCCTGAAGACACGGAAAGGGACGGGTCGATCGAATTCCTGCTCAAGACCGACAGCGCCGGCCGCTGGGGCAATCATTTCGAGCCTATCCGTCGTGGGTCGCTGCTCACCGTGCGCGGACCCTCGGGATCTTTTACGTTTCCGGATGCGCCGCGTGAGCACCGGTTCCTTTTCATCGCCGGTGGTACGGGCATCGCCCCACTGCGATCGATGATCAGGCACGCGGTGTTGTCGCAGCGTCCAGGCCGCATCCGTCTGCTGTACAGCGCCAGAACGCCGCATGATTTCGCATACCTGCCGGAGTTGCGAGGCATGGCGCGGCGAGAAGAGATCGGGTTGTCGCTGACCGCAACACGGGAAATGACGCCGCGGTGGCGTGGCGCTCGCGGTCGCATCGTCGCCGCGCAGCTATCCCCGCTCGTGGAGGATCCGGCCACCCTTTGCTTCGTTTGTGGACCCGCCTCGATGGTGGCTGAAGTTCCGCTGATTCTGCGGGGACTTGGGATCGATCGGACCCGAATTCTGCTCGAGGACTGGTAAGAGCCCAATCACTAATCACTAATCGTGAATCACTAATCCTGAATCCCTGAATCCTTGAATCGTCGAATCGTTCCATCGCCTGGCGCGGCGAGACGAGCTGCGCCGATTCAGTGATCCCAGGATTCGCGATTAGTGATTCGTGATTCACAACCGACCACTGGCCGCCGAGTTGAGCCGAGCGTTAGATGATGCCGGCGGCCGCTTGCTGGATCTCGAGATCGGTGAGCTCGGGGAACAGCGGCGTCGTGTGGGGCTCCTGGCTCTTCGACCCCCGGCCGGCTGGGCGCTTCCGGCGCGACTTGTCCTGGTACATACGGCTGTCGGCCGTCGCAAGCAGCGCTTCATATGATTCCCCGTCCTGCGGGAATACCGCTGCACCGACACTGATGCCCAGTTGAACGCGCTTGCCGGGACGTGCCTCGAAGTACACGTCCTCGATACCCTGCTGAAGCTCCGCGCGCTTGCTCTCAGCTTCATCGGCGCTGCAGCCCGAGAGCACCACGATGAATTCGTCGCCAGCGTACCGCACGCAGATGTCGTAGGGGCGAATCGCGGTGCGCAGCACGCGTGCGACCTCGCACAGCGCGCGATCGCCCACGTGATGGCCGTGGCTGTCGTTGATGCTCTTGAAGTTGTCGAGGTCCATGACGAGCAGCGACACCTCCGACTTCAACCGTTCGGCGCGCGCCAGCTCGCGCGTGAGGTGCATGAAGAGGAAGCGTGTGTTCGGCAGTCCCGTCAACGGATCGGTCAGCGAGTCTTCCTGCGTCTGTTCGAACAGCATCGAGTTGTTGATGACCGCAGCCGCCTGCTCGGAGACACGATCGAGCAGCCGGCGGTGATCGTCGCGATAGAACGCGGCGTCCACGTGGTATACCGACAAGGTCCCGATGAACCGCTCGTTGAACAGCAGCGGGCAGACGAGCGCCGACTGCAGGTTGGTCTGCAGGTGCGAAAGGCCCGCGGCTTCGAGGTCGGCGCTCGGCCGCGCGTTCACGAGCGCCCGGCGGTTTCGCGCGACCCAGCCGGTCAGGCCTTCGCCGGTGTGGACGGCAATCTGCTGAATGATTTCGGCGTCCGCGCCCGTCGCGAATCGGCACCGGAGCGTTTCAGTGTCTTCGTCGTAGAGGAACAGCGCGGCGCACGAGAACGGCACCAGGTTGCTGAGCTTCGCGGAGATGAGCGCCATCGTGTCGGACACGCCGAGGCTGGTGCCCATCGCCTGAGCGATTTCGTACAGCGCGTAGATTTCTCGGTGCGCAAGCGCGATGTCGTCGAAGACGTTCT
>Ga0184632_10001031_pt1 | contig 11239 bp, 9 predicted proteins | sample PLM31_50_b1_FD_133153 | JGI IMG/M metagenome (GOLD analysis project Ga0184632, IMG submission 133153) | Groundwater sediment microbial communities from an aquifer in East River, Colorado, USA - PLM3-1_50_b1 | ecosystem: Environmental > Terrestrial > Soil > Riparian zone | place: USA: East River... | reverse complement strand
GAAGGTCAACCAGCTGATCGACGCCTTCGCGGACACCGGCCACGCCGATCTCGCGCGCGACCTGGCGAGACCCCTCCCTGGAACCACCATGTTTTCCTGGTTCGGCTTTCCCGAATCCGATCATCCGCAGCTCCTCACGTGGTTCGGCCAAATGCTCGAGCGGGACCGAGGCGTTCGGGCGTTGCCGCCGCGTGCCCTTGCGGGGAGAGATCAGATGAGGGAGTACATGCAGGGCGCGGTCTGGCAGCGTCGGACCGCGCGCCGCGAGGACCTCATGAGCTTCCTCGTCGACGCCAACGACGAGGGGCTGATCAGTGCGGACGAGCTGCTCGGCAGCTCGATGCTCCTCTTCATCGCCGGCATCACGACGACCTCGGGATTGATCTCAAACTCGCTATTCCACCTTGAGCGTTTTCCGGACCAGCGGGAGCTGATGCATCGAGACCCGACCGTTATCCCGGCAGCGATCGAGGAGCTGGTCCGCTTCGACGCGCCGATCCAGGCCCTCGCGCGGACCGCGACGCGTGACGTCCAGGCCCACGACGGTGTCATTCCGGCGGGCGCTCGGGTTGCGCTCGTGTGGGCGTCGGCAAATCGGGACGAGCGGCGGTGGGTTGATCCGGACCGCCTCGACATCACTCGCGCGCCGCAACGGCATGTCTCGTTCGGCGACGGAATCCATCACTGCCTCGGGGCTCCGCTTGCGCGCCTCGAGGCACAGATCGTGTTCGAGGAGTTCTTCCGACGCATCCCCGAATACGCGGTCTCGGGCCCGATCATCCGGATCAAGACGCCGACAGATCGAGCCCTGGAGTCGCTGCCCGTCGAGTTCTGACTGCCTTGAGTGCGCCAGTCCCAGGCGGTGTGCCGCAGCCTTCTCGGACTCCTTCGGGGCAGCGTGACCGAGTCCCGGCAGCGACTTCCGTGCCCGAATCCGGACGCTCAGACCGTCGAGCCGGCGATCGACTCTGGTTTGGTGTTGACCTTGACCCGGGGCTAAGCACCCTCCTAGAATGCCTCCTGTTCCGCTTTCGCAAACAAACGGCTCGCGCCCCATCGGCCGGGCCCGCAGCGAGGGGACCGTTGCCCGGCCGGGCAGCACCAGCGACCACACTCGAGGCCGAGCCCCGATGCGCATGCAATGCTGGGTGTCCGAGTCGCACTGGCCCAGTTGGGTGGTCTTGAACGGCCCTCCGACGGGCGGGCGATCGGCCGCGACAGGGCCCACTTGTGACAGGCCCGGGGCAACGCGGGCTGACGGATGACCGCATCCCCTTCGACGGCCGCGGGGCCGCGCGCCGACTTCGCGATCGCGCGCCCCCATCGCGAGCCACTCCCTCCCTCGGAGCACCGTCGCATGGCGCGTCGGTACCGGGTGCGGCAAATGATCACGGCGCTTGGCTTTCTCACGCCATTCGCCGTGTTTTTCGTCCTGTTCCTGATCGTGCCAATCGTGCAGGTGGTCATTCAGACATTCCAGACCGGCGGGCTGTCCAGGCGCATGAGCTTCGCCGGCCTGTCGAATTGGGAGAACGTCTTCAATGACCCGGTCGTATACCGATCGCTCGAGAACTCCGTCCGTTACGCGGCAATCGTCATCCCTTTGGTCCTCGTCCTGGGATTCGTCGTCGCCATGCTTCTTCAGCGCATCGGGCGGGGGTCTGCGGTCTTCCGGGCGATGTTGTACTTCCCGACTCTCGCCCCCGTCGTGATCGCGGGACTCATCTGGCTCTTCCTCGTCGACCCGGACTTCGGCGCCTTCAACCTAACGCTGCGCGCCGTTGGCCTGCCCCCTCAGATCTGGCTAGGCAATACCGACCTAGCCCTGCCCATGGTCGCCGCACTCGAGATCTGGCGTGCAGTCGGATTCTGGGCTCTCTTCTTCCTCGCGACCCTGATCAGCCTGCCGCGTGAGCTCTATGAAGCAGCTCATCTGGATGGGGCAGGCGGCTGGCAGAGGCTTCGCCACATCACGCTGCCGCTCATGAGACGGGCGATCCTTTTCGCGGTCGTCCTGGCGACCATTTACAACCTGCAGATCTTCGACTCTGTATTCGTGATGACAGACGGTGGTCCGGCAGGCACGACCCAGACCGTCGTCTGGTACATCTTCAAGTCGCTCTTCTCGTTCGACCGTGTCGGCTTCGGTGCCACGCTCTCGTTCGTCCTGCTATTCATCATCCTTGTGCTAACGCTGGTCCAGATGGCGATCCTTCGTCAACGCAGGAGGGCCTGACGTGGCGACCGCCGACACGACGCGAGGAAGGGCGCATACCGACCGCCCGAGAGGGATGCTCATCCGTTTCCGGGCGCGCCCGGCGGTCGAGGCCGGTCCAGTCAGTATCGCCGTCTCGTACGTCATCGTGGCGATCATCGCCTTGGCTTGCGTGCTGCCCTTCCTCTACATCCTGTCCACCTCATTGAAAGAGTCCCAGTTGCTCTTTCAGTACCCACCAAAATGGCTTCCGATTCCCCCCTACTTCGGGAACTACGAGCGCCTGCTCTTCGAAACCCCGTTCCCGCGGTGGGTCCTGAACACGCTCGTTGTGGCCACTGCAGTGACGGCGATCAAGGTCGTCATCGACTCGATGGCCGGCTACGCATTCGCGAAGATGCAATTCCCGTTCAAGAACTTCCTGTTCGTCTTCGTGATCGCGACGCTGATGATCCCGTTCGCGACAATCCTCATCCCGCTCTATTTCACGGTGCGCGGGCTGCACCTCCTCGACACGTACTGGGCCCTCATCCTGCCGCCGCTCGCGAATCCGATCGGCATCTTCATGATGCGGCAGTTCATCGAGGGTCTGCCCTCGGACCTGGAGAACGCCGCTCGGCTCGATGGCGTGTCGGAGTTCGGCGTCTACCTTCGGATCATCGTGCCGCTCATCAAGCCCGGCCTGGTCGTGCTCGCCGTTCTCACCTTCCTCCTGCAATACACGAGCTTCCTCTGGCCGCTGGTCGCCACGAATACCGACGAGATGCGCCTCATCACCACGGGTCTCGCGACACAGCGCAGCGTCTGGCAGGTGAACTACGGCATCTTCTCGGCCGGCGCGGTCATGGCTCTGATCCCGATCACGGTGATCTTCCTGCTTCTCCAGCGCTACTTCATCGCCGGCTCACTCGCGGGGGCGCTCAAGCAGTGACGACTACCGAGGGCGCGCGGGCCTCGGGCACGGCCGCGGCGGTAGCCACGCCCTTCGCCATCGAGCTCGTGGCCGTGACCAAGCGATATGGTTCGGTCACTGCGCTGTCCTCCATCGATCTCGAGATCGAGCCTGGCGAGTTCGTCGTGCTGCTTGGTCCCAGCGGCTGCGGCAAGAGCACGATCCTGAAGGTCATCGCCGGGCTCGAGGACGCGACCGAGGGCGAGATCTACATCAACGGGGAGCTCGCCAACTACCGCCGCCCAAAGGAACGGGACGTGGCGATGGTCTTCCAGAACTACGCCCTCTATCCGCACATGACGGTGGAGACAAATCTGGGCTTCCCGCTCAAGATGCGCGGTTCCCGGAAAGAGGACGTCGCGAGGGAGGTCGCCTCGGTGGCGTCGCTCCTCGAGCTTACGGACCAGCTCAAGAAGCTCCCCGAGCAGCTGTCGGGGGGACAGCGCCAGCGGGTCGCCCTCGGCCGGGCGATCATCCGCCGTCCGGTCGCCTTCCTCATGGACGAGCCCTTGTCCAACCTCGACGCCTTGCTCCGGGTGCAGATGCGTAGTGAGCTGCTGAAGATCCACCGCCGGGTGGGCAGGACGACGGTCTACGTCACCCACGACCAGGTCGAAGCCATGACCATGGCCGACCGGATCGTGGTGCTCCGGACTGGCCTGGTGCAGCAGGTGGGCACAACCTCCGATGTCTATTCGAAGCCGGCCAACACGTTCGTGGCCACCTTCGTGGGATCCCCGCAGATGAATCTGTTCGCCGGTCGCATCGAGGGGGCCGTCGACGCGCGCAAGTTCGTGTCTCCGGCCGTCAGCCTGCCGCTCGACCGGTCGTTCAGCGCCCATCCGGCCGATGCTCCGGTCACTCTGGGTATCCGCCCCGAGGACATCGAGCTTGGCCCCGCGGATCAAGCGACCGTGGCGGGAACGGTCGAGCTGGTCGAGAACATCGGCGCAGAGGACTTCATCTCGGTCTCACTCGGCGAGCTGACCTGCATGGTTCGGACCGCCGTCCATGGGGCCGCCCGCGAGGGCGAGCGAATCCAACTGCGCTTCCCCCCACATGTTGTCCACCTGTTCGATGAGGCCGGACAGCGCGTCGAGCGACAGGCTCAGGAGTCGCGCTCGGCGCCAGGCCCATTCCCCGATCTGTCGGAACCCAAGGAGGTGTGAGGCGACGAGGACTACCCCCGGCTCGAGCTGATGGAGACGGCTCCTTCAGCACCGAGCCATGTGGAGCAGCCAACCGAGGAGGAATGTCGATGGAAGAACGAGCACCAGTTTCTGAGATCACACAATCGTTCATGACCGGCCAGATCTCCCGTCGCGAGTTCGTCGGGCGCATGACCGCGCTCGGCCTCACGATGACTTCGATCGGAGCGATCCTCGCGGCGTGTGGCTCGCCATCGACGCCAGGGGCAACGGGCGCCGCCGGCGCGTCCGGTGGCGCCGGCGCGTCCGGTGGGGCCGCCAGCGCGTCCGCTGGCGCCGCTACAGGGCCGTGGGCTGCCGATCCGAAGAGCCTCAGCGCTACCGTCAAGATGTACAAGGGCCCCTTCAGCGCAGACGAGGCCAAGTTCCAGAAGCAGTTCTACATCGATCCGTTCAACGCAAAGTTCCCCAACATCAAGGTCGACTTCTCCAGCTACGACTGGACGCAGGGCCTGGCTCAGATGACGGCGTCCCTGTCCGGCGGCCAGCACGATGTCCTGTACATCCCTGAGGTCTTCTTTGGAACGTTCCCGTTCAAGGACGGGCTCGTCGAGGACCTGGAGCCGTGGGAGCAGGACCCGGAGCTCACGGAGATCACCAAGAACTTCATTCAGGGCTACCTGACCCGGTCGAAGCCGAGCTCGCCCGACGGCATTCTCGGCGGGTTGCCCTGGATCGACAACGCCCAGGCGATGATCTTCATCAACCTCGATCTGTTCCAGCGGGCCGGCGTCGATCCCGCGACCTGGAACGAGTCGTACGACTCGATGACCGAGGCGGCGAGGAAGATTCGCGCACTCGGCGGTGACATCTACGGGATCATGATGCGGGAGAACGGAGCCAAGAACTTCGGCTGGTTCGAGTGGTACGGCTACATGATGCGGGCCGGTACCGACTTCCTGAACTCGGACTTCAGCGCGCCGGCGATCAACACGCCCGAGTTCGCCGCGGCTCTCCAGATGATCCAGGACTGGCACGTCAAGGACAAGGTCATGCCCGAGTTCGGGAAATACCCGTGGGAAGGCACCCGGGCCCAGTTCAACGCGGGAAACGTCGGCATCTTGCTCGACGAGCCACAGTTCACCGGCGTCATCGCGACAGCCAAGCCGGCGGTGACATTCAAGTGGGATGTCGCCAAATACCCGCCGGGACCGAAGAAGGACGTCATGCTGGCGAACGCGGGCCTCTGGGTGATGTCGAACCAGAGCCAGAACAAGCAGGCCACCTGGGAGGTCATGAAGTTCTGGACGATCCCGAACCAGGAATACGACAAGGCGACCGGGGTCATGCCGATCATCACCGACTGGAAGGAAAAGGGCTTCTGGGCCAGCGACCCCTTGACGCAGAAGCTCGAGGGCTTCCTGCCCTTTACCCAAGGGCCCATCGTCCACCCCAAAGTCCAGCAGATGAAGTCGATCTGCGAGCCGCTGTTCGACGACGTCTACGCTGGGAAGAAGACCCCGCAGGACGCGCTGGCAGCCGCCAGCGACCAGATCGCCGCGGCGCTCAAGTCCTGACGCCCGCGGTCTCGCGGCAGATGCTCCGTCGTGTCGAAGCGGCGGAAGCATCTGCTGGCGAGGTGCATCGATCGTGGCCGGGTTCGTGTATCCCTGGGTGCGCTTGCCGGCCCGCCTGGGTCGTGCTGGCCCGGTGCGACGGCACCTGATCCCCCTTCGGAGGCAATCTCATGGCGGATGAGGCGCGATTCGCCGTCCGTGTGGATCGGAACATCCTGATCCCCCTGCGTGACGGAATCTCGCTCGCGGCAGATCTCTTCGTCCCCGACCGCCCCGGCAGGTTCCCGGCCCTCGTCAGCTACTACCCGTACCACAAGGACGACCTCATCGGGGCTCTCTTCGACCATCCCAATCGCTATTTCGCGGCTCGTGGCTACGCCAGCCTGCTCGTCGACTTCCGGGGGCTCGGAAACTCGGAAGGCATCGCGTGGGACACGGGTGATCCGGGCGAAGACGATGACGGCGCTCAGATCGTCGAATGGGCTGCCGGGCAGGACTGGTGTGACGGGGCCGTCGGCATGTGGGGCATGTCCTATGGCGGCATCACGTCGTTCAAGACTGCCGCCCAGCGCCCCCCGCACCTCAAGGCCATCGTGCCCATGAACGGCACGCTCGACTTCTACCACGGCATCGATTACCCGGGCGGGTGCTTCAACTGCCTCGGCATGATGGGCGGCTGGGGGCCGTTCATGACGGCCATGAATCTGGCCCCACCGATGTACCACGATCCGGAGGGTCGCTGGTACCGCATCTGGCGCGAGCGGCTCGACAACGCGCGGGCGCCCTTCATCATGCCGTACCAGCAACATCCCGCCTACGACGAGCACTGGCAGGCGAAGCGGACCCACGTCGAGCGGATCGATGTCCCGGCCTTCCTCATCGGCGCGTGGCGCGACATCTTCCCAGAGGCAATGGTGCGGGCATATGAGGGCATTCAGGCTCCCAAGCGGCTCCTCATGGGGCCATGGATGCATGAAATGCCCGACCTGGCGACCTTCGCCAAGGTGGACTACCTCGCCGAGATGCTGCGCTGGTGGGACCGCTGGCTGAAGGGCGAGCCCAACGGCATCGACGACGAACCACCGGTCACGGTCTACGTGCAGGGCGTTGGCTGGCGATGCGAGCGCGAGTGGCCGATCGCGCGAACCGAGGAGCGTCGCGAATACCTGGTGCCGGCGCCTCCTGGCCGTGGGCAGCTGGCCGATCGGGCTCCGGCAACCAAAACTGAGATCACCTACCGGGCTGACCCGACCGTTGGCGTAACGGCCGGGCTCTGGGATCCCACAGGGACCGGGCTTGGCGCCCCACAGGACCAGGGACCGGATGACCTGCGCTCGATCACATTCACCGGAGATCCGCTACCTCGCGACCTCGAACTCAGCGGATCCCCCGAGGCGACGCTCCACGTCGCCGTCGACGAGGGCGCCGACGTGAACCTCGTCGTGAAGCTGTGCGACGTTGCTCCGACCGGATCGTCGACCCTCATTACGACCGGTTGGCTGAAGGCGACGCATCGGCTCTCCCACGAACGGCCTGAGGCCCTGCCCCTCGGTGAGACGCTCGAGTATCGCGTCGCCTTGTGGGCGACCTCGTACATGGTGCGAGCGGGCCATCGCCTGAGAGTCAGCGTCGCCTGCTCCGACTTCCCGCGCATCTGGCCGACGCCGACCAACCCGCTCATCCGGCTCGCGTCGGGTCGCGCAGCGCCATCGAGCATCCGCCTGCCGGTGGTCCCCCAACTGGACATGCCATGCCCGGCCCTGCCAACACCCGATCCCGACCTCCGGCGAACGCCGTTCGAGATCGAGGCCGTCCCCGTCTGGACGATCGCCTACGACCTCGGCCGAGAGGCGGTGGCGGTGACCACCGGCGTTCGCTCCTCGATCTGGACGCCGAGCCGGGACGGTCGGTTCGAGATCGATCGCCGCGGTGTGGCCTCCGTTGCGAGGGAGTCCCCCGATGCCGCCAAGGTCGAGGGTCGGGCCACGATCACGCTGCAGACTCCCAGTGGCTCGACCGTGGTCGTTGATGGCGAGCTGGGCATCACGCAGTTCGGCCAACACTTTGCCGGGCACGTGCAGGTGGACGGTCAGACCATCTTCAACGAGCACTGGGACCGCTAGAAGCGGCGATCGGCGTCGAGCCCTGGGCCAGGGCACATGGAGACTGGAGAACAGGATGCGCTTCGATGTCGTGATCAAGGGCGGCGAAGTCGTCGATCCGGGCGGCGGGCTCGTCGGCCGGCTCGACGTCGCGATCAGCGGGGACCGGATTGCCGCCGTCGAGGCCGAAATTCCGACTGAGAGCGCCTGGCGGGTGATCGACGCGACCGGTCAGTACGTCACGCCGGGTCTCATCGACCTGCACACCCATGTCTATCGGGGCGTCGGCTACTTCGGCATCGACGCCGATGCCATCGCCTGGCGGTCGGGCGTGACGACATGGGTCGACGCTGGCTCCTCGGGTGCGTTCACCTTTCCCGGTCTTCGCGACTTCGTGATCGAATCCTCGAAGTCCAGGGTCTACGCATTCCTGTCCCTGTCGTACGTCGGCATGGCTGGCCTCAACTACGACGAGTACGCAGCGATCGAGACGCTTGACCCCGCCCCACTACGTCGGACGGTCAACCTCAATCGGGACCGCATCGTCGGGCTCAAGGTGCGCGAGGGCACGGGGCGCACAGGGAATCAGGGGCTGGAACCACTGCGGCGAGCGCGCGCCTGGGCTGACGAGCTCGAGCTGCCGATCATGTGCCACATCGCGAACGGGCCGCCGCCCGTCACCGACATCCTGCCTCTCCTTCGGAAGGGCGACGTCCTCACCCACGCATACACCGGGCTCACGGAGCGCCTCATCGACGAGGAGAGTCGACTCTTTGACGCCGCACGGGAGGCGCGGGAGCGAGGCGTCGTCTTCGACATTGGCCACGGCTCGGGATCGTTTTCCTGGCTGTCGGCTGAAGCGCTCTCACGGGCCGGCTTCTGGCCGGACGTCATCTCCACCGATCTCCACCAGGTGAGCCTGCCAGGTCCCAACCTCATCGATCCCGCGGCGATCGAGACGGTGGCCCGTGTGACGGGCGACGGGAGTCCGCAGCTCACGCTCCTCACCGCGATGAGCAAGTTCCTCCACCTGGGCTGGAGCTTCTCGGACGTCGTCCGAGCGACCACGGCTCGGCCCGCGGAGGTGCTCGGCTGGACAGGCACTCTGGGGACTCTGCGACCGGGCGCCTACGCTGATGTGGCCGCATTCGTGATCGACGAAGGCCAATTCGAGCTCTTCGACATCCATGGCAACCATCGCACCGCTCGGCGGATGATCCGCAACACCCTGACCTTGCTGGGGGGTCGCGCGATGCCGCACAAGGAGATGCCTTCGCCGCCTCCGTGGATCCGGTTGGTGGACCTGGAGAGCCCTTGACCGACGTCACGCTCGGCTCGCGGCCACCCGGCCCGAATCGACTGCGTGGCCCGTAGGAGTCGCATGGAGAGCCGTCGGTACGAGAAGTTCGCCGAGCATCAGCCGTGGCCCGAGGGACCTGTCGTCGGGCCCGGAGGCTGGATCCTCAACGTCTGCAGCTTCTCCATTCCGGAGAAGGGCTGGCCGGCGCGCGGCGGCGACATCTCGGCGACTCACGTCTCCCGGCCGCTCGTCACGCACGCCGTCTTCAACACCTCGACGGCCGATGTCGACGGCATCCCCGCTGCACTGGCGTTTGGGCCCGATGGCTGCCTCTATGTGACGGATGAGGGACGTCGCTCAATAGTGAGCGTAGACCCTGATGGCGTGCAGAGCGACTTCATCACCACCCACGAGGGACGGCGCATCAATGGCGCGAATGATCTCTCGTTTGACCTGGAGGGCAACCTCTTTTTCACCGACCCGTGGGGCAGCAATGCCGACAACCGGGTCGGCCAGGTCTTCGGCTACGAGTGGAACAGCGGCGACCTTCACCTCATCGACTCGGGCATGGCCTTCCCGAACGGCATCGTCGTCGCCGATGGGCGCCTCTACGTGGCTGAGACGTACACGAACACAATCTGGCTGTATGAGGTGAGTGGCGCCGGCCAGGCGACCGGGCGCACCGAATTCTGCCGGATGCCCGACGCACCCGATAGTCCCGTCATCTGGCAGGGCAAGCCCCTCGCCGGCCCGGACGGCATGGCCCTCGACGAGGATGGCAATCTCTACGTAGCTCACGTCGGGACTGGCAATGTCTACGTCTACGATCCGCAGGGCCACGAGTTGGAGGCACTCCCAACCGGCGGGGCCAAGGCTACGAACGTCTGCTTCGCGGGGCCCGGCTACGACGAGCTGTACGTGACCGTGGACGACACCTGGTCCATCATCCGGTTCGACCTGGGCGTTCGCGGGCGACGCCTGAGCTTCTGCCCGTCAATGACGGACGATCACCCCTGGGCGCGGATGCTGCCCTCCATCGCCTGACATCGCTGGGATCAAGGCCCCCTCGCGTACTGCTCCACCGGCGCCTTCGATGGGGATCCGAGCAGGCCCGCCGATGTCACACGCCAGCGGCTCTTAGTGCATCCCTCGGCCGCCGGCGACGATGAGGAGCTCGCCGGTGATGAAACCGGCGTCGGGCGAAGCCAGGAAGGCGGCCGACGCCGCCACGTCCTCCGGCGTGCCCCACCGCGCAAGCGCGGTCTCGGCCAGGATCCGTTCGTGAACCTCGGGATCGATCTCCTCCATCATGTCGGTCCGAATCCAGCCCGGGCAAATCGCGTTCACCGTGATGTGCGGCCCGAGAGCCAGGGCCAATGCCTTCGTCAGGCCGTTCATCCCGGCCTTTGACACGACGTACTCGGTGAATCGCATGGCTGACGGGTGATAGAGGCCCGAGTTCGAAGAAATGTTGATGATCGTGCCCGTCCGCTGCGCGAGCATGATCGGGGCGACCGCCTTCGAGCAGAGGTAGGCGCCTTTCAGGTTGACGTCGATGGTCCGGTCCCAGTCGTCCTCGGTCGTTTCGAGGACTCCCTTCGTGACCATGACCCCGGCGTTGTTGACGAGGATATCGATCCGCCCGAAGCGGTCCTTCGTCGCGTGGACCAGGTTATCGACCTCGTCGCCTCGCGACACGTCCGCCCGGACTGCGATCGCATCGCCACCCTCGCGCTCGATCTCCCGTACGGCGGCCTTTGCTGCGATCTCGTGGGCGACGAAATTGACGACAATGCTGCCGCCGTCGGCCGCGAATCGCCTGGCGATGGCGAGGCCGATCCCGCGTGACGACCCGGTCACGATGGCCACCTTGCCGGTAAGTCTCTGCCCGCCCATTACCCACTCCTCCTTCGCATCGCGTCAACCGCCGCCTACTTCGACGACG
>Ga0184632_10001030_pt1 | contig 11241 bp, 9 predicted proteins | sample PLM31_50_b1_FD_133153 | JGI IMG/M metagenome (GOLD analysis project Ga0184632, IMG submission 133153) | Groundwater sediment microbial communities from an aquifer in East River, Colorado, USA - PLM3-1_50_b1 | ecosystem: Environmental > Terrestrial > Soil > Riparian zone | place: USA: East River... | reverse complement strand
CTGCCCGCGGCCGAGGCGTTGGTCCAAGAGGTCGAGGACGCGGAGCTGTTCCTCTACCCGGGTTCGGGCCACCTGTTCGCCGACTCGAGCGTGAACGACTACGACGAGCAGGCGGCCGGGCTACTCAAGGAGCGCACGCTCGCCTTCCTCGACCGGGTCGGCTAGTCCGAGATCCAGTTCACGGATGACCCGTTCGATGTGACCCGAGCCGAGGGCGACACCCGACTTGCCGGCGTAGGCGGAAAGCGGGCGTGACGTCGCTAGCGCAGCGCGTCGATCGACGCGGTCGCGACGACCCCTTCGACGCTGCGCGCCAGTTCCGGGCCAGGGTCACGAACGCGTCTGCCTGCAGCTGAGTGAGCGCAACGAACTCGGCGGTGTAGGTCTCGGCGCATCCGCCAGACGCGCTCGAGGCGGTCGCGGGCGACGTCCACGGGGAGCTTGCCGCGGTGAACGGCCTCGTGCAGGACTGACAGCGTCTGGGATCGCAAGGGGGTGGGTGCGAGGAGCTCGTGATCGCTCGAGACTTTGATCCCCTCGCTCGCCAGGTAGAGGACCTCGTCAGCGTCGACGACGAACCTAGTCATCGAGTACCTCCGATCGAGTGGAGAAGCGCGACGATGCTACCCATCGCGCCCTTTCTGGGAACGCCAACAACATCCACGGCGTGTACCGATCCGTGCAGGCTCGCGCACACAGGTTCGGGCATCCTCCCGATCCGCCGGCGATGCCTTTCTGCGTGCACCATGAGGGCCGAGAGGGCTTCACAGCGGGACGCTTGGACCTTGTGCATGCGACGCCGGTCTTGCGTTGGCGCTCGGGGTCTGGTCATGACTAGCATCGCCACTGCACGCTGTTGCCGAGGAGGCGGTCATCCCACCGTCCCAAGCGTTCGATCCAGCCGAGTTCAAACAGAACATCAGGGCGGAGTGGCGGTCTGCCGCCGCGGGCTGGCGCAAGTGGCTCCACGTGGTCGAGGCCGAGGAAGGCGGGCAGCGGCACAGCGCCAAGCTGGTCGAGCTGGCAGAGCTGCAGCCGGGCGCATCCGTGCTCGACGTGGGCGGCGGGTACGGAGAGCCGAGCCTTACCGCCGCGCGAACGGTCGGACCCCATGGGCGGGTGGTCTGCACCGACATCTCGCCGGAGATGCTTGCTGTGGCCCGGGAGCGCGCGGCCGGGGCGCGTGACAAGTTTTAGCGCCCGCGCCTCAGAACTCCATCCGGTCATGGACATCGACGTCTTCGGCGCTTACCACCCCTCGCTCGTCACTCGGGGCGGGACCGATACGTTCAACTCTCACGTCGTAAACTCGGCCGCATTCATCCGGAGCCGGAAACTTGGATCCGTGGTGTCGGACTGCAAGGGCAACCGCCTTGGGGCCGCTGAACCATGTCATCACCTTGTAGGCATAGGTGTTGCCGGCGAGGTCGAGGATCGTGAGGGTTTGCCCCCATTCCGGTTGACTCGTGGGCTGGCAAGACCTCAGGCCGCATGAGCGACCTCGAGGATGGTCTCGAACTCGACCGGGGTGAGCTTGCCGAGGCCGCGTTGGCGGCGCCGGCGGTGATAGGTGCGTTCGATCCAGTAGATGATCTCTAGCCGCAACTCCTCTCTGCTGCTCCAGCGTCGCCGGTCGAGCACGTTCTTCTGGAGCAGCGAGAAGAACGACTCCATCGCCGCGTTGTCCGCGCAGGTCCCGGTCCGGCCCATCGAGCCGATGAGTCCGTTCGAGCGAAGAGCCCGCACGAACTTGGCCGATCGGAACTGGGAACCGCGGTCGGAATGCACGACGGTGCCTGGGACCGAACCGCGGAGCGACAACGCGTTGCGAAGGGCCGCCACCGCGAGCGAGGCCTTCATGCGGTCGTCGATCGAGTAACCCACGATCCGGCCCGAGCAGGCGTCCTTCACGGCGCAGAGGTAGAGCTTGCCCTCATCCGTGCGGTGCTCCGTGATGTCGGTGAGCCAGAGCTCGTTGGGTTGCTCAGCCCTGAACTCTCGGCGAACCAGATCATCGTGCACCGGCTCCCCGGGTCGTGGCCGACGTCCCTTCTTGCGTGCCAGGACCGAGAAGATGCCGTGTGAGCTGCACAGACGCGCCACTCGATTCTCGCTCGCTTCGATGCCGTGTTCGGCTCGGAGCTCGTCGGCGATGAACCGGTAGCCGAAGACCGGGTCGTCGGCGTGGATCTCGCGTGCGGCATCGACCAGGTGCGCGTCTGACCAGTCGCGCCCCGACACGGGGTTGGCCCGCCACTTGTGGAACGCCTGAGGTGTGAAGCTCAGCACCCGGCAGGTCACCGTGATGGGGATCCCATCGGCGGCAAGCTCGCGGACCAGCGGGTAGATCATTTTGGGTTGACGCCTTGCCCGAGGTAGATCGCCGCCCGGCGAAGGACCTCGTTCTCCTGCTCGAGCAGCCTGTTGCGCTTCTTCAGCGCGCGGATCTCGGCTTCTTCGGTGAGCGTCAGTCCCTCACGCTGACCGTCTTCGATCTCTGCACGGCGGACCCAGCGGCTGAGGCAGGACTGTGAGACGCCGAAGTCGCGAGCGACCTGGCTCATCGGTGCGTCGTGCCGGCGAGCGACCGCGACGACGTCGCGGCGGAACTCCTCGGGGAACGCTTTGGGCATGGTTTCCTTCCTTCCCAGTGAAGGTGAGTCTTCACAGGTTAGGAGTCAACCGAAGCTGGGGCAGACCCAGCTGCTGACTTCGCACCCGTCATGGCTAGGTCGAACCCGCAAGTCGCCGCTAGTGTAGGTGACATCGAGGCGCTGTCGGCTTCGTTCCGGCGGCACCTTCGCGCTGCGAACCTCGCGCCGAAGACGATCAAGACGTACATGGAGGCCGCCGACGGCCTGCGGGGGTTCCTCGTCGAGCGTGGGATGCCGACGCAGGTCGCCGCGATCCGCCGCCGTCATTAGGAGAAGGACGGCGGAAACCAGTCGGCCGGATCGGGCCGAGGTCCGGACGGGTGCGGTCACCGTGCACCCCTTTCTCCGTCGCGGAAGATAGTGGGCGACCGCTTCTCGGTCAACTGATCGCTTCCGCGCTCCTGCCCGGTCTACGGATAACGAACGTTGTCCGCGGATCGAGGGTGGCGGACGGTCTGTTTGAGGGCGAGCAGGCGGTCCTCCGACTGATGGGCTGGGTGGGGCGGTGCGCCCCAGCGTGGCCGTTTCGTGGACGGCTGCCGGCTCGAGCAGCAGCTCGCGAAGCACCGCTCGGGCCTCCGAGAAACTGGTGCGTTCCTCGCCGACGACAAACCGATGAAGCCCGCTCCATCGCCGATGAGATCGACCGGGACTCCCACGATTAGCGCCGCGGAGCGGAGCGGATGGATGCGGCGAGCCTGAACGTCCGCTGCCACCACACGCCGGTCGGGCATAGCCTCTCAATGTTCCGATCGACAAGGAGGCCGACGTGGGCTCGGACGTCAGGGCGATCCCCGAAGGGATGCACAGCATCACTCCGCACATCGTCGTTCAAGACGCCGCTCGGGCCGCCGAGTGGTCGGAGCCCCAAGCCAGGTTTGGGCTGGCGAGGATCCGCTCGCCCTCGGGCGAGAAATTGATGACCGAGAGCCTGTCTGACCCGTCCGTTTCGGCCAGCCACGTCACCGTTCCGGTCGCCACGTCGAGCACGCGGAGTCCCGGTGCCCTTCCCCGAAGTGAAGAAGGCGATCCGACCACCGGTTGGCGACCATACGGGGTTTGCGGCCCAATCCCCGAACACCTCCTGAGGGTTGGAACCATCGGCCTCGGCAACCACGAACGACCTCTTCTACGTACAGGCCACGCGCGATCCGTCGGGCGAATACGTCGTCCACGCGGACCGCCGATCCCACGGGACTGTCCGTGGTGGCTTCCGTCGAGCGGGATCTCCATGTCGGCCAAGAGCGATCCTCGCGACGCTGCGGTGGTTCCGGGGTGTCATCAGTTGACCGGTCGAGCAACGGCGCGTACAGTCCTTGCGTCGGGCGCGACGGGGAGGGACGCGGTGGTCCCGCAGGGAGTGGGGAGGCGCTCGGCGATGGCCACCGTGACGGCCGTCTCGCTGGTCGCGTGGTCGTTCGCGGCGATTACATGGCGTGGGGGAACGCCCGCATCCGCCGCCACCCGTCCGAACATCGTCTTCGTGATCGCCGACGACATGCGAGACGACCAGCTCGCCGGCATGCCGATCGTCGGCGCAGAGCTCGTCGGCGTGGGCGTCACGTTCCCGAACGCCTTCGCGAGCCGGCCGCTGTGTTGTCCGAGCCGGGTGAGCATCCTCCGCGGCCAGTACGCGCACACCACCGGGATCTACACGAACACCGCCCCCTCGGGCGGTTACAAGGCGTTTCGCGATCGCGGTCTCGAGTCCTCGACGCTCGCGACCTGGCTCGACGCCGCCGGGTACCGGACCGGGTTGTTCGGCAAGTACTTGAACGAGTACGGGCCGGGCAACACGGTCGTGCCGCCCGGGTGGGACCGCTGGGTCGCGATCGACGAGACCAATGCCGCCTATACCAACTACGACCTCAACATCGACGGCACGATCACCCACTTCGGAACCACGGCTGTGGACTACTCCACCGATGTGCTGAGTCGGTACGCGGACGCGTTCGTCCGCGATACGCCGGCCGATACGCCGCTGTTCGCGTACCTGAGCTACTCGGCGCCGCACGAGCCCTATCGGCCGAGCACCGCGTACGCCAACGATCCGCGGTGCGCGAACGCCACGACGACGAACCGGCCCTCGTTCAACGAGGCCGATGTCAGCGACAAACCGTCGGAGATCCGGAACATCTCGCCCCTGTCCTCGGCGGACCAGACGCTGTTCGGGACGATACTTCCGCAGAAGCAATGTCGGGCTCTGCTGTCGGTGGACGACGGGGTCGGCCAGATTCTCGACGCGCTCGCCGACACCGGTCGCCTGAGCGACACGCTGATCGTATTCGTCTCCGACAACGGACTGTTCCTCGGCGAGCACCGCCTGCCCGACAGCAAGGGCAAGACGTACGAGGAGGCGGTCAACATCCCGTTTGTCGTGCGGTACGACGCCATCCCGGGCATTGGCGGGACGGTGGACGACCGGATCGTCGCGAACATCGACCTCGCGCCGATGGCCACGGACGCTGCCGGCCTGAGCATCACCCCGGGCTGCCCGACCCCGCCGTACGGATCGTGCAACGGCGCCTTCGACGGCCGGAGTCTGTTGCCCCTGCTGAACGGGACCGCGAGCGGCTGGCGATCCGGCATCTTGCTCGAGAGCCCCAACTGGTGCGGGATCAGGACGGCGCGCTACAACTTCACGCGGTACGGGTCGGGGTTCGAGGAGCTGTACGACCTGCAGGCCGATCTGTACCAGCTCGACAACGCGCTGTTCGGACAGATCACGCCGCAGGAGCAGGCCCTCCGCGACTCCCTGCTGTCGGATCTGCGCACGCTGTGTTCGCCCACGCCGCCGAGCTTTTCCTTCGGATCCTCGTCGCCACCGACCATCTCGTCGTTCACCCCCACGTCCGGGGCGCCGGGGACCGGCGTGGCGATCACGGGGACGGGGTTCTCCGGCGCGACGGCCGTGCGGTTCGGATCGGCCTCCGCGTTGTTCACGGTGGGGAGCTCAACCACGATCACCGCCACCGTTCCGTCGGGCGCCGTTTCGGGCCCGATCTCGGTGCAGACACCGAACGGCACGGCCACCAGTGCGGGGACGTTCACCGTCCTCGGCGGAGGCGGCGGCGGGCCGATCATCACCGGCTTCACGCCGGCCGCCGGCCCCGTCGGCACGACGGTCACGATTTCCGGGTCCGGGTTCGCGGGGGCGACCGCCGTCGCCTTCAACGGCGCGGCGGCGGTCTACACCGTGAACGGCTCGAACCAGATCATCGCGACGGTCCCGGCCGGCGCGACGTCGGGGCAGATCAGCGTGACGACGCCCGGCGGGTCGGCGACATCGTCATCGTCGTTCGCGGTGTCCTCGACGACGGTGTTGATCCGCGTGATCGACGACGCCTTCTCACCGGCGCAGGCGACGGTGCCGCAGGGATCGACGGCGGTTTGGACCTTCGAGGGCGCGCATGCGCACGCAGTGACCGACACGAGCCTGATCGGGCCGGGCATGACCCCGTTGTTCGACTCAGGCCGTCGGACCACGGGCGCCTCGTTCTCCTACACGTTCGTCGCGGCGGCCCAATACGAGTACCGGTCGAACCAGGGAGAGGCGCAGGCGATGATCGGAGTTGTCCGCGTCCCGATCGTCGCGAGCCCGTCGTCCGGGTCCGTGTCCGCGGCCTTCACCGTGACGTGGGCGAGCGCGACGATCAGCGGGTGCACTTTCGAGGTTCAGACGCGGTTCCGCGCGGCCGGCGCTTCGACGTTCGATGCGTGGAGTCCGTACGTCGGCCCCACAACGAACCTATCCGCTCCGTTCACGGCGTCGCGCGGTGCCGGAAAGTACCAGTTCCGCGCTCGGGTTCGGAACACCTCGACCGGCCGGACGACCAAGTGGTCGGCCGTGACGGGTGTCAGCGTGTCGTAGAAGGCCGGAACGGTTCGGGCGGGACCTCGCCGATCGCCGGAGGATCCCCGGCCACCTCGTTCACGCAGACGTAGGCCTCGATCCAAGTAGACGCGCCTAGGTCACGGTTTGGGTCACAGTCCTATCGTCCCGACTGGTCCCGAGTCGTCCTGTCCAATCCCGCACCATGCGCTCTACCTGGGGAAACGTACGGGATGGGATACGCCAGGACGTCCCGGGACGTGCTGGATTCCCCTCTCAAGGTGGAGACACGGGTTCGAACCCCGTTGGGACTACCGGGTGCGCAACCATCGAAGCGGGGAAGCGATGACGTTCCGGGAAGAGCGGGTCGCGAAGAACGAAGCGTCCGCTAGGGAGATCAACGAGCGCATAGAGGAGTCGTATGAGTCCCATCCCGTGGATTCGTACACGAACGTCGTGTGCGAATGCGGACTCGCCGATTGCGACGTCTTCCTACGCGTGACCAAGGCCGAGTACGAGGACATCCGGGCCGACGCCCGCCAGTTCGTCATCGTTCGAGAGCACCTGATCCCGGACGTCGAGGAACGTCGTCCTCGAGACCGATCGATTCATCGTGGTCGCCAAGCGCGAGGGAACCCCCGCCGAGATCGCCACGAGGACGGATCCCAGGAGCTAGCGAGCCTCGGTTCCGGCGCCTACGCGGCGCGGAAGGTGGCGATGAGCCAGGATCCCGCGCGGGGCGTCGTCCACGAGACCGTCGTCGAGACCGTTCCCGCTGTGTTGAGGACTTTGGTCGCGGCGATCGCCCGGGAATCCGGAGCCAGGACCGCGAACCCGCCGGTGGCGGACGCTCCGCCGCCGTTGTCGCCGTTGTGTGCGACGGCGGCGATCGCCCATTCGTCGGCCTGAGCCGTAGGACCCGCGGTCACCGGGGTCACGCTCGAGGTCACGGATCCGAGGATCGCGCTCCCCGATTGGTCGAACGCGTTGCCTGTGTCGACCCCGCTCAGCTCGACCACCCACATGCGCAGGGCCTTGGCCGTCTCCCCGGAGGACAGGTTCACCGTCACCGCCTGCTCAGAACCGTCGGAGGCCTTCCAGAAGACCGCCCCACGGGCCGGGGTGAATGGCGCGGTCCACCCGGCGGGCAGGGCGAAGCCGGGGCTCGCTGCCTGCGGCACGACGACGACCGCAACCAGCACGTTCCCGGGCGTCGGGGGCGATCCAAGCGTCGCCGAGATGCTGAGCGCGTTCGCGCTCGCTTTCTTGGACTGGACCTCCGAGATCGTGCCTGGCGGAGGGTTGCCCGTTACGGCGAAGTTCGAAGCGCTGGTGCCGGTGCCGCCCGGGCCAACCACGGCGATCGGGCCCGTGGTCGCGCCGGACGGTACGGTCGCCGTGATCTGCGCGTCGGAGTCGACCGTGAAGTTCCCCGAGCCGACGCTCGTGCCCTGGAACCGCACGTCGTTGGCTCCCGTGAAGTTCGACCCGGAGATCGTGACCGAGGTGCCGATCGGCCCGGAGGGGGGCGAGAAGCCGGTGACGCTCGGCGCCGATGGGGATCCTCCGCCGATCTGGTAGGCGACCTCGTCCAAGTCGCCGCTGTAGACGTCGTCCTGAGTCTTATCGGCACCGATCGTCAGCGGATCGGAGTTGGCGATCGATCCGATCGTCACCGACTTGCGGTAGTTCGTGCCGTCGACGGTGAGCGTCACGTCCGAGTTCGTCTTGGTGCACGAGAGCGTGTGCCACTGTCCGTTGTTCAGTGAAACCGGCGAGCCGGTGATCTTGATGTGGTTGCTCGAACCCTTCATCTGGCACAGACCCAGGGCCTTCGTGTGCGCCTTGTTCGGGTAGATCTCGATCTTCCAGTAGCCGCCACTGGTGCTGCCGAGGCCCTTGCGGATCAGGTCGTAGTCGCCGCCGACCGCGTCGGTGGGCATCGCGGTGAACTTCACGTGTGCCGTCACGGTGAACGTGTCCGACCCGGGATCGAGGGATGCGGCATCGGGCACCGTGACGCGCGACGTCCCGTCGAACCGATAGGCCGTCCCGGCGAACCCGGGGACGCCCGCCTGGATGTTCAGCCAGTTCCCGTTCGCCGCAGGCAAGCCCGCATCGAACATCGTCCCGGTGCCGGGAGCTTCGTCCATGGACCACGAGTGGCTGGCCTGGGCCGCTCGGGCCGCCGGCCCCATGAGGGACAGCCCGATCAGAGCAAGGGCCGCAAGAGCGAAGCCGAACGTCTTTCGGGCGTGGGAGGCACGGGGCGGCGAGTGGGCGAACACGATCCGCCTATATACATCAAGGATCATGCACATGGCGTGGCTCATTCGGCGTGCCTTTCCTACGTCCTTCGCCGGGCGAGAGCGTGTTCATCGCGTATCCCTGACGTGGTGGAGGGATTCGGGATCGGGTACTCGAGCGAGGCCGACGCTGGGTCCGGCGCGCAGTACGGATGGCACTTCAGCTACGACGCCGACGCCTGATGGATCGGCTCCGGCTTCTCATCGTCGGCGACGGAGCGGTACGTCGACAGCCTCGACGGGCCGCTCGCGTTCATCCCCAGAACGTACCGGTGGGCATGGCCGACTTCGGTTGGATCTTCGCGATCGGGTGGGCTTGGGCATCGCGTTGACGCTCGGGATCTGCTCGCGGATCGCGGGAGGATTCCTTTCTAGCGTGACGATCTGGTTCTCGTTGAACGTGATTCGAAGGCTGACCAGACAGCTGACTGTCGCCGTTGGGGACGAGGTGGAGAACGACCCAAGTCAGATCGGTGGCTGATGATGTGGCGCGGGCTCCCGGTGTGCCCAGTGTCCAGGGTGATCCCGAGACCTGAGACCCAGTGCACGTCGAGGCCGCACTTCGAGCAGTTGAGGACAAGCGTCTCGAGTTCGCGCTCCAGCTCCTTCTTCACGTTCAGAAGCTCGAGCCGGAGCATCTTCGCGTGGACGGTGATCGGATGCGAGCCGTCGGGCCCGGCGTCGAGAGCCTCGTCGACGAGGTCGTCCGCCTTCACGGCCTGCTCGGAGACAGCGGATAACCTGAGCCTGTTTCGCTCAGCGTCGAACGGCATTTCCCCTGGTCAGCACACCGCTTATGCCGCCCTAGTTAGAAGGCAGCCGCTCTGTCCAGACTGAGCTACCGGCGCTGTCCCCGATTGTAGGGGCCAGCGCCGCCGGGCAGGCGCGTTCGGTCAGAAGGTGACCGAGGGCGGTGTTCGAGCGCGTCGTCGTGCCGCATACGCACGCCGCACAGGACCTCGCCCTCGCGCATCGGGCTTCCGAGGGTCACCCCCCACCCACCATCAGCCGGATAGCCTCCGCGGATATCGGTCTCGAACCGCTCGCTCACGGGCGTGACGATATCCCGGCGACGAATGGAGCTGCCGGGTAGCATCGGCGCATGCCTCCGCGGACACCGAGGAAGGCCTCCACGGCACCGAAGACGCGGGCGAAGACATCGACGACGATGGCGCCTGCGAAGGCGCCGAAGATGCCCGAGGCAGGTCCCGAGACCGTTCGGCGGTTCGACGAGCTGGCCGAGGCGTTCGTCGCGCGCGGCGCGAAGCGCTCGCAGATGTTCGGGATGCCGGTGCTGAAGGCCGGCGACAAGGTCTTCGCGGGCACGTTCGGCGACGCGATGAATTTCAAGCTCGGACCGGACGATCTCGAGAAGGCGCGGAAGCAGACGGGCGTCGAGCCGTTCGAACCGGTGAAGGGTCGCGCGATGAAGGAGTGGGTGCTCGTCCCGCTCGCCCATGCGAAGCGCTGGTCCGATCTCGCGGAGCGGGCGTTCTCGTACGTCTCGTGAGGTCGCGCCACCTCACGTTCGCCCGGGATCGAGCTTCGAGGCCAACGACGTCGCAGCACGCTCGGTGAGCCCGCTCGCCAGAACCACGTCCCCGCTGGTGATCAGCACCGCCACGACGGGTGATGACACGATCCGGCCGTCGATGATGATGGCGATCTTGGAACCCACGGCTGCCTCGGTCGCGGTCTCGAACGCGGCCGTCCCCTCGGGCGTGAGTTCGGCATAGACCGACCAACCAACTCCTTGTTGCGCGTCCTGTTGCGCGATCGCCCTTTCGACATCGTTCCCGTCGACGATGCGAGGGCCGAGCACGTACTTCTCACCTGCCTCCCCAGGTCGAAGGAGGACGATGCGCGGCGCATCGAGCGTGGCCGCGACGCAGTTGCTCAGGGCTTCGCCTAGGCCCGCGCACGTCAAGTCCGTCCCGTCCCAGTTCGTTGACGACCGCGGCACGATCTCGATGACCGGGCGCAACTGGAGATCCGCCCCCTCCGAGGAAGCGATCGAAGCCGATGGCGACGGCACATCGTCCTCCGGGCCGCACGCCGAAGCGAGCACGAGGATGATGAACCACCGCATCGATCGATGGCGTCGCCGCACTCCCACTTCAGTCATACGGCGAGCCTACCGACAACGTTGCATCGTCCGCGGGAACGCGGAGGAGGCGGTCGGCCCTACAGGGGTGGCGTGTCCAGGATCTTGCGGGTGCGCCTCGCCATCCCCTCGAGGAGCCGGATCGCGAGGTTGGGCTCTTTCCGGAGCAGCTTGCGGAACTCCGAGCGCTCGATCCGGATCGTCTCGAGCGGGGTCTCGGCGACGACGGTCCGGGTCCGTGCGTCGCCGTCGAGGAGCGACAGCTCGCCGAAGAACTCGCCGCGGCCGAGCTCGGCTTCCTTCTTACCGCCGGGTGTTTTGCCGGCCACGACCTTCACCTTGCCG
>Ga0184632_10001029_pt1 | contig 11249 bp, 9 predicted proteins | sample PLM31_50_b1_FD_133153 | JGI IMG/M metagenome (GOLD analysis project Ga0184632, IMG submission 133153) | Groundwater sediment microbial communities from an aquifer in East River, Colorado, USA - PLM3-1_50_b1 | ecosystem: Environmental > Terrestrial > Soil > Riparian zone | place: USA: East River... | reverse complement strand
GCCGGATCACTCAGGTGGTCGACGTCAACAAGGGCATTCACTGCTTCACTGCGAAGAGTCCCACCGCGCCGCGCAAGATCGAGGCGCTGCCGGACAAGGAAAACAAGACGTACCTCGTGAAGGTTGGCAAGGACGCCGATCTCAACAAGGCGACGGACGACGCCGCGTGGGCGATGATCGAGCTCCTGCAGAGCGAGAAGAAGTTGAGCCGACTCGATGCGTACAGCCTTGCCAGCATGGTGATGGATTGTCGTCTGGCCGCGCCGGCGGACGCGCAGAAAGCCGTGCACTGCCTCGTGCCGAAAAGCACCTGGGTAGCGTCGCGGTAGATTCGTGCGGGCCGGGCTCCTCGGCCTGGTGATGGGGGCGGCCGCCGAGCTGGGCACCCTCGTCGCCGCGCCTGCTTTGGCCGCCACGAATGTGGTCGCAACGACGACGGATCTTGCGGCGCTCGTCGCGGTGGTCGGCGGCAATCTCGTTACCGTGGAATCGATCGTGCCGCCCGGTGTCGATCCGGAAGCCTTCGAGCCGCGTCCGGGCGACCTTGGAAAGCTGCGGCGCGCGGATTTGCTCGTGCGCGTCGGCCTGGGCTATGACTACTGGCTCGACGCGTTGGTCAAGCAGACGGGCGAGAAACGGTTGTTGCGTGGAGGCGACGCGTATCTCGACGCCTCGACCGGAATCCCGCTGCTCGAGATACGCGGACAGAGCGTCGTCAACGAAGGCGGTCACGCGCACGGCGTGGCCAACCCGCATTATTGGCTCGATCCCGACAACGCAATCACCATCACCGCGGGCGTCGCAGAAGCCCTTGTGCGCATCGCTCCCACGCAACGCGAACAGATTCTCGCGAATCGTGCAGGATTTCTATCGCAACTCGAGACGCGACGTGCACGCTGGAGCCAGACCCTGGCGCCGGTCGCCGGGACCAAGCTCATCGCGTATCACAATTCGTGGCCCTATTTTGCGCGCCGCTTTCGCCTCGACGTCATCGCCTTCATCGAGCCCAAAGCGGGCGTCGCACCGAGCCCGGCCCACCTTGCCCGCGTGATCTCCGAAGGACGCAAGGCACAGGTACGCGCCATCGTTCATGAGCCCTACGAGCCCGAGGACGCGTCGCGCTTCGTGGCAGGAAAGCTCTCGGTTCCCATGGTGCGCCTGGCGGTCTCCGTCGGCAGCATCGATGGCACCAGCGATTATCTGGCTTTGTTCGACTACAACGTCGCGACACTCGCCAAGGCGCTGGGCGCACGAAGTCCATGAGCGGGCTGAGCGATGTGCTCGCACTGCTTGCCCTGCCCTTCGCGGCGTCGGCCGTGTTCGTGCTCGTGCACGCCTATCTCGGCGTCCATGTGCTGCGCCGAAGGATCGTGTTCGCCGATTTGGCGCTCGCGCAACTCTCGGCGCTCGGAGCCACCGTCGCGTTCGCGAATGGATACCCGGTGACGAGCGCAACGGGATTTGGCTACGCGCTGCTGTTCACCGCGATAGGCGCAGCGCTTCTCACGCTCACCCGCAGTCTCGCGCGCTACGTGAGCCAGGAGGCGTTCGTCGGCATTGTCTATGTCGTGGCCACCGCGGCGACGATATTGGTGGTCGATCGCGCGCCGCAAGGCGCGGAGCACGTCAAGAAAATCCTGATCGGCAGCATCCTGACGGTCGAACCCGCGGACGTTGCGAAGTTCGCCGCGCTGTACGGAGTGATCGGTTTATTGCATTGGCTTGCGCGCCGGCCTTTGCTCGCGCTATCCGGAGAAAGCGCCCCTGTGGGCCGCGCGCGGGTCGCCGTATGGATCGGCGACTTCGCTTTTTACCTGTCGTTCGCCGTCGTCGTGACGAGCTCGGTGACCACAGCGGGCGTCTTGCTCGTCTTCAGCCTGCTGATCGTGCCCGCGGTCATCGGCTCGATTTTTTCCGACAAGCTGTCCGTCGTGCTGCCGATCGCGTGGAGCGTTGGCATCGCGGCGTGCGCCGTGGGTCTGGCGGGATCGTATGCGCTCGATCTGCCGACCGGCGCCGCCATGGTGACGGCACAAGCAGGTTTCCTTCTGCTTGCAGGCCTCGCGAAGGTTCTGATGTTCGTTGGCATCGAGCGGCGACGACGCAACCTGCGCATCGCTGTCACTGCCGTCGTCGCAGCCATGCTGATCGCGCTCCTCGCATCGAGCGTCGGGCTGATGATCGTTCCCACCGGCGATCAACCGCTGCTGGCATTCGTCGAGCGTGTAACGGGAACAGGTCCGACCCGTTTTCTGGGGCCGAGCGAACGCGACGCCTATGAAAGCGCCGCCCGGGATGTGGTGCGCTTTCAAGGGGAAGTGGATCGGCTCAATGCGATGGAGAAGGCCGCGCGCTACCAAGGAGCGCCGCTATCCGACGACGACATCCGGCGCATCGCGTCGTATCAGAAGACCTTCAATGAGATGACGCGCGGTGAGCGCTTCGTCCAGGAAGTACTGCGGGCCAAAGCCCAAATGCGCGCACGTTGGATCGTCGGCGTGCCTGGAATGCTCGTCGCGCTACTGGGACTTCTGTGGCTCACGCGCCGGTTGTGGATCGAATCAGTGGACTTCGCCCGATCGCGGCTCCAAAGTTGAGTGTTCCGCGGAGGCTCCGAGGTATCGTTCCTCGAGTTGATGTCGCAACTGTTGCGCGAGTGCGATGTCGGCGTCGGTAGCGAAGCTGGGCGCCGGTTCGACGCCGGCGTCGTAGTTGTGCAATTCGATCTTGACCATGATGGCTATCTGATCGCATATCGCGTGCCAGCAGTGAATAGTCCATTTAAAACAGACCACTGAAGGCTCAGGCCGGAAAACCAAGCGACTCGACGTGACGCGCTCCGCGTAAGCAATTCACAACAGCGCGGCAGGGTACGATATGCGCGCAGACTCCATGCCCGTCATCCTTGCCGTTCCGTTGCTGAATCTGCGCCGTATGCGGTGGACGCGCGCGCTCGCACTGCTCGCCGCCGCCGGTTTCGCGACGCGCGTCGCGGCGTTCGGCTTCGACGACGTGGCGCGCCGCGCGGCGGACGTGGCGGCAGGCGCTTACCGCGCGCCCACCGTCACCCTGCCGAAGGCGCTGCAGGAGTTGGGCTACGACCAATACCGCGACATCCGCTTCATTCCGGAGAAGGCGATCTGGCGCGGCACCAACCTTCCGTTCGAATTGCAAATGTTCCATCCCGGCCGCAACTACGATCAGCCGGTGCGAATTTCCGAAATCGTCGGGGGCACCGCACGTGAAATCCGGTTCGACCCCAAGTTCTTCGACTACGGCAAGAATGCGCTCGATCCGCAGCGCTTCCGCGGGCTGGGCTTTGCCGGATTTCGCGTGCACTTCCCGCTCGACAACGCGAAGTACAAGGATGAAGTGCTGGTGTTCCAGGGCGCGAGCTATTTTCGCGCGCTCGGGAGGGAGCAGCGCTATGGCCTGTCGGCGCGCGGACTCGCCGTCGACACCGGACTCATCTCGGGCGAGGAATTTCCGCGCTTCGTCGAGTTCTGGATCGAGAAGCCGGAGCCCAATGCCAAGGAGCTGACCCTCTATGGGCTGCTCGATTCGCGCCGCGTCACCGGCGCCTATCGCTTTGTGCTGCGCCCCGGCGCGGAAACCGTGACGACGGTGAAGGCGCGCGTCTATCTTCGCGAGCACGTGACCAAGCTCGGGCTGGCGCCGCTGACCAGCATGTTCTTCTTCGGCGAGAACCAGCAGGCGCAGGGTCACGACTACCGCCCGGAAGTGCACGATTCCGATCTGCTTTTGATCCAGTCGGGCACCGGCGAATGGATCACGCGGCCGCTCGTGAATCCGAAGCGTTTGCTGGTGACGTCGTTCGCGCTGACCAATCCGGCCGGCTTCGGGCTCATGCAGCGCGACCGGATGTTCGAAAGCTACCAGGATCTGGAAGCCCGCTACGAGTTGCGGCCGAGCGCGTGGGTCGAGCCACGCGGCAATTGGGGCGCGGGTCGCGTCGAGCTGGTGCAGATTCCGACGCCGAACGAGACCAATGACAACATCGTCGCGTACTGGGTACCCGACACGTTGCCGCCGCCGCGCACACCGCTCGATTTCGAGTATCGCGTGCGCTGGCAAAAGGACCACGAGACGCGGCCGCCGCTGGCCTGGATTACCCAGACGCGGCGCGGCCATGGTTATTCCAGGGTACCCGATACCAGCGTCGGCTTCGTCATCGACTTCGAGGGACCGGTATTCAAGAAGCTGCCGCCGGAGGTGAACGTGGAAAGCGTCGTGTCCGTCGATGGCAACGGCGAGATCGTCGAGAACCATGCCTATCGCAACGACGTGACGGGCGGCTGGCGTTTGCGCTTGCGCGTCAAGCCGGTCGACGACAAGAAGCCGGTCGAGCTACGCGCATTCCTGCGCGCCGGCGCCACGACGCTGACGTCGACGTGGAGCTACATCCTGCCACCCGAATGATGCGAGACGATCCATACCCCGGGCGGCTTACCGCTTATCTCGATCGGCTCGGCCTTTCGGCCGGGCAGCAAGCGGCTGTCACGCATACTGCGATCGAGCAGTCCGATGCGCCGGCAGCGTTTGCGCTGGTGCATGCGGCGCTTGCGGACCAATCGGTGGATGCCGACAATCCAGCGTTCGATTCGCTCGGTGCGCGTCTTCATCTGACGTTGTCGGGCGAAGCCGGCACCGGCGTCGGTGTGATCGACCGAGACGTGCATTTGCACGCGAGGCTGGTCACGACACCGAAGCTCGCGCGCGTGTCGATGGTGCCGCGGCCGTGGCGCCATCGCGCGCACGCGGGAATCGGCATTCCACTGCACGCGCCGACCGGCCCGTTCATCCAGAAGGCCGCCGAGCACGACGACGTCACGCCGCCGGGCAGTACCAGGCGCAAGCACTGGTACCACGTCGCGAACCGCCGCCGGATCGTCCTGATCGCATTGGCGCTCGCGCAGACGTGGCTCGCCACGATGCTGATGAGCGCCGTGCTGCCCTACCACGGCCAGCAGCCTCTGGAGCTTGCGATCCTGGTGCTGTTCGCCATCCTCTTCACCTGGGTGTCGGTGGGATTCTGGACGGCGCTCGCGGGATTCCTGGTGCTCGCGCGCGGCGGCGACCGCCATGCGATTTCGCGCACCGCGTCCGGCGGCACGCCGATTGCAGCCGATGCGCGCACGGCGATCGTGATGCCGATCTGCAACGAGAACGTGCCGCGCGTGTTCGCCGGATTGCGCGCTACCTATGAATCGCTCGCGCGCACGGGCGCGCTCGCGCATTTCGACTTTTTCGTGCTGTCCGACTCGAGCGATCCGGATGCGCGCGTGGCCGAAGTCGCCGCGTGGAATGCGATGTGCCGCGACCTCGGCGGCTACGGCCACATCTTCTATCGCTGGCGGCAGCACCGGATCAAGCGGAAGAGCGGCAACATCGCCGATTTCTGCCGGCGCTGGGGCAGCCGCTATCGTTACATGATCGTGCTCGACGCAGACAGCGTGATGAGCGGCGCGTGCATGACGACGCTCGTGCGCCTGGCCGAAGCGAATCCGGACGCGGGCATCATCCAGACCGCGCCACGCGCGGCCGGCCGCGATACGCTCTACGCGCGGATGCAGCAGTTCGCCACGCGGATGTACGGGCCGCTGTTCACGGCCGGGCTGCACTACTGGCAACTGGGAGAATCGCACTACTGGGGCCACAACGCGATCATTCGCGTGGCACCGTTCATCCGGTATTGCGCACTGGAACGCCTGCCCGGCAAGGGTGCGCTGTCGGGCGAGATCCTGTCGCACGACTTCGTCGAAGCCGCGTTGATGCGCCGCGCGGGCTGGGGCGTGTGGATCGCGTACGACCTGCCGGGCAGCTACGAGGAAATGCCGCCCAACCTGATCGACGAATTGAAGCGCGATCGCCGCTGGTGCCAGGGCAACCTGATGAACTTCCGGCTCTTCCTCATGAAGGGCCTGCATCCGGCGCACCGGGTCGTGTTCATGACCGGCGTCATGGCGTACCTTTCCGCGCCGCTGTGGTTCCTGTTCCTGCTGCTGTCGACCGTGCAGCTCGCCGTTCACACGCTCGTGCCGCCCGAATATTTCGTCGAGCCCTATCAGCTCTTTCCGCGCTGGCCCGAGTGGCGGCCGGAATGGGCGATCGGCCTGGTGGCTGCGACGGCGACGCTGCTGTTTCTTCCCAAGCTCCTGAGCGTCCTGCTCGTCACGCCGGTACGCGCATTGCGCTTCGGCGGCGCGGTCGCGCTGGTGGTCAGCGTCCTCGGCGAGATGCTGGCGTCGGCGCTGCTCGCGCCGATCCGCATGCTGTTCCACACGCGCTTTGTCGTGGCCGCGCTGGCGGGTTGGTCGGTGCAATGGAAGTCGCCACCGAGGGAAGATGCGCAGACGTCATGGGGCGAAGCGGTGCGCAGGCACGGACTGCACAGCGCATTCGGTGTCGCGTGGGCGGCTGGCGTCTATTGGTTGAATCCCGCGTTCCTGTGGTGGCTGCTACCGGTAGTCGGCGCGTTGATGCTGTCGATTCCGGTTGAAGTGTTAACGAGCCGCCCGACGCTCGGTGAACGATTCCGCCGCGCGAAGCTGTTCCTGATCCCGGAGGAAACCGATCCGCCGCCGGAAATCGAGGCGACGATGCAGTATCTGCGCAGCACTCCGGCGCCGCCGACGTTCGTCGATGCCGTGATCGACCCCGCGCTCAACGCGCTGGTCGCCGCGCTTGCGATCCCGCGGCCCGCGCTGCCCATCCGCGTGCGCGAGCAGCGGCATACGCTGGTCGAGCTCGCATTGAGCGAGGGATCCGAGGCGCTGTCGGCGCGGGAGAAAGCGCTGCTGCTGAGCGATCCGATCGCGCTGTCGCTGTTGCATTTCCGCGTGTGGACACAGCCGCTCGCCCATGTGCAATGGCAGGCGCTGCGCGCGGGGTTGCGTTAGTCGTCCAACTCTCGCTGGTTGGCTTTAGTCGGCGGTGATCCGCATTTCCTTCACGAGCGGGCCGTCCATCGTGAAAGAGAATCGGCTGGGACCGTTGAATCCGTTGCCGCCGACTTGCGCGAGCACGCTGACTTCGTTTCCATGCTGCTCGCTTGACGTCATCTCGAGCGTCGCCTTCGCGCCAATCAGCTCACGGTCGGACCACGCGCGAATCCGCTTGTGGCCGACATAGCGGGTGCCCCAGTCGTTGACCACGCTGCTCTTGTCGAATAGCGCAAGAAAAGCTTCGGTGTCGCCCGCATTGACAGCGTCAACGAAAGCAGCGATGACGAAGGGCGTTGGCATGATTCTGGTCGGAGCTCCCAGCTTTAGGACTGCGGACAATGCGCACCGCTGGAGATCCAGGCCTCGATGAGCGCTCCGACCTGAGCCTGCGTGCCGGGTGCAGGCAAACGTCCTTCGCCCGGGTGCCACGCCCATCCAACGAGAGGGTCCTTTGCCACGTGTTCTTGGATTTTCGAGAGACTGCGTCCGCCGTTGCGCGCGCCATCCTTGAATTGCAAACAGATTTCGGGGAGCGATTTGCCTTGCCAGGCCATGGAGGCAGGAGCGAGAGCCCAGTGCGAGTGACCCGGGATGCTGGCAATCGAGGATCCGAGCGTTGCGACGTTCGTGTCTCCATGGCATGACTTGCACGGCAATCCCGGAACGCCATGATCGCCTGGGCCCGCGTGCATCGGGGGTATGTGCGCGTGCAGATCATCGCCCTGCGTAGGCTGACGATTCGCAGGATGGCAGTTCATGCAGCGCGGATTCTGGATCACCTTGGCGGCCTCGGTGAACAACGCCACCGAACGCGCGCGCGCGTCGCCGATCGTCGCGAAGGCCGAAGGAGGCTTGAGCGGGACTTCCTGCGCAGAGACATCAGCCGCTGTCGAAACAGCAACGCAGCACGCAAATCCGGCAAGCGCTACGACAGACCATCGGTGCGCGTTCATCAGACCGCCCTCAACTGCTGCGGATCGATGGGCAGAGTGCGGATGCGCTTGCCGGTGGCGGCGAAGATCGCATTCGTCACCGCCGGACCAACTGCTGCGGTCGGCGCTTCGCCCATGCCACCAGGCGCCTCGGTGCTCTTGACCAGATGCGTTTCGACTACCGGCGCCTCGTCGATCCGCATTGGCCGATAGGTGTTGAAGTTGTCCTGCTCGACCCGCCCATTCTTCAGCGTGATGACGCCGTACAGCGCGGCAGTCAGGCCGAAGATCGACCCGCCCTCTATCTGGGCCGCGATCGTGTCCGGATTGATCGCGAAGCCGCAGTCGACGGCGCAGACGATGCGATGGACCTTGATCGAGCCGTCGGGCGCGACCTCGACGTCCGCCACCTGCGAAAGGTACGAGCCGAAGGCGAACTGCACCGAGACGCCACGACCCCGCCCGGCTGGCAGAGGCCGTCCCCAGCCCGCTTTCTCCGTCGCCAGGTTCAGCACCCCGAGGGCGCGCGGATTGTGGCCCAGCAGCGCTTTGCGGTAGGCGACGGGATCCTGCTTCGCCGCCGCCGCCAGCTCGTCGATGAAGCTCTCGACGACAAAAACGTTGTGGGTCGGACCGACACCGCGCCAAAAGGCCGTCGGGATGCCTGGCGGCTCGACGCGGACATAGTCGACATGGAGGTTCGGGAACGCGTAGGGCGGTTCCGCCGCGCCCTCCACCGCATCGGGGTCGAGACCATTCTTGAAGAGCTGCGGCACATAACGCGCAAAGATCGACGAGCCGGCGACGCGATGCGTCCACGACACCGGCTTGCCATTCGCATCGAGGCCTGCCGACAGCCGATCGTAGTAATAGGGCCGGTACATGTCGTGCTGGATGTCTTCCTCGCGGCTCCACACGACCTTCACCGGCCCATCCACGTGCTGCGCGATCTTGACGGCGAGGACGCTGCCGTCGGGCTCGAGGCGTCGGCCGAAGCCGCCACCCAGCAGATGGTTGTGAATCCTGACGCGTTCCTTCGACAGGCCGGTGATCTCCGCAACCACGGCTTGCGTCAGCGTCGGCGCCTGGGTGCCGACCCAAAGGTCGCAGCTGTCCTTGCGAACGTGGACCGTGCAGTTCATCGGCTCCATCGTCGCGTGCGCGAGAAATGGCGCCTGGTAGATCGCGTCGATTCTCTGCGCGGCCCCGGCGAGCGCTTTCTGGGCGTCGCCTTCGTTGCGCGCCACCGCGCCCGGCTGCTTCGAAGCCTCGTCGAGCTGGCGGACGATGTCGGCGCTGTTGACCATCGCGTGCGGGCCGTCGTCCCATTGGATGGCGGCCGCCTTCAGCCCCTTCTTGGCCGCCCACATGTGGTCTGCGACCACGGCGACGGCGCTGTCTATGCGGACCACCTGGCGCACGCCCTTGACCGCGCGTGCCGCCGCCTCGTTCACCGCTTTCGGCTTGCCGCCGAACACAGGCGAGATCGCGATCGCCGCGATCTTCATCTTCGGCACCTTCACATCAATCCCGAATTGCGCGCGGCCATTGACCTTGTCCGGCGTGTCCAGGCGTTTGGCCGACGTGCCGATGAGCGTGAAGTCTTTCGGATCCTTCAGCGCGACGCTGTCGGGCGCCGGCACGGGCAAGGCGGCAGCGGCTTGCACCAGTTCGCCGTAGCACAGCCGGCGTCCGCTCCCCGCGTGCAAAACCACGCCGTGCTGCGCGCGGCACGTGCCGGGATCTACACTCCAACGCTTGGCCGCCGCCGCAACCAGCAGCGTGCGGCCGACCGCGCCCGCCTGGCGCAGCGGCGTCCAGAAAGCGCGGATCGAAGCGGAGAGACCGGTCGTCTGAATGTGCAGCAGCGAGTTGGCATACAGCGCATCGTTGGGCGGTGCATGCTCGAGCCGGACTTGGTCGAGCCCGACCTCCAGCTCCTCGGCCAGCAGCATGGGCAACGCGGTATAGGTGCCCTGGCCCATCTCGACCATCGGCATCACCAGCGTGACGACACCCTGGCGGTCGATGCGGATGAAGGCGTTCGGAGCGAAGGGGGGCGGCGCCGCGGCGGCTGCCCAGGCGGGGCGTAGCGCGAGCGGCACAGCGAGGTTGATAACGAGGCCGCCGCCGACAGCGGCACCAACCTTGAGGAAGCCGCGGCGGTCGAGTCGAGGCTTTCGTAATTGGTCAGCCATGGTCGATCCCCTTTCAGCCCGCGGCGCGATGGATTGCAGCGCGGATGCGCTGATAAGTGCCGCAGCGGCAGACGTTGCCGGACATGGCCGCGTCGATGTCGGTATCGCTCGGCTTCGGTGTGGCGGCCAGCAGCGCCGCGGCCGACATGATCTGACCCGATTGGCAATAGCCGCATTGCACGACCTCGAGGTCGAGCCAAGCCTGCTGCAGCGCCTTGCCCTGCGGCGTCTTGCCCACCGCCTCGATGGTAGTGATGGACTTGCCGCCGATGCTGCCGATGGGAGTGACGCAGGACCGTCTCGGCGTGCCGTCGACATGCACGGTGCATGCTCCGCAAAGCGCGACGCCGCAGCCGAATTTGGTGCCGGTCATGCCGAGCACGTCGCGCAGCACCCAGAGCAGCGGCGTGTCGCCGTCGACATCGACGCCGTGTGCGCGTCCGTTAACTTTGATGGTGAAGGCCATGGTCGCCCCGCGTGTTATTGGAAGGGATGCCGACACGGTTCGCGTGAAGGAACAACGCGACCGCCCTGTTGCTCCGCACCCCGATGGTCGGCATTGTTCAAGACCTACGCGTGTCAATCGCGCTCCATGACGTTGCATTCGTCATAGTCCGTTCCGCTATCTTGCCACTCGTTGCGCCATCCCCCGTCTTAGGCATGCGCGCGCCCCTTCTCGCTGTCCATGTGCGCGAGCTGCGTCGAGGGATAGCGATCTCCCGCCACCGCATTGGTGGGCATCGCGCGAGTTAACGCAGCCAGGTCCTCGGACGAAAGACGAACCTCCAGCGCACCCAGCGCCTCCGTCAGCCGTTCGCGACGACGGGCACCGACCAGCGGGACGATGTCCGCGCCTTGGGCGGCGACCCATGCAATCGCCACTTGCGCAACCGATGCGCCAATGCGCTCCGCCACCGCGCGCAATTGCTCGACCAACGCGAGATTGTGGTCGAGGTTCGCGCCCTGGAAGCGCGGGCTGATGGCCCGGAAATCGCGCTCGCCCGCGCGCGCCTTCGACCAATGGCCGCTGATCAGGCCGCGCGAGAGCACGCCGTACGCAGTAATACCGATGCCCAGTTCCCGCGCAGCCGGCAGGATCTCGTCCTCGATTCCACGCGAAATCAACGAGTATTCGATCTGCAGGTCGCTTATCG
>Ga0184632_10001027_pt1 | contig 11252 bp, 9 predicted proteins | sample PLM31_50_b1_FD_133153 | JGI IMG/M metagenome (GOLD analysis project Ga0184632, IMG submission 133153) | Groundwater sediment microbial communities from an aquifer in East River, Colorado, USA - PLM3-1_50_b1 | ecosystem: Environmental > Terrestrial > Soil > Riparian zone | place: USA: East River... | reverse complement strand
GGATCCCCAGCCTCGCCGAGGCGATCGAGGCGATGGAACGCGTGGGCCTCGAGGTGCTCGACGTCGAGAACCTGCGCCGTCACTACGCGCTCACGCTCGACGCGTGGGCCGAGCGCTTCGACGCAAGCTGGGAGAAGATCCAGGCGCTCGATCCGGTGCGCTTCGACGAGCGGTTCCGCCGCATCTGGCGCACGTATCTGTGGTCGTGCGCGGAGATGTTCCGCTCCAGGAACGGCCGCACGCATCTGTTCCAGGTCCTGGTCAGCAAGGGCAACATCGGCTCGAACTACCCGATGAGCCGAGCATTCCTCTACCGCGACCAGGAACAGGAAAGCCGTTCGCCCTGAGCTTGTCGAATCCTGTCCTGAGCTTGGTCGAAGGGGGCGACGGCGCGCTCAAAACCGTGGCCGCCTACACCGACCGCAAGGCGCGCCTCCTCGCCGAGCTGGGGGCCGGCGAACGCGTCGGGCTCGCCAAGAACACCTCGAACCTCTTCCGCGACCGCGCGCCGCGCGCGCGGCCGGCGGTCGATCTCAAGCGCTTCGATCACGTGCTTGCGGTCGATGCCGCTGCCGGCGTCGTCGAATCCGAGGGCATGGTGCGCTACGTCGATCTCGCCGACGCGACCCTCGCGCACGGGGTGATGCCCGCAGTCGTGCCGCAGTTGAAATCGATCACGCTGGGCGGCGCAGTCGCCGGCGTGGGCATCGAGGCGACGTCGTTCCGCCATGGTCTGGTGCACGACACCATCGCCGCATTCGACGTGGTGACCGGCGACGGCCGCATCGTCACCTGCACGCCGGAGAACGAGCACCGCGATCTCTTCTTCGGTTTTCCGAACTCGTACGGGACGCTCGGCTACGCGTTGAAGCTCTCCGCGCGCACGCTGCCGGTCAAGCCGTACGTGCAGATCGAGCATCTGCGCTACACCGACGCCGCGGCGTACTTCGCCGACGTGGCGCATTACGTGCACGAGCGCGACAGCGACTTCCTCGACGGCGTGGTCTTCGCGCCCGGCGAGCTCTATTTCACCCGGGGAACTTTCGTCGACAGCGCGCCGTACACCAGCGACTACAGCTACGAGCGGATCTACTACCGCTCGATACGCGAGCGCGCGAGCGACTACCTCACCGTGCGCGATTATCTATGGCGCTGGGACACCGACTGGTTCTGGTGCTCGAAGAACGTCGGCGCGCAGCATCCGCTGCTGCGCCGGCTCTATGGCCGCAAGCGCCTCAACTCGATCTTCTATCAGAAGGTGATGCGCTGGAACAGCCGCTGGGGGCTCACGAGCGCGTGGAACCGGCTCACCGGCGTGAATGCCGAATCGGTGATCCAGGACGTCGATATTCCGCTCGCGCGCGCGGCGGAGTTCCTCGACTTCTTTCATGCGGAGATCGGGATCCTGCCGGTCTGGATCTGCCCGATCAAGGCGCCGCCGGCGAACGTACGCTTTCCGCTGTATCCCCTCGCCCCCGACGCGCTTTACATCAACTTCGGCTTCTGGGACGTCGTGCGCGACAAGAAGCCGCGCCCGCGCGGCTTCTACAACCGCAAGATCGAGCGCAAGGTCAGCGAGCTGGGCGGCATCAAGTCGCTGTACTCCGAAGCGTACTTCGCGCACGACGAGTTCTGGTCGATCTACGACCGCGCCGCATACGTCGCACTCAAGGCGAAGTACGACCCGCAGGGCGCGCTGGGCGATCTGTACGACAAGATCGTGCTGAGGAAGTAGTTCGTAGGGCCGAATTCATTCGGCCGCGGCACGTCAATGCGTCGGCGCGTACAAAACTTGATCGTGGTCAACTCGGATTCCGGGTTGGCGTCCTATACTTCCATCGAGTTGCGATGCGGCGTGAACGGGAAGTTCCGTTCGGACGTTAGCGCATCGCCGTCGTCGCAATGCGGGACCCGGCGTTCGTGGCAACGAATTTGCGGACGTCCGGAGTTGGATTCATTCCTGCTGTGGAGACGAATATGACAAATCTCACCCGTTTTGATCCGTTCCGCTCGCTCGTCGGCTTCGATCCGTTCCGGAGCATGGATGAGGTCTTCTACATGCCGCGGACGCCGTTCTTCCGCACTCTTCCGACGGAACCCGAGATGAAGATGGACTTGAGCGAGGACGACAAGACGTACTATCTCAAGGCCGAAATCCCGGGCGTCAGGAAAGAGGATATCCATATCGCGATCGACGGCAGCGATGTCTCGGTCAGCGCGGAAATGAAAAAAGAGAAGGAGGAGAGAAAAGGAGAAACCGTCCTGCGCAGCGAACGCTACTATGGGCGCTGGAACCGGAGCTTCAGCCTGGGGCATGCGGTCGACGAGACCAAGGCCGAGGCGAAGTATACGGACGGCGTGCTGATGCTGACGCTGCCGAAGAAAGGCGGTATGGCGGTCAAGGAAGTTGCGGTTCACTGACCGCGATTCGCGCCGCATGGGGGCTCCCCTCGTGCGGCGGGCGGTGTTCGGGTTGCGGGTGGATTGGACCCCCAGCTTGTGACCTAAGCATCGCCGCGGGTACCGACGCCGGCGCAGCGCGCAACGCTGCCGGCGCCGGTTTCCGTTTTTTTCCCAGGATTCGACGATCTCCGCTGCACGTGTGCCGCGAGAGTGAGCTTACGCCGCACGCTTGAGCTCCGCGGCAATGACGGTGATCTCGGCTTCGGTCAACGTCTCCTTCTGCAACAACTGCCGGGCGCCGTCCTCGAGTATGGCGCGATTCGTGGTGAGGATGCCGACCGCGCGCTGGAAGGTCGCCTCGGAAATCGCGCGCACCGAGCGATCGATCTGCTGTGCGGTTTCCTCGCTGTATTGCCGCACCGGCGGCGGTGCCGCGGGGGTCGGCAGAAATGGCGAGGGCGGATCCTGGTACGAAAGATTGCCGAGCTTCTCGTCCATCGCATAGCGCATCACCATGCTGCGCGCGATGTCGGTTGCCTTGACGAGATCGTCGGCGGCACCGGTCGAGAGACGCCCGTAGATAACATGCTCGGCGGCGCGTCCGCCCAGGAGAACCGCCATCTTGTTCTCCAGCTCTTCGCGGGTCTGCAGGAAACGATCCTCTGAGGGGCGCTGCATCGTGTAGCCGAGCGCGCCGATGCCGCGCGGGATGATCGAAATCTTGTGCACCGGGTCGGTGCCTGGAAGCGCCAAGGCGACCAACGCGTGGCCCATCTCGTGATGCGCGACGATCTCGCGCTCCTTCGGGCTCAAGATGCGCTTCTTCTTCTCCAGGCCCGCGACAACGCGCTCGACCGCCACGGTGAAATCCGCGAGCGAGACGGCATCGGCGTTGCGGCGCGTCGCGACCAGCGTCGCCTCGTTGACGAGATTCGCGAGATCCGCGCCGGTGAAGCCCGGCGTCAGGGCCGCGATCTTTTCCAGATCGGCGTCGGGCGCCAGGCGGACCTTCTTCACATGCACCTTGAGGATCTGCACGCGGCCCTGCTTGTCCGGTCGGTCGACGAGCACCTGGCGGTCGAAACGCCCGGCGCGCAAGAGCGCCGGGTCGAGGATCTCGGGCCGATTGGTCGCCGCGATCACCATCAAGCCCTGGCTCGGGTCGAAGCCATCCATTTCGACCAGGAGCTGGTTCAGCGTCTGCTCTTTCTCGTCGTGCCCGCCGAGGCTGTATGCGCCGCGCGCGCGGCCGAGCGCGTCGAGCTCGTCGATGAAGATGATCGCCGGGGCACGCTTGCGCGCCTGCTCGAACAGGTCGCGCACGCGTGCGGCACCCACGCCAACGAACATCTCGACGAACTCGGAGCCGTTGATGGAGAAAAACGGCACGCCGGCTTCGCCCGCGACGGCGCGCGCGAGCAGCGTCTTGCCGGTGCCGGGCGGCCCGACCAGCAGCACGCCCTTGGGGATGTGCCCGCCGAGCCGCGTATAGCGCTTCGGATCCTTGAGAAAGCCGACGACCTCCTGCAGCTCCTCCTTTGCCTCGTCGACGCCCGCAACGTCGTCGAAAGTCACCTTGGTGTCGGTCTCGACGTAGACCCTGGCCTTGCTCTTGCCGATCTCGAGGAAGCCAGCGCCAAGGCCTCCCGGTCCGGCCATGCGCTTGGCGAGAAACATCCAGATCCCGAAAAAGATCAGGGCCGGCGCGACAAACGACAGGATGTCGCGGAAGAACGTGCTCTCGATGACGCCGGAGTACTCGACGTCGTATTGCGACAGCTCCTTCGCCAGCTCGGGGTCCACCCGCGTGGTGACGAAGCGCGTGCGATTGTCCGGGCGCGGGTTCTTGTACGTGCCCTGAATGACGTTGTTCGCGATGGCGATTTGCTTGATCTCGCCCGCCTTGAGGTCCTTCTCGAACTGGCTGTAGGCGATCGGCTGGACCTGGGTGGCGGTCACATAAATCTCGCGCAGCCACAGCACCCCGAGAATCGCGAAGATGACGTACCAGAGGTTGAACCAAGTCTGGCGTTCCATGGGTTCTCCCAGCGCGAACACTACCACGTCGCGCGTCAGTTCGGCCGAGCTTGACCTCGGTCAACGGCCCCGCGGGCAAGCGATAGAACTGGCTGATGGCGTAAAAAGCCAGCGGTGCATGCAGACAGACAACCTCATCGGCATGCGGCCGCACTCGCTCGATCGCCTCGGGGGAGGAGGGCACCGGCATCGCGCAGACGAGGTGCCTTGCCTTCTTGGTGCGCATCGCGTGGAGCGACGTGACCATCGTGGCGGCGGTCGCGAGTCGGTCGTCGACGACGATGACGACGCGCCCTGGCGGATCGAGCGGTGATCGTGCCGGCGTGTACTGGGCACGGCGTGCGACTCCGCATCCTTCACCATGCGTTCGATCTCGCCTTCGGACAGCCCCGAGGATGCTTGATCGTGATCTTGTTTCCTTGCCGATCGCCTTGTCCGTCTGGTGATCCGCTACTGTGGACACATGCAATCCAACTTATAACTAAGGTCGGATTCGGTCGTGCGCAACGCTCGATTGGGTACAGAATACGCACACATGATAGTCAACTGAAAAGGACATAGCCGGCATGCGTGCAATGGTGCTCCGGTCGCCTCGGACCGCGCTCGAGCTCACGGACCGCGACGATCCTCATCCCGGGCGAGGACAAGTCGCGGTCAGGGTCCACGCCTGTGGTGTGTGCCGCACCGATCTGCACGTCATCGATGGCGAATTGCCACAGGCGCGCTCGCCGATCATTCCGGGGCACGAGATCGTGGGTACCGTGGCTGAAGTCGGCGACGCGGTCACCGCGCTGGCAGTCGGTGATCGCATCGGTGTCCCCTGGCTGGGCTCGACCTGCGGCGTGTGTCGCTACTGCCGCGCGGACCAGGAGAACCTGTGCGACGCGCCCCAGTTTACTGGCTGCACGATCGACGGCGGCTACGCCGACCGCGTCGTCGCCGACAGCCGCTATTGCTTCCGTCTCCCCGACGGCTTTTCCGATATCGAGCTCGCGCCATGGCTGTGCGCAGGCCTGATCGGCTATCGATCGCTGCGCAAGGCCGGCGATGCGCGGCGCGTGGGTATCTATGGCTTTGGGGCCGCCGGTCACATCATCGCCCAAATCGCGCGCTATGAGGGCCGCGAGTTGTATGCATTTACGCGGCCGGGCGACAGCTCCGCGCAGGCTTTCGCCTGTGGGCTTGGTGCCGTGTGGGCGGGCGGCAGCGACGAGTCTGCTCCCGAGGCGCTCGATGCCGCCATCCTGCTGGCGCCGGTCGGCGCACTTATTCCCAAGGCACTGCGCGACATCGTCAAGGGCGGCGTGGTCGTCTGCGGCGGCATTCACATGAGCGACATCCCGCAGTTTCCGTATGACATCCTGTGGGGCGAGCGACGAGTCTGCTCGGTGGCGAACCTGACCCGGCAGGACGGACGCGATTTCATCGAGCTCGCGCAGAAGGTACCCATACGTACGACAGTGTCGCCGTTTCCTCTGGCGCGCACGAACGAGGCGCTTGCCGCGTTGCGGGAGGGCTTGGTCAGCGGCGCGGCGGTGCTGACAATGATCTAAACCTTAAAGGGCGGTCGTGTCGACGTCGATGGCGGTGCTAATTGCATCACCATGATCTACGTCAAGCGCTCACGGCGCGCATGAGCGTAGTGTGTAAGCGTAATGATCCAGGTGGACGAGCCGCACAATGTTCGTACTCGGTTCCGAGGCAGCCCATGCAAACTAGACACCAGACCATGAGACGATGTCTTGCAAGCGCGCTTGCCGCGATCGCGATCATGGCGATAGCTAGCGTAACAATGCCTGCAGCGGCGGCATCCGATCGGGAGCCTGAGCGACTAGCCCAAGAAAAGACAAGTGTCGTGCACGCCGCAGATGACGTAGCGCCGCGGCGGATGTCGGCGAGCGTGAACCGCGAACCCATGGTCACCCCTAAGGACGGGGCGGGCACGCTCAGGGAGGCGCTTCTGGAATCGCCGCGTCTAGAGCTTCTCGCGGTCGTGTTCGCCATGCTGTTCGTAACCGTAGGCGGACTGCTGGCGATCTACTATGTCGATCGTAAAAATGCGCGGCATAACCAGTAGGCCGGGCCAACATCCTGCTTGCCCGCCAATGGATGAGCTCGTTGTCCCCGCCGTGCCCAGCGTCATCGACCGGCTTCGCAATGAAAACGACGCGGGCCGTTACTGGGAACGCCGCTAACACTGTCCCTTCGCGCTACAATTGGCACATGTCGCGACACGAGTCGAGCTAGTACCGGTGCAGCCCCACCCGATCTCGGGTCAAGGCCGGCGTCGCCTGGTCGTCGGCTTTTGCGTCGCGCTCGCGGCGCCGATGTTGTGTCTGCCGCGGCGCGTACGCGGAACTGAGACACCGCGATCGCTTCGCTTCGAGCACACTCATACCGGCGAGAGTCTCGCGCTTACCTACGCGGTGGGCGACGAGTACGTCGCGGGCGCGCTCGACCTGATCCGGCATTTCCTGCGCGACTTCCGCGACGGGGCCACGCATGCCATCGATCCGGAACTCCTCGATCAGCTGCACATGCTGGCGGTGGCTACCGCGACGCGCGCACCTTTCCAGGTGATCTCCGGGTATCGCTCGCCGGCGACTAACGCGTTGCTACAGCGAGAAGGACGGGGCGTCGCGTCGCACAGCCTCCATCTGCAGGGCCAGGCGATCGACGTCCGCCTCGCCGACGTCGCGCTCGCCGACCTGCGCGATGCGGCGCTGTCGCTGCGCGCGGGCGGCGTCGGCTATTACCCCTCTCCCAGCTCCGACTTCATCCACATCGACACCGGCAGCGTACGCCGCTGGTAGCTGCGGCGGACGCTGGCCCATACGGGCCTACCGCGCCCGCAGCGCCTGCTCGAGCCTGCGGTCGTAGCCGTAGATGTCGGAAGCGAACAGCACGCGTCCGGCGGCGTCGACGATGGCGGTCGTATAGAAGATCACCACCGGTATGGGTTGCGTGAGCGTCGCGGTGCTCGTCTTGCCGGCGGCCATCGCCGCCGCGATGCGCTCGCCCGTCCACGCGGGCTGATCGCGCAGCACGAACGCCGCCAACCCTGGAGGATCGGCGACACGGATGCAGCCGTGGCTGAAGTCGCGCCGGGTCTGCTCGAACAGTTGCTGCGCGGGCGTGCTGTGCAGGTAGATGTCCATGGTGTTAGGCAGCACGAATTTCACTCCGCCCAGCGCGTTCTTCGCGCCCGGCCGCTGGCGGACGCGCAGCGCGCCGGTCTTGAGTCCCTCGAGCGTCGCCGCGTCGAGCTCGGTGATCGAAGCGGTATTGCCGCGCACCGGAACCGCTTCCAGTTCTTCGCGCTGCCAGTAGCCGGGATCGCGCTCGAGCCGCGGGACGATCTCGGCACGCTGGATGGTCGGTGGAACGTTCCAGTACGGACTGAACTCGACGTAGCGCATCTCGCCGATGAATACTGGCGTTTCCCTCGCCTTCGCCGCGCGACCGACGATCACCGGCATCGAGAGCCGCGCCGCGCTGTCGTCGCGGGCGTTGGCGAAGGCCCACAGCCGGAACGAAGGGATGTTGACCGCGATCAGCGGACCGGCCGGCAACTCGGGCAGCCAGCGCAAGCGTTCGAGCGACAATTCGATCTGGCGCACGCGCGCATCGAGCGGCGTCGCGAGTTGCGCCAGCGTGTCGCGGCCAAGAACGCCGTCGGCCTTCAGGCCATGCCGGTCCTGGAAAGCGCGTACCGCGTCGACGAGCGCGCCCTCGTAGCGATTGTCCGCGGGCGCGGCGATATTCGCCGGCAGGTCGCCGAGGAGTCGCAAGCGCTCGCTCAGCGCGGCGACGCCGGCATAGACGCCCCCGGGCTCGACCTTGCGCGTGCCCGCCGGCAGCGCCGGCAGCGGCGCGAGAGGTGCAGAGGCCAGCGTACGGTAATGGGCCAGCGCATCTTCGAGTCGCCGATATAGCGGGAACGAAGGCTCAGCCGCAACGACGACGTCATGCCAGCGGCCCGTCGCCATGCCCCTGCGCAGCAGCGCGGGGAAGTCGAGCGGCTTCTCGCCGGGGCTGAACTTGAACCCGGCGCGCGCGGGCGATACGCGCCCACGGTGCAGGTCGGACAACAGGCGGAAAAACGCCACCGTCAGCGCGACGTCCACGCGCGCGATGCGCTCGGGCGCATGGTCGCCGGCGGCGATCGCCTTCGCTTCACCGTCGAGCCAGTCGATGTCGTAATCCGCGGCGTCAAGGCCATGGCTCGGCGCGGCCGCGAGCTCGGCCAGCATTGCGCGCGCCGCGCCACCGCCGGCGAGCCATTGCGGCGCGTAACCGCCGTCATGATACGAATCGTCGAGCGCTTGTCGAAGGCTTGCGAAATCCGGGTGGCGAAGCTGCGCCAGGGCGCCGCGTGCGATCAGTGCGCGGATCTCGTCGCGATCCTGCGAACTCGCCGGCTGCGCCGGCACGTTGGCCGCAGCGAATAGCAGGATGAGCCCCACGATCAGGCGCAGCAGGTTTCTCAGACCGTGACGGCGCGCGGATGTCAACCGCTCCGGGACCCGGAACGGCGAAGATATGGGCATGTCGAGATTGACCCGGATCAACCCCCGGGTTCCCCGGCGGCCCTATCATTATCCTATCGATCCAAACCGGCTCGCGGGTTTTCGACTGCGCCAGCGCGGTGTGACTATCATGACACGACGACATTCGACCCCGACCCCCGACACCCCACCAGGGAGCGTCCCGCGTTATCGCGACCGCATTTTCGACGACCTGCGGCACGATCCGTATCAGGCCAGAGGCAAGTACCGGGAGCCCACGGTGTGCGCCGGCTGCGGCGCGATCTTCGAGCGCGGCCGCTGGAAGTGGGGCGAGGCGCCCAAGGGGGCTCATCAAGCGACGTGTCCCGCCTGCGCCCGCACCCGCGACGAGCTGCCGGCAGGAGTCGTGACCCTGTCCGGCGAGTTCTTCAACGGCCATCGTGCCGAGCTGCTGCAGCTCGCCCGCAACACGGCTGCGCGCGAGCGCTCCGAGCACCCGCTGCATCGAATCATGAACGTCGTCGAGACGCCGGCCGAGGCGGTGATCACGACTTGCGACATACATTCCGCGCGCCGCATCGGGGAGGCGCTTGTCAGCGCCTACGATGGCGATCTCGACCTGCGCTTCGCCGAGGACGAGTACTCGGTGCGCGTCAACTGGAGCCGCTAGCATGCAAGTGCCGCTGCAGGTCACCGTCCGCCACATGGCGCATTCGCCGGCGCTCGACGCGCGCATCCGCGAGGACGCGACCAAGCTGGAGGAGTTCTACCGGGGCATCATCGGCTGCCACGTCGTCGTCGAGGAGCAGCGCCGGCATCAGCAACAGGGCCGCTGGTTCAACGTCCGCATCGCCGTCCGCGTTCCTGGCCACGAGCTCATCGTCAATCGCGATCACGACGAGGACGTGTACGTCGCGCTGCGCGACGCCTTCGCGAGCCTCACTCGGCGGCTGGAAGACGTCGCTCGCCGTCAGCACGGCCAGGTCAAGGCGCATGAGTCCACGGGCTGAGTCAGTTTCAGGCGGAAAGATGCCGCCACGCATCGTCCATCGCGTGCCGCCCGAGCGGGTTCCGAACCTCGCCGAAAGCGGGATGGAGCAGGCGAGCCTGTTGGCGGCGCTCTCCCGTCCCGCGGTATTCGGACCGGGCTGCACGCGCGTCGAGCGGCTGGAAACGCATATCTCCTGCGTATTCCTGACCGGGCGCTACGCGTACAAGATCAAGAAGGCGGTGGACTTCGGCTTCCTCGATTTCACGACACTCGCGGCGCGGCGATTCTTCTGCGAAGAGGAGCTGCGGCTTAATCGCCGGCTTGCGCCCGCGCTCTACCTCGATGTCGTGCCGATCACGGGCAGCGTCGACGCCCCCGTCCTCGGCGGCGATGGGCCCGTGCTCGAGTACGCGGTCAGGATGCGCGAGTTTCCGCAGGACGCGTTGGCGAGTCGCATCCTGGCGCGCGGCGAGCTCTCACCCGCCGACATCGATACGCTGGCGGGGAAGGTCGCCGCCTTTCACGACGCGAGCGGCGTCGCTCCTCGCGACGGCGCATTCGGCTCGCCGGACGAGATTATGCGCGTCGCGCAGCAGAGCTTCGCGCAACTGCGGCCGCTGCTCGCGACCGTCGAGGAGCGCGATGAGATCGAGGTGCTCTCCGCCTGGACCGAACGCGAGCACGCCGCACGCCAGGGCGCGTTCCTGCGCCGGCGCAAGGAAGGCTTCGTTCGCGAGTGCCACGGCGACCTGCATCTCAACAACATCGCGCGCGTCGACGGCGAGCTCACCATCTTCGATTGCATCGAGTTTAACGCATCGATGCGCTGGATCGACGTGATGAGCGAGGTCGCGTTCACGGTCATGGATCTCCACTATCGCGGGCGCGCGGATCTGGCCCGCCGCTTCCTCAACGCGTACCTGGAGCGGACGGGGGACTACGCCGGCCTCACCGTGCTGCGCTTCTATCTCGTGTACCGCGCGCTCGTTCGCGCCAAGATCGCGCGCCTGCGTTCAACGCAGCTCCAAGCCGGAGCGGCGAGGCGCGCGTTACTCGCCGAATACCGCGCGTACGTGACCCTGGCGCGGATATACGCGCAATCGACGCGGCCCGCGCTCGTCGTCACCCACGGGCTCGCCGGTTGCGGCAAGACCACCCTGTCGCAGGCGCTGCTGGAGACGATTGGAGCCGTGCGCATCCGCAGCGACGTCGAACGCAAGCGGATCCACGGCATCGGCGCACTCGAGCGCGGCCGCAACGGCATCGATCATGGCCTGTACGCGCCCGACGCGACGGAGGCGACTTACCGGCGG
>Ga0184632_10001026_pt1 | contig 11252 bp, 10 predicted proteins | sample PLM31_50_b1_FD_133153 | JGI IMG/M metagenome (GOLD analysis project Ga0184632, IMG submission 133153) | Groundwater sediment microbial communities from an aquifer in East River, Colorado, USA - PLM3-1_50_b1 | ecosystem: Environmental > Terrestrial > Soil > Riparian zone | place: USA: East... | reverse complement strand
GAGCCAATCCATTTGCCGCCGATAGTCGGCGCTGCCTCCGAACGCAGCGGGATCGAGCACCTGCACGAACACGGTCGCGCCCCAACCGTCGACGCCGTCGGCGCGGCCGAAGCCCGCGAGCCCGGCGGTCAATGCTTCGATCAGGAGTGCCAGCGCATAGCCCTTGTGACCCGCGTCGAGCCCACCCAGCGGCAACAGCGTGCCCTTGGGATCGTTGAACAGCACCGCGGGATCGTCGGTCGCGTTGCCCTGCGCGTCCTGGATCCACTTGTGCGGCAGCTTCTGGCCGGCTTTGTACAAGCGCCCGGTGAGGCCGTTGGTCGTGTAGCTCGCCGAGATATCGAGCAGGATCGGATCGCCCGACGTGGGAATGCCCGCCGCCATCGGATTGGGCGTGAACACCGGCGACACGCCGCCGAACGGCGCCACGCTGCACACCGAAGGGTCGGAGCAGTCGAGGAGCGCGATCAGCCCGCGATCGGTCATCCGCTTCAGATAGGCGGCAAGACAGGCGATGTGATGGGAGTTCCGAATGACCACGGTGCCGGTGCCATATGTCGTGGCCATCGCTGCTGCCGCATCGAACGCGCGCAGCGTGAGCCACGGACCGGGCAGCCGATTTCCGTCCCACGCCTCCACCGCCGGACGCTTGTTGAGGATCGAAGGCTCGCCCGCCTTCGTCATCGCGCCTTTCTCGATTTCGGCGAGATACGGTGCCAGCAGCGCGAGACCGTGCGTCGTGTGGCCCAGCAGGTCGCCGTCGATGAGTATGGACGCCACATCGCGTGCGATATCGTCGCGGACGCCCATTCGCGCCAGCAGCGCGTGCGCAAAGACGGCGATCGCGTCGGCGCGGTAGCGGGCGGTGGCGGGTGTCGCAGTGACCTCGGCGGCTTCTGGCATCGGCTGGGCTCAGGTTGACTGTTCGAGGGGATTCCCACACGATTCTAGCCGAGCGCGCAAGCCGTAGGGCCACGAAGCGCGCGCGCTTAAAGCCTCCGACCGCGTCTACGAACCTGTGCTTCCCTCCTCGCTGCAGATCAGCGTCGTCACGCATCGTCCGGATCTGAAGCTCCTCGAGCGCTGCCTGCGCAAGCTGGCGCTCGCCATCGGAGCGGGGCGCGAAGCAGGCGTCATGCGCACCGTCCATCTTGCGTTGATCGACAACAGCGAAGCCCGCGCGATCGCCGACAGCGTCATCAAGATCGGCAAGCTGCGCTTCTGGGATTCCGGCGTGCATGTGACCTATTTGCACGGACACGCCAATATCGGTTACGGCGCCGCGCACAACCTGGTCCTTCACGGCACGGGCTCCGACTATCACCTGGTGCTGAACCCGGACGTCGAGTTGGCGCCCGATGCGCTCGCCAACGCGGTGCGCTGGCTCGATGCGCGCGGCGACGTCGGTGCGCTGGCGCCGCTCGCCCGCAATGGCGAAGGCCGGCGTGAGTACCTGTGCAAGCGGTACCCGGCCATCTTCGATTTTTTCCTGCGCGGATTCGCGCCGACGTTCTTGCGGCGGCCGTTTCGCCGCCGGCTTGCGCGCTACGAAATGCGCGACGTCATGGATGTGGACCCGCCGCGCGAAGTGATCGGCATCCCCGCGCTTTCGGGCGCCTTCATGCTGGTCAAGCGTTTCGCCATCGACAAGACCGGCGGGTTCGATCCCAGATTCTTCCTGTATTTCGAGGACTTCGACTGGAGCGTGCGCCTGAACCGCATCACGAAAACCGCGTTCGTGCCTTCGGTCGAGATCGGCCATCACGGCGGGCACTCCGCGCGCAAAGGGTTCCGTCACATTTACTGGTTCGTGAAAAGCGGCTTCCGGTTTTATCACTTGCACGGCTGGAAGTGGTTTTAGGGTCGGGGCCGCCGATGGTCGTCGTCACCGGCGCGAATGGCTTCATCGGCCGTGCCGTCTGCGCCCATTTGCGCAGCATCGGCTGGCCTGTGCGCGGTCTCGTGCGCACGCTGGATCGCGGCACCGCGGCGCGCGTCGAATTCCTGCCCGTCGGCGATCTCACCGTGATCGGCGGGCACGCGCTGCGCAACGTGCTGCGCGGCGCGACAGCGGTCGTTCACCTGGCGGCGCACGTCCATCAACCCGCCAACGGCGATGCGCTGGCGCCGATGCGGCGGATCAATGTCGAGGTCACCGAGCGTATCGCGCGCGCCGCGGCGGCCGCCGGCGCTACTCATTGCGTGTTCGCGAGCTCGGTCAAGGTCAATGGCGAAGTGACGCTGCCGGGTCGTCCTTTCCGCGAAAGCGATCCGCCGGATCCGCACGACGACTACGCCGCGACCAAATGGGAAGCGGAACAGGCCCTCGCCGCCGTGGCGGCGGAAACCGGGTTGCGGGTCACCGCGTTGCGCTTGCCGTTGACGTACGGACCCGGCGTGAAGGGCAATCTAGCCACGCTCGCGCGCGCGATTCGCGCCGGTGTGCCGTTGCCGCTCGCCGGCATTCACAACCGGCGCAGCGTGCTCGGCGTCGGCAATTGCAGCGCCGCGATCGAGACGCTTCTGGCGAGCGAAGACCCGGACGGACTCGGGCGGATGACTCCGTATCTGGTCGCCGACGCCGAACCTGTTTCGACGCCCGAGCTGGTGCGCGCGATGGCGGCCGCGCTCGGGGTCAACGCGCGTCTTTTCGCCGTTTCGCCGGGTCTGTTGCGTTTCGCGGGCGCTTGCATTGCGCAAACGCCGGTGGTGGAACGGCTCGTCGGATCGCTCGAGGTCGACACCACGGCGTTTCGCACGCGCTTTGGCTGGACGCCGCCGGTTCCTTTCGCTGACGGGCTCGCGGCCGCGTTGCGCGAAGCGTCGCCGCTATAATCAAAGTCTTTTATTGCGAGACATACTTGATGCCTTCCCGGTCCGACGGCCGCCTTGCCGACCAGTTACGCGCCGTGCGCATCACACGCGGCTTCACGCGGCACCCCGAAGGTTCGGTGCTGGTCGAGATCGGACACACGCGCGTGCTGTGCACCGTCAGCGTCGAAGAGGGCGTGCCGCCGTTTCTCAAGGGCAAGGGGCAGGGCTGGCTCACCGCCGAGTATGGAATGCTTCCGCGCGCGACCAATACGCGGATGCGGCGCGAGGCGGCGGAGGGCAAGCAATCGGGACGCACGCAGGAGATCCAGCGGCTCATCGGCCGCAGCCTGCGCGCGGTGACCGATCTCGCGGCGGTCGGGGAACGCACGCTGAAGATCGACTGCGACGTCTTGCAGGCCGATGGCGGAACCCGTTGTGCGTCGATCACCGGCGCGTGCGTGGCCGTTGCCGACGCGGTGACGTGGTGCCGCGCGCGCGGCCTTGTCACCGGCGAGCCGCTGCGCGAGCTCGTGGCCGCAGTATCGGTGGGCGTCGTTGGCGGCGTGCCGGTGCTCGATCTCGATTACGGCGAGGATTCATCCTGCGATACCGACATGAACGTCGTGATGACGGCGGGCGGCGGCTTCGTCGAATTGCAGGCCACGGCGGAGGGGACACCATTCTCGCGCGCCGAAATGGAGGCACTGGTGGCGCTGGCCGAGCGCGGGATTCGCGAACTGGTGGCGGCGCAGGACGCCGCGCTCCAGCACCCGAAGTGATCGAACGGCTGGTGCTGGCGTCGCGCAATGCCGGCAAACTTCGCGAATTCGCGCGGCTGCTGGCGCCGCTCTCGATCGATGTGATTGCCCAGGGCCAGCTCGGCATTCCCGATGCCGACGAGCCGCACATCACGTTCGTCGAGAACGCGCTCGCCAAGGCCCGGCACGCGAGCCTGCACGCGAAGCTCCCTGCGCTGGCCGATGATTCGGGCGTCTGCGTCGCCGCGTTGAACGGCGCGCCAGGCGTGCACTCGGCGCGCTATGCAGGCACGCCAGTGTCGGATACGCGCAACAACGCGAAGCTTGTCGCAGCGCTTTCGGGAATCGCCGACCGGCGCGCGCACTACACTTGCGTGCTGGTGCTGGTGCGCCACGCGGAGGATCCCGAGCCGTTGATCGCCGAAGGCGTCTGGCACGGCACGATCGCCGACACACCGCGCGGCGAGGGTGGGTTCGGTTACGATCCTTATTTCATCGACGCCGCGACAGGCCTCACCGGTGCGGAATTGCCGTTGGCCAAAAAAAACGAGGTATCGCATCGGGGGCAGGCGATGCGTGCGCTGCTCGACAAGCTACGCCGCGACGGGTCGTACGGATGAACGCCGCAAAAACTCGTCGTCCCCGCGAAGGCGCACGCGCTCGCGCGCGTGCCCCAGTGGCGTCCGACGAAAGTCGCTGGGTTCCCGCTCAGTTACCAAAATGAGCGGGGACGACGGAGAAATGGTCATGCATTTCGCTAATCCCGAGTAATTGACGACGTGACTAATCCCACGACCATCGACGCCACGAGTCTTGCAGGGCCGCACTTCGCCGTGCTGCCCCCGCTCGCGCTGTACGTGCATATTCCGTGGTGCGTGCGCAAGTGCCCGTATTGCGACTTCAATTCGCACGAAGCGCGCGGCGACGTGCCGGAAGATGCGTACGTCGATGCGCTGCTGGCCGATCTCGAGTTCGCGCTGCCCGGCGTCTGGGGACGCAAGGTCACGACCGTCTTCTTTGGCGGCGGCACGCCGAGCCTGTTTTCCGCGGCGGCGATCGACCGCCTGCTCGCCGGCATTCGCGCGCGTGTTCCGCTGTTGCCCGACGCCGAGATCACGCTGGAAGCGAATCCGGGGACGTTCGAGCGGCACAAGTTTGCAGGGTATTTCGCCGCTGGCGTCAACCGTCTTTCGCTTGGCATCCAGAGCTTCGACGACGCGCAGCTCAAAGCGCTGGGCCGCGTGCACGACGCCGATGAAGCGCGTCGCGCCGCGGAAGCGGCGCTCATGATCTTCGGCAACGCGAACTTCGATCTCATGTACGCGCTGCCGCACCAGACGGTCGCGAGCGCGTGCGCCGATCTTGCCGCAGCGCTGGCATTTGCGCCGCCGCACCTGTCCTTTTATCACCTGACGCTCGAGCCCAACACGCTGTTCCATCGCCATCCGCCGCCGCTGCCCGACGAAGATACCGCTGCGGATATCGAGGACGCGGTGCACGCGGCGCTCGCCCGCGCCGGCTACCATCAATACGAAACGTCGGCGTATGCCAAGCCGGATCGCGCGTGCCGGCACAACCTGAACTACTGGCAATTCGGCGACTATCTCGGGATCGGTGCGGGCGCGCATTCGAAACTGTCGTACGCCGACCGCATCCTGCGTCAGGTGCGCTGGAAACAGCCCAGACAGTATCTCGAGCGCATCGCCGAAGGGCGCCCGTTGCAGGAGGAAATCGCCGTGGCACGCGACGATATCGGCTTCGAGTTCATGTTGAACGCGCTGCGGCTCTCCGACGGCGTCCCGGCCTCCTCGTTTGCCGAGCGCACCGGCTATCCGTTATCGCTGGTGACCCGGCCGCTTGAAATCGCGACGCGCAAGGGATTGCTGGACCCGGATCCAACGGTGTTGCGCCCAACCGAGCTCGGCCGCCGGTTTCTGAACGACCTGCAGGAACTCTTTCTGGTCACGCCGCGGCGCGCACGCGCGGTGCAAGCGCCGCTCGTCCGCCTCGAAGCGACGGGAATCGAAAGGTGAGCCTGGAATCGAAGCTCCATGCATCGACGCTCCACGGGGCCGCGGCCGCCCTCGCGTCGGGACGCGTGACTGCGCGTGCGCTCGCCGACGCGCAACTCGCGCGGATCGCCGCGACGGATGCGGGGATCGAAGCATGGGAAATGCTCGATCCCGTACACGTGCGCGCGGAAGCGCAGCGGTGCGACGACGCGCGGAATGCGGGGAGCAAGGGCCCACTGGCGGGTATCGGGATTGGCGTCAAGGACATCGTCGCGACCGTCGATCTGCCGACGACGATGGGATCAAAGATCTACGCGGGACACCGACCGGCTGCCGACGCGAAATGCGTGGCGCGACTGCGGAGGGCAGGCGCGTACGTGTTTGGCAAGACCGTCACCACGCCGTTCGCGTACATGGACGCGGGCAAGACACGCAATCCGTGGGATCCCGCGCATTCACCCGGCGGCTCATCGTCGGGTTCGGCGGCGGCGGTGGCCGCCGACCATGTCAGCGCGGCGATCGGCACGCAGACCAACGGTTCGATCGTGCGCCCCGCCGCGTATTGCGGTGTCGTCGGCTTCAAGCCGACGTCTGCCGCGATCCCGGTCGACGGCGTCTATCCGTTCAGCGCCACGTTCGACACGGTGGGCACGCTGACACGGACCGTTGCCGATGCGGCACTGCTCGCGAGCGTGCTCGCCGACGCCGGCCGCATCGCGCCCGCGATCACTCCGTTTGCGCAAGTGCCGCGCCTGGCCTATCTCCGCGGTTTTCCCTGGGTGCAGCAGGACGCCGACTCGCATTCCGTCGTCGATGCCGCCGTAGCGCGACTCGCGACAGCGGCCGAAGTCGTGCCGGTCGCAATTGCAGCGCCGTGGCATGAGGCGAATCGAATTCTGCGGACCATCATGCTGTTCGAAGCGGCGCAAAGGCTCGGCGATCTGCAGCAGCGCGAGCGCGCACGCTTGACGCCGGCCATCAACGCGGCGCTGGATGAAGGCCGCGTGATCGGTGACGATCGTTACCGCGAAGCGCTGGACGCCAAGGCCCGCGCGATCGTGTTTTTCACCGATTGGCTCGACGGATTCGATGCGGTACTTGCGCCCGCCGCACCCGGTCCGGCGCCGAAGGGTCTCGCCACGACCGGCGATCCTTCCTGTTGCACGCTGTGGTCGTTGCTTGGATTCCCCGCGCTCAACCTTCCGGTTGGAATGGCCGGGCGCTTGCCGATGGGCCTGCAGCTTGCCGCACCGCAGGAGCACGACGACCGCCTGCTGTCCGTGGCCGCGTGGTGCGAAGCGCGGCTCCCGTTTCCCGCGCTGGCGTAGAGCGCGAACTTGCGTGATCATCGCTCGTCATGAAACGTGCCAAGCGTCACGCGCTGCCGCAGCTCCCCGCGGTGCGCAATCCGGTGGCACGCTCGCCGCTCCTCGGCAAAGGCGGGCCGCACGGCAAGACCACCGCCGCGAAGCGCCGGCAGGCCAACGTCGACTTGCGGAAAATTGCGCGTGACCCGCATTCCGAAGAGTGATCCCACGACTCTGTGCCGCGACGACCTCGAATCGGGTCGCATGCGCGAGTTGTATCAGGCCGCGGTCGGCGGTGTCGGACACGCACTCAACGACGAGCAGCTCTCCGACTCGTTGACGTCGACGCTGGCGGCGAAACCGAAAGGCGCGGGCTGGTGGGTGTTCGCCTACGGTTCGCTGTTGTGGAATCCACTGTTTCCGTTCGTCGAAGCGCGCCCGGCGATGCTGCGCGGCCTGCACCGGCGCTTCTGCCTGTATTCGATGGCGTCGCGCGGCACGCGCGAAACGCCCGGTCTCGTGCTCGCGCTCGACCGCGGCGGCGCGTGCACCGGCGTCGTGTACCGGTTGCCCGCACCGGTGGCGATCGACGAGCTGCACCTGCTATGGCGACGCGAGATGGTCGTCGGGTCCTACCGCCCGAAATGGGTGGGCGTGCATTCGGGGGATCGCCAGCTGGTCGCGCTCGCATTCACCGTCAAGCACGATCATCCGCAGTACGCGGGCAAGCTGACGATCGACGACCAGGCGCGCGTGATCGCGAATGCCTCCGGCGCGTTCGGGTCGTCGCTCGACTATCTCGAGCGCACGCGCGTGGCGCTCGTCACGCACGGCATCGTCGATCCCTATCTCGAGGCGCTGGCCGCGCGCGTGTCCATATTGCGCGCGTGTCCGCCGTAGCCCGACGGAGCCCGACGAAGGGCCGCCCCGAGTCGGGCTGCCCCCAGTGGGGGGAAGCGCGCAGCGCTTCGGGGGCGTTCTCTCCGGCCGTCCCGAGTCGGGCGTGCCCCCAGTGGGGGAGGCGCGTAGCGCCTCGGGGGCGTCCTCTCAAATTGCGACGTGGCGGCCGCCGTCGACGTTGATCGTCTCCCCGGTGACGTAGTGCGCATCGGCGAGCAGGAAGTACACGGCGCCCGCGATGTCTTCCGGCGTCCCCTCGCGCTTCAGCGGCGTGTTCGAGATGATCCGCTGCCGGGACAGCTCGTCGAACGATTCGTCGTCGGGCCACAGCACCGGTCCTGGCGCGACCGCGTTGACGCGGACTTCCGGCGCGAGCTCGCGGGCAAGCGAGCGCGTCAGGCCCACCAGTCCGGCTTTGGCGATCGAATACACGACGTAATTCTTGAGGGGCCGGTCGGCGTGGATGTCGGCGATATTCACGATGGCGCCCTGTGCCTTGCGAAGCGCCGGCGCGGCGGCCTGGGCGAGAAACAGCGGCGCCTGCAGATTGGTCCCGATGAGATCGTTCCAGCCTTCGACGGTGATCTCGCCGACCGGCGTCTGAAAGAACGACGACGCGTTGTTGACGAGTCCGTCCAGTCGCCCGAACGTCTGCACCGTCTGCTCGACGACCGACGGCAATTTCGCCGTGTCCAGGAGATCGGCCTGGATCAGCGCGACCGAGTTGGCGCGCGTATGGTTGAGCTCGGCCTGCAGAAGGCGCGCCTCGCCGGCGGACGCGCGATAATGCAACATCAGGTTCGCGCCGGCAGTATGCAGCCGGCGGCAAATTGCGGCGCCGACCCGCTTGGCGCCGCCGGTGATCAAGACGACCTTTGCCTGCACACCGCGCTCCGGCGTTAGACTCGGATCAATCTAGCACATCGACCCGACGCGTGCGACCGAACCCTCAACGGATTCCAATGAACCTGCCGGGGCCGGATACCGCGGCGCGCGAACATAGCGCACGCGTCGTGGATGCCGTACGCCGCGAGATCGCGGATGCGGGCGGCTGGATCCCGTTCGCGCGCTACATGCAGCAGGTGCTCTACGCGCCGGGACTTGGCTACTACGTGGCGGGCGCGCGCAAATTCGGCGCGGCCGGCGATTTCGTCACGGCACCCGAAATGACGCCGTTGTTCGCGCAGGCCCTCGCGCGTGACGTTGCCGCCGTCCTGGCCGCGAGCACCGACCGCGCGATCGTCGAGCTCGGCGCAGGCAGCGGCGCGCTCGCGGCGGACCTGCTCGACGCATTGGCGCGCGCCGGCGCTTTGCCATCCCGCTATCTGATTCTCGAGGTGAGTCCGGAGCTGCGCGCGCGGCAGCGCGCGGCGATTGCGAAGCGGGCGCCGACGCACCTGGCGCGCGTGGACTGGATCGCCGCCGTGCCTTTCGCCATCGACGGCGTCGTCCTGATGAACGAAGTGCTCGACGCGATCCCGCCGCATCTCGTGACGCAGAAGGACGGCGTGTTGCTCGAGCGTGGGGTAGCGTGGCGCGACGGTCTCGCGTGGGAGGACCGGCCGCTGCCCGATGGGAAGTTGCGCCGCCTGGCCGCCGAACGCCTGCCAAAGCAAGGCGACTACATGAGCGAAGTCAATCCCGCGGCGGAAGCCTTGGTCAATACCCTGGCGCAACGGATGACCGGCGGCGCGCTCTTCATCATCGACTATGGCTTTCCGCAGCACGAGTACTATCTCGCCGAACGCCGCGAAGGCACGCTGATGGCGCACTATCGGCACCGCGCGCATACCGATCCCTTTCTGTGGCCAGGACTGACCGACTTGACCGCCCACGTTGATTTCACCGCGATGGCGCTCGCCGGCGAACGCGGCGGCTTGACGGTCGCGGGGTATACGTCGCTGGCGGCGTTCCTGCTGGCGTCGGGTGTCCTCGAACGGCTCGCGGATACCGGTGAACCGACGTCGGCCGCGTATTTGCGCGAAGCCGCGGCCGTGCAGAAACTGCTGTCGCCGGCGGAAATGGGCGAGTTGTTCAAAGTGCTGGTACTGGCCAAAAGCGATGGTGTAGTGTGGTCGGGCTTCACGGTCGGGGATCGAACCCATCGCCTGTAAAAATAGAATGGTGTCAAAGGAGGAGTGCGAGCATGGGCATTCTGAACGATCACGATCCGATCGAGACGCAGGAGTGGGTCGATTCGCTGAACGCCGTCGTCGCGCATCAAGGCGTCGAACGCGCGCGCTTCCTGTTGACGCAACTGCGCGACGAAGCCTCGAAGATCGGCGCGCGCCCGGCCTTCACGCTCACCACACCCTACGCCAACACGATTCGTCCGGAGCAGGAGGAGAGGTCTCCGGGCAACCGTGAGCTCGAGCACAAGATCCGCTCGGCGATCCGCTGGAACGCGGTCGCGATCATCCTGCGCGCGAACAAGGAGTCGTCGGAATTGGGCGGCCACATCGCGAGCTTCCAGAGTTCCGCGCTGCTCTACGACATCGGGTTCGGGCACTTCTGGCATGCGCCGACGGAACAGCACGGCGGCGACTTGATTTATGTGCAGGGCCACGTGTCGCCGGGCATTTATGCGCGCGCGTTCGTCGAAGGCCGGCTCACCGAGAAGCAGCTGCTCAACTATCGGCAGGAGAGCGACGGTCACGGTATTTCCTCCTATCCGCATCCGTGGCTGATGCCCGATTTCTGGCAGTTCCCCACGGTGTCGATGGGTCTCGGGCCGCTGATGGCGATCTACCAGGCGCGCTTCCTCAAGTACCTCGAAGGACGCGGCCTCGCGAAGACCGCCGACCGCAAGGTGTGGGCGTTCCTGGGCGACGGCGAGTGCGACGAGCCCGAATCGTTGGGCGCGATCTCGATGGCCGGCCGCGAAAAGCTGGACAACCTGATCTTCGTGATCAACTGCAACCTGCAGCGGCTGGACGGCCCCGTGCGCGGCAACGGCAAGATCATCCAGGAACTCGAGGGCGTCTTCCGCGGCGCCGGCTGGAACGTGATCAAGGTCGTGTGGGGATCGGGCTGGGACAAGCTCTTCGCGAAAGACAAAGCCGGCATTCTGCTGAAGCGGATGGAAGAGTGCGTCGACGGCCAGTACCAGGATTTCAAGAGCAAGGACGGCGCGTACGTGCGCGAGCACTTCTTTAATTCTCCGGAACTGAAGGCGCTGGTCACCGATCTGTCGGATGACGAGGTGTGGAAGCTGAACCGCGGCGGCCACGATCCGTTCAAGGTGTATGCGGCCTACGCGGCGGCGGTGAAGCACAAGGAACAGCCGACCGTCATTCTCGCGAAGACGGTCAAGGGCTTCGGCATGGGCGAATCCGGCGAAGGCCAGATGATCGCGCACCAGGCGAAGAAGATGACGCAGGAGGCGCTGAAGCAGTTCCGCGATCGCTTCGACATCGCGATGCCGGACGACAAGATCGCCGCGATGCCGTTCATCTCGCTCG
>Ga0184632_10001025_pt1 | contig 11257 bp, 9 predicted proteins | sample PLM31_50_b1_FD_133153 | JGI IMG/M metagenome (GOLD analysis project Ga0184632, IMG submission 133153) | Groundwater sediment microbial communities from an aquifer in East River, Colorado, USA - PLM3-1_50_b1 | ecosystem: Environmental > Terrestrial > Soil > Riparian zone | place: USA: East River... | reverse complement strand
GAGCGGGTAACGTGGGCGGTGGCGCCGCCGTAGGTCTGCCGGATGAATCCGTCGCGCTCCAGGCGACGGATGTCACGCCGGATCGTCATCTCGGAGCAGCCGAGCTCCCGCGCCAGCTCACCGACGTGGATCGTCTGCTCCTCGGCAACGCGAGCCAGGATCGCGTGCCGGCGATCCGCGCCGTGCACCGTCCTTGGCCTTCGCGCACCCGAACGCGCCACCCTTGACCTCCACGTCGACTCACAAGAAACGTTGACGAATCATGTTCGTTTGTGTTCGACTATGGCCGCGTCGCCTGGCGCGTGTCAAGCCCGCTGGCGGTGCGGAGGGAGAGCCGCGCGGGCAGGAGGTTTTTGCGTGGAAGGCACCCCGCAACCCGACACCAGTCGGCTGTTCGTTCGCCGGAGCACCGGCCTCGTGCGCGAGGCATCCGCGCTCGACGCGACGATCTTCAACGCGGTCTTCTCGGCACCGGTGGGGGCGACCCTGGCAATCGGCGTCCTATGGGCCCTGTCGGCATTTCCGGGAGCCGATCCGGTATGGGCCACGATCATCGCCGTGGTGCTCAACATCCCGGTCCTGATCATGATGGCGCTGCTCGCCTCTAGCATGCCCAGGACCGGCGGCGACTACGTCTGGGTAAGCCGCATCCTGTCGCCGCCCTTGGCGATGATCTCGAACTTCGCGGCGGCGCTGTCGGCCATGATCGGCGCCACGTTCTGGGCGCGGTTCTTCCCGGTGTTCGCGCTCGGCCCCGTCCTGGTGGGACTGGGCGTGTTCTTCGACAACAGCACCATGGTCGACTGGGGGACAAAGTTCCAGACCGATAACCTCTGGATCTTCCTGGGCGGCTTGGCCATGATCGTCATGATGACGGCCATCCTGGCTGCCGGCATCAAGACCACCTTCCGCTGGCAGAACACGTTCTGGATCATCGCCAGCCTGGGCACGTTCATCGCCTTCATCGCGCTCCTTGTCGGCGACAGCGCCGGCTTCACGGAGAACTTCAACTCCCTGAACGCCGAGTTCGGCGGAGGCACGACCACCGACCTCATTGCGGCCGCCGGCAGCTCCGGTGTGAAGCCCGACCTCGGCAACGTCGACGCCACCCTCCCCACCGTGTTCGCGATCATGGTCTTCATGATGTGGAACTGGTGGTCGGTCTACCTCTCAGGCGAGCTGAAGAGTGCCGCCGACCGCGCCCGCCAGCTGTGGGTCATGTTCGGGGCGCTGCTCTGGGACGGTCTGTTCATCGTGGTGGGCCTGGTCCTCTTCTTCAAGGTCATCCCGTACGACCTGGCCGTCGCCCTGAACTCCGGACCTGAGGGATACGCGATTCCGAGCGGCCCGTGGTACCAGTTCCTCGCATCGCTGGTCCACAACATCCCGATCCTGGCGGTGATCATTCTCGGCTCGTTCCTGTTCTGGAGCCTGCCGGCGATGGTGGGCAACACGTTCATGCCCATCCGATCGGTCTTTGCCTGGGCGTTCGACCGGCTGCTGCCGGAGAAGCTCGCCGAGGTCAACGAGCGGACGCACTCCCCGGTTCCCGCCATCCTGCTGGTGATGGGCCTGGTCACCGCCATGCTCGCCTGGAGCGTGCTATCGACCGACTTCTTCACCTGGCTGGCGCTCGGCGTCGAGGCGGGTGTGGTCTGCATCGTCATCGTAGGAATTGCAGCGATCATGTTCCCGAGCCGGCGACCGGACCTCTACCAGGCGTCACCGGCCAACGTTCGCTTCGCCGGCATCCCCGTGCTGTACATCGTGGCGCCACTGGCGATCCTGGTCATGCTGTTCCTCGTCTACCTGACCGTGACCTATCCCGCGCTGGCGCTGGCCGGCAACAAGGACAACTTGTGGCAGATTCCGGCCTTCATGGGGATGATCGTGGTCATCGGCCTGGTCCTCTACTACGGCGCCAAGATGGTGCGCAGTGGCCAGGGCGTCGACGTCGACCTCGTCTATCGCGAGCTGCCGCCTGACTGAGCTCCGGCGCAGCTGACAGCCTGAAGGGGTGGGAGCGATCCCACCCCTCTCAGTGCCTGTGCAAGTCTGGCTTGCGCCACAACCATCGAACGTGCGGGATCTCGACGCTATTGGCGACTCAGCTGTCGGGAGGCAAGTGTCACTGGCCTCGCGACGATCAACGGGCATGCTGGCGACGGTCCGTCGGTCATCAGGCAAGTGTCACTTGCACGGGGGCGTGTGGGCGTTCAAGTAATCGGCCGCGCCGGCGGGTCAGTGGCGATGCGACGGCGGACTTCGTCCACTGAGTCGTTCGGCGAGATCGACTCGAGCCACCACGTCGCGCCGGCCGCCGCGTAATCGGCCAGCTCCTCACCAGCGAGCTCTTTGGACAGCCCGGCGATGACGACGTCGAACGGCTCAGTGCCCCTGCGCTCCTGCTTGATGTAGGCCAGGAGCTCGTGGAGCTCGGCCGGTGAGAGCCGGCCGCCGCCGGCATGCTCCGGGAAGACGCCATCCCAGCGCGCCGCACGGCGCAGTGGAGCACGGTTCGGCCAGTGCGCGGCGACCCAGATGGGTGGGCGAGGCCGCTGGACCGGGGTTGGCAGGAACACCGTCTCGCGGATCCGGTATTCCGTGCCTTCGAAGGCGAACGGCTCGCCGCTCCACAGGCCCGCCATGATCGCGAGGCCCTCGTCGAGGCGACGCGCCCTGACCTGCGCGGCGCCTTCCTCGCCGAAGTGTGCGAACTCGGCGTCCGCCGGGAAGCCGAGCCCAACGCCCACGACCAGCCGGCCATCCGAGAGACGGTCGAGCGTCGCCGTCTCGCGCGCGAGGTGCCATGGCCGCCGGCGCGGCACCGCCGTCACCAGCGCACCCAGCCGGATCGACTGCGTTGCCGAGGCCACTGCCGCCAGCGCAATCCACGGATCGACCATTTGCTCGCGCCAGGCTGCGTCGCCCAGCACGTGGTCCCACAGGAAGAAGCCTTCCCAGCCTGTCGACTCAGCCTCGGCAGCGAGACTGGCGAGGAGCTTCGGGTCGCCGACCGGCCCGAAGTTGGGCAGGTGCAGGCCGAATCTCATCCTGCCGCGGCGGGCCGGATGTTCTGGTTGAAGCGGAACATGTTCCGCGAGTCGTACTTCGCCTTCAGGTCGACCAGCCGCTTGAACCGCTCCGCGCCGTACGCCGTCCTGACGTCCTCCGCCGAGGCATCGTCGCCCAGGTAGTTGACGTAGCCGCCGGTCGCGAACGGGGCGATCGCATCGGCATACGTGCGCGTCCAGGCGACGTGGCGCTGGGCGTCGTCGGTCGGCTCCCAGATGGCGAGGGCGCTCGCATTGAAGCGCGCATCGCGCTGGCCAAAGGCGGTCGCGTCGTTCGCGATCCGCCGAACCTCACCGTGCGGGGCCTCGATGAGGATTGCCGAGTGCTCCGAGGTCATCGTCTCGAACGCCTCCATGGTGGCGTCCACCACCGCATCGGTCATGTCGCCGATGAAGTGGCCCTTCCAGTAGTTGTGGAGCCCGAACGGGATCTCGGCGAACGTTCGTTGCACCTCCGGGTAGGTCGACGGCCGGATGCCGTCGTCGACCGGCGGTCCCAGGCGGCGCAAGGGCTGGACCAGGCGTTCCCCGTCAGCCATCGGCCCATTGAAGCAGGCGGCGATGCCCGCCACCTTCGAGCCATCGGGTAGTTCGATCATCACGAATGCACACGACAGCTCGTCAGGGGCATCCATGCAGGTTGCCCGGAAGAGCTCCAGGGCCTCGCGTGCGTGCACGGCGGGGTAAAGCACCAGGCCGGCCAGCAGCGTCTCGACGGGGTGCAGGCGGTACTCGAAGGAGGTCACGACTCCGAAGTTGCCGCCACCTCCGCGGATGCCCCAGAAGAGGTCGGGGTGGCTCCGCTCGCTGACGGTCAGGAGGTCCCCATCCGCGGTCACCAGGTCCGCCGAGATCAGGTTGTCGCAGGTCAGGCCGTAGGAGCCCATCAGGAATCCGATCCCACCGCCCAGGGTCAAGCCGCCGATCCCGGTGCTGCCTACGGTGCCACCCGTGGTGGCCAGCCCATGGACGGAGGTCTCAGTGTCGAAATCGGTCCAGGTGCATCCCGGATCCGCCCGGACGGTCTTCGAATCGACGTCCACGCGGGCGGTCCGCATGCGCGAGAAATCGATCAGCAGGCCGTCGTCGCACGTCCCCTTCCCGGCAACGTTGTGCCCGCCACCACGCACGGCGACGGGGAGGTCGTGCGCGCGGGCATAGTCGACGACGACCTTCACGTCAGAGGCGCCCAGGCACTGGACGATCAATGCCGGCCGCCGATCGATCATGCCGTTGAAGACCTGCCTGGCGGCCTCGTAGACGTCTGTCCCGGGCAGCAGAACCGGCCCGCGCAGCTCCTCCGCCAGGGACGCCAGCGCATCGGCCTGGACCAGTGAGGACACTTGCAGCACTCCTCCGTGCACGCGTCTCATCTGTACTGTATGCGTTGACGCAAGTCCCCTCAGCGCTATATCGTACGTGACACTCACGCGGCCGATGGAGAGACCATTTCGGAGGCGTCGTGAAGGATTCTGGCGCGTCAGCCGCCCAGGGCGATCCCATCCCGGCAGGGGCATGGGTTGAGGTCCGGCAGGTGATCCTCGAGGCCGGCCAGCGCGCTCCGAACGTCCCTGAGGACACCGCGCGCGTTCCCTTCGTGGCCCGCATTCGCGGCTTCCTGTTGGCCGATGCACCGATGGGTGCCGAGGCAACGGTGCGCACCCTGACCGGGCGACAGGTCACCGGCCGATTGAGCGCGGTGAACCCCCGCAATCCAGCCGATTTCGGGAATCCGGTCCCCGAGCTGCTGCGGCTGGGCGGAGAGGCCGGCGACGCGCTCGAGCGGGCGACGCGCGAGTGAGCGGCGACGCGTCCTACCAGGCCGTCATGGCGCGCCGCGGCGAGATCATGCGTCGCTCGGCGGGGATCGACTACGACGCCTTTGAGCAGGACGGGGGAATCGCCTTCGACTACGAGGGCCTGGCGACGAGCCCGCCATTCACGCTCGACGAAGTGCGCCGGATCCAGCAGTCGCACAAGGTCGGGGAGACCCCGCTCTGGGAGCTCGATCGCATCAGCCTGCTGATTCGGCAGACCGCGCCCGCCGGAAAGGGCGCCCGGATCTTCATCAAGGACGAGGCGGCCAACGCCGCCGGCAGCTTCAAAGCGCGACGGGCCTCGCTGTGCCTGGCCCAGGCCGCAGAGGGCGGCTTCCCGGGCGTCATCGCCGCCACCTCGGGCAACTACGGCGCCGCCGTGGCGTCGCAAGCGGCGATCTACGGCCTGAAGGCGCTGGTCCTGCAGGAGGTGTTCGACTCCGCTGGCCGCGGCCAGCCGGAGGTGCTCGAGAAGACGCGGGCCTGCGAGGCGTACGGCGCCGAGGTCTGGCAGCTGACGGTGGGCCCGGAGCTGTTCTACATCCAGCTGCTGCTCCTGGAGGAGACCGGCTACTTCAACGCCAGCCTCTACACCCCGTACGCGACGATGGGGATCGAGACGCTCGGGCATGAGATCGCGACCGAGTGCCTGGAGCGCTTCGGTCGAGCACCGGCCGCGGCGGTCATCACCCACTCGGGCGGCGGCAACGTGACCGGCACAGCCCGCGGCCTGCGACGCGCGGGCGCGGACAGTACGGCCGTCATCGGCGCCAGCGTCGACCTGACCGGCCTGCACATGGCCAGCGACACGGACTTCAACCGGAAATCGTTCACGACCGGCCACACCGGGTTCGGCTTCCCGTTCACGGTCGACCCTGACCGGGTGGACGTCCCGCGCAACGCGGCACGCGGCCTGCGCTACCTGGACCGATACGTGACGGTCACCCAGGGCGAGGTGTTCTACGCCACCCAGCTGCTCGCCGACCTGGAGGGCCTGGAGCGTGGACCGGCCGGCAACACGTCGCTGGCGGCGGCCATGGTCCTGGCTCGAGAGTTCGGCGAGGACGAGATCGTGGTCGTCCAGGAGACCGAGTACACGGGGGCCGGCAAGCACCCGACCGCGCAGCTGACCCTGGCGCGCGAGATGGGCATCGAGGTCACCACCGGGGCTCGCGAGGACAACGTGCCGGGGCAGCGCATTGCCTTCCCGCGAAGCGCTGGCGAGATGGGCGTCACGGAGGTCGACTTGAGCCGGCTCCGACGGTCGTACCTGCGCAGGATCGGCGTGCGCGTCGGCCACCGGGCGCTCCTCCCTGCCGAGGTCGAGTTCCTGGCTGCGGACCTCCACGTCCCCGCCGACACGATCGCGCCGGAGTGGGAGCAGCTGGTCGCGAGCCCGGACGCTGTCGCCGGCCGGGCGGGAGGGCCCGGTGGCTGAGGTCCGACTCGACCGCGTCGTCAAGCGCTACCGCGGGCTCGCGCACGAGGCGCTTCAGGAGACGTCGGTCACGTTCAAGGACGGGCTGTTCACCTGCATCCTGGGCCCCTCCGGCTCGGGGAAGACGACCATCCTCAAGCTGCTGGCCGGGATCGAGGAGGTCAGCTCCGGACGCATCCGGTTCGATGGGGTAGACGTCACAAACGTGACCCCCGAGCGCCGCGACGTGGCCATGGTGTTCCAGTCGTACGCGCTGTATCCGAACATGACCGCCCGCGACAACATCGCCTTCCCGCTCCAGCTGCGTGGCCTGCCGCGCGCCGAACGCTACCGGCGGGTGGACGAGGTGGCCGCCATGCTCGGCATCGGTCCAACCCTGGCTCGCCACCCACGGCAGCTGAGCGGCGGCGAGCGGCAGCGCGTCGCGTTGGGGCGGGCGATCGTCCGTGATCCGAAGGTCTTCCTCCTAGACGAGCCGATCAGCAACCTGGACGCGAATCTCCGGATGCAGACCCGCGAGGAGCTGAAGCGAATCCACGCCGACCTGAAGGCAACCTTCATCTACGTCACGCATGACCAGGACGACGCCTCGGCCATGGGCGACGAGGTGGTCGTGATGGCCGCCGGGCGCATCCATCAGGCCGATACGCCGACCGCCGTCTATTGGCAACCGGCCGACCGCTTCGTGGCCTCGTTCCTCGGCCGCCTGCCGATGAACTTCGTGACCGGGACCCTGGGCGAGGGCGACGGGTCGGTGGTGCTGGAGGGACCGGACGGGCTCGCACTCGACCTGGGGCCGCGACCCGATGGCGTGCGACTTCCCCCCGGCCGAGTGCTGGTCGGGATCCGGCCGGAGTCTGTGCAGGCCGCGCGCGCCGATGGCCCGGGTCCGGGCGTCATCGGCACCGTGACGCTTACCGAGGTCGTGCCTCCGGATCGCTACCTGACGGCCGCAGTCGGCAGCTGGTCGGTCCGCGCGCGGGTCGTCGATGGCGATGAGGTCCAACCGGGCGACCAGGTTCGGCTGCGATTCGGCCTGCGCTCGCTCAACTTCTTCGATCCCGAATCCGAGCAGCGGCTCGACATGTCGTCGGCGGGGCCGTCGTGAGCGGGGCCGAGGCGGCGGTTCGGCGCGGCACCTGGCTCAGCCGCCTTCCGATCCGCCGCGAGAACCAGGCCTATGCGGCCCTCTTCCTGGGACCGACGTTCCTCCTGGTCCTGGCCCTGATCATCTATCCGCTCGTCTTTTCCGTGTCGTTGACCTTCAGCCGCGTCTCAACCCTGGGTGGCGAACGGAGCTGGGTCGGCTTCGACAACTGGGCTCGGCTATTCCGCGATCCGCTGTTCGCCCAGTCGCTGGGACAGACGGTGATGTACGTGGTGCCCGCCTGCATCCTGGCGGTAGTCATCGGTCTGGCCGTCGCGCTGGTCCTGAACCAGGACTTCCCGGGCCGCTTGCTGGTCCGCGCCTCACTGCTCATCCCCTGGGCCCTGCCGCCGGTCGTGGTGGCCGCCATGTTCCAGTGGTTCCTCGACGGTCGGCGTGGCCTGCTCGCCCCGTGGCTCGTGCAGCTGGGGCTGGTCGACAAGGCGCCGGCCTTCTTCACCGGCGTGCCCGGAACGCTCTACACGCTGGTCGGCATCCACGTCTGGAAGACGTTCCCGCTGATCGCGCTGATCTTCCTGGTGAGCCTGCAGTACCTGCCGCGGGAGACGATCCATGCGGCGCAGATCGACGGGGCCAACGCCTGGCGACGCTTCCGCTACGTCACCCTTCCGTTCCTGCTGCCCACGATCGGCGTGGCCCTGATCATCCAGCTGCTGGTCACGATCCAGCTGTTCGACCTGATCTTTGCGCTGACCGGCGGAGGGCCAGGCGCCTACTCGACCTACAACCTGTACTTCTACGCCTTCAAGACGAGCTTCGAGCACACGAACCTGAGCTACGGCGCGGTGCTGGCCTACGTGGTGACCGCGATCATCGTCGTGCTGGGCGTCGTCCTGACCCGCGGCGGCAGGTCGTTGCGGCTGTCATGAGCAACGCCAACGATCGTCGCGCGCGCCTCAGGGCCTGGTCCGGGGCCGCCCTCGTCGCGGGCGCTGCTGGCCTGGAGCTCAGCCAGCTCTTTGTCGACTGGCCGTTTCCGGTCTGGGCGTACGTCGTTGCCACGGTCGCCGGTCTGGTCCTGCTGTGGCGCGGCCTGGACCAGCTTCACATTGGTATGGGCGCCCGCGCCGTGGCGGCCGTGCTGGCGCTGTTCGTGGTGCTGGTGATCGTGGTGCCGTTCGGAGTGGTGGTGGTGCTCGGCTCGCTGCAGCGGCCGGTCGACCTGCTGACAGGCCCGCACGTCATCCCGCCGCAGCCGACGCTCGACCAGTACGTCCGGCTCTTCAACATCGCCTACCTGTCAGAGGGGATCCGCAACAGCCTGATCGTCTCGACCACCGCGGCGATCGTGGCGACCCTGCTCGCCCTGCTCGGTGCGTATGCCATCGCCTCCCTCCGCTTCCCCGGGCGGCGGGCGGTCTACACCAGCGTGATGCTCATCTACATGCTGCCCGGCATCGCGCTGCTGGTGCCGCTGGTGGCCATCTTCCGGACGTTCCGGCTGATCGACACCCTGCCCGGCATGATCCTGGGGCACGTTGCGCTGATCCTTCCGCTGGTGACCTGGCTGCTGGTCAGCGCCTTCGAGGGCGTGGAGCCGGACCTCGAGCACGCGGCTCGCATCGATGGCGCGGGCCGCTTCGACGCCCTCCGCCGGGTGGTCATCCCAATGACTGTGCCAAGCATCGCGACCACCGCCGTCTTTGCGTTTGTTCTGTCCTGGAACGAGCTGCTTTTCTCGCGGGTGCTCTACGTGAGCAGCACGCCGATGCTCGCGCCGAGCATCGTGAACCTCATGGATCCCATCAACCGCGTGGAGCCGCAGCTCTCAGCGGCCGGGCTCGTGGCGTCGGTGCCGGTGTTGATCCTTGCGCTGGTCATGCAGCGCTACCTCATCCGGGGCAGAGGGGAGGGGGCTGTCATTTGAGGAGGAGTCATCCAGGCGGACGAAGGTTGTGCTCACCAGGAGGAGATATCAGATGACCGATCAGGACCCGCGAGTTCCCTGGCAGCGTTCACTCGTGACCCCTTATTCACGCCGCCGCTTCCTGCAGCGTGGTGCGCAGCTGAGCGGCGGCCTGGCCGGAGCGTTGGGCCTTGGGCCCCTGCTGGCCGCGTGCGGCATCAGCTCGCCCACGCCGAGCGCGAGCGGCAGCGGCGGTGGCGGTGCAGCGACATCACTGAAGGTGCTGCTCGCGAACCACACCGGCTTCTACGCCATGGTCACGCCCGACTTCGAGTCACAGGCCAACGCCAAGATCGAGTTCACGCGCGAGGCTTTCGGCCTGCTCCCCTCCGTCCTGACCCCTGCTTTCGAGGCTGGCGGCGAATCGTGGGATGTCGTCTACCTGTGGCGTGCCTGGGTCGACCAGTACGAGCAGTACCTGACGCCGCTGACGGATATCGCCGGCTACCAGCAGCCCGATGAGTCCACGCTGCGCTGGGAGGCGGTCGAGGCCGCCAAGTCGACGAGCGGCATCTGGTACGGAGGCCCGAGCAACGTCTACACCTATGTCCTCTATTGCAACCGCAAGACCTTCGAGGACCGCGGGATGGACATCCCGACCACCTACGACGAATTCACGGCGGCTGCGGCGGCACTGACCGGCGAAGGCAAATACGGCTACGTCGACGGCTGGGCGCCGCTCTACCTGTTCCCGAAGTGGTGCGTCTGGCTGCACCTCAACGGCGGCAAGTTCTACGGCGACGACGGCAGCGTGAATTTCAACACGCCGGAGGCCATGGCCGCGACGCAGGACATGATCGATCTGCTGCCATCCATGCCCGCCGACAGCATCGAGTCGCCATGGGGGATCTACGACGTGGAGGCCAAGAAGGTGTTCCTGGCCGGCGATGCGGCGATGCTGATCGACTACCAGCACATGTGGTACCAGTCGCGCGACCCGGACCTCTCGGCCCTGGGAGACGACCCGGTTCGGGTGGCGATCATCCCCGGCAAGGGCGGCAGCCTGCCGGCCTCGGGCGGGCAGTCAGTCGGTGAGTGCTTCGCCATCCCCAAGACGAGCGAGAAGAAGGACCTCGCGCTGCAACTGGTCAACTACTACGCCAGCGCGTCGACCCAGCTGGGCTTGCTGACGCGACGCGACGAGCTTCACACCTTCGATGCTGGTGACGAGAGCGGGTTCCCGTCGTTCAACTCACCGTATGAGGATGCGTCGATTCCCGAGGCGGACAAGGAGATCGTGCAGGTCACGTTCGACCAGGCCAAGCCGGAGATCGACAACAACCGCTACGGGACGCGGGCCGGCTACCAGCGGATCTCGGAGATCGTGGAGGCGGCCGTTTCCTCGGCATTCCACGGCACCGACGTCGAAACGGCGCACACCAGCGCCCAGGGAGAGATCGACCAGTTCTTGGCCGACAACCCTGGCATGTGACGAGCCAGGCCCATGTTTGACCTGGTGATCGAGGGCGGCCGGCTCGTCGACGGATCGGGCCAGCCGTCCAGGGTCGGGGACCTCGGCATCACGGCGGGTCGCATCGCGGCGATCGGCGATCTGGCATCGGCCGACGCCGCGGAGCGGCTCGACGCCGGCGGCCTGATGGTGGCGCCGGGGTTCATCGACATCCATTCGCACAGCGATTTCCTGGTGCCGGCCGAGGAGCATGGCGAGATCCTGGCCCCATTCCTGGGCCAGGGGATCACCACCATCGTCACCGGCAACTGCGGCTATTCGCCGGCCCCGGTGAATCCCGCCACGGCCGATGAGCTAGACAGCTACACGACCTTCCTGCGCGGGCCTGACCTGCCCCGCGCGTGGGACTCGTTCGGCGCGTACCTCTCCTACCTCGACGAGGG
>Ga0184632_10001024_pt1 | contig 11259 bp, 16 predicted proteins | sample PLM31_50_b1_FD_133153 | JGI IMG/M metagenome (GOLD analysis project Ga0184632, IMG submission 133153) | Groundwater sediment microbial communities from an aquifer in East River, Colorado, USA - PLM3-1_50_b1 | ecosystem: Environmental > Terrestrial > Soil > Riparian zone | place: USA: East... | reverse complement strand
TCAATAGCTATTAATGCTCAAAGCAAAGAATATTCCTTAATAACAAAAAACAGTCAGAACGAAACAAAATCTGCATCATGAATATTCTAGAATCTTACGTTAGTCCAATTAAAAATTAAAGTCGGGATGAGTCGGGATTCGAACCCTGCATGTAGTAGGGTTCTACTAACTAGTATTTAGCGTTTCTTTTGATAACTAGGTTAACGTTACCTAAAAATGCAGGAGTATAATTGAATACTATTTGCAATAATTTATAATTAAATGATACAAAAACAGATTGAATTGATAGGTCTGCACGTCGGGACGAATCTGATTTCTTAACTCATTATTTCATAGAACTACGTAAGCTATAACCATATTATTTTATTTTACAAACTTGAACGTCTTTACCATCTGTTCAAAGTGTGGCAAATATTTTTGAAAGTCTTTTACGTTAGCAATATATTCCAAATAATAAGGATCTTTGTCGTGCAAAACTAGGTATGCTATGTATTTTAGATTCATAAGTTTGTTTATTCCATTACCTTCAACCCTAACTGCCTTTTCATTACCAACTATAGTGTCCTGTTGTGATGTCAAATTTACTCCACGAATTAGAGAATTAATTCTATGCTTTACATATGCTTCTAATGTGGAATTTTTATTGGAATAATCTGTATCTTGTCTGAAAGTTGAATATGCTCCACCATTGAACATTTTTTCATATGGTGATTCTTTGTCCTTGTTCACGACAAGGCTCTCAGCAAAGTCTACAGGTGCTAACGCCAGAAGATTAACAGGTCCCATACTTGGTGATTCTGCCATTCCCATGTTTGAATGCTCAACATATCTCCAATTCTCTGGTATCTTCATTGAAAAATACGTATTATTTACATTTGTTATGCCATTGACTTTTGAATCAAATGATAATAATACTACTACACTCACAGCCATGCTGATAGTCGCAACCAAGAATAAAGGCAACCTCATTTCATGAAGGGTTAATTTTGGTCTCTTATAAAGTGGTGTCATACATCTCAACAGGATAATCTTAATTAAATAATAATTCCTACATTTAAGAATTTTTTTAACAATTCGGTTTTATCATAATCATCACACAAAGTTAATTATTATGAGAAGTTACCCTTGTCAAGATGGATAAAGTATTAGCCTTAAGTTTGCTCATATTGTCAGTTGTTCATGTCATTGTTTGGAGTTTTGAGTATAATTTTGAATCAGTTTCAATATATCAGCATGCGAGTGCGCATTTTTTTGGTGTTCCTGTTCTTCAGAATAAGACTGCAGGCGACTATAAAATAGTATTCCAGCCATATCCCACCATACCAATAGCTGGTGATAATTCTACAAAAATTAACCTCAGTATTCTTGGCAAGGATGATCAAAACATTAATGCAGTGTTCGCTTCTCTTATTATCAAAGCAAAGGACACTGGAGAGATATTAAAGAGATTTCCTTATGGATTCTATGAATTCAGTGATATGACATTTTCTTACACATTTCCCAAAGTAGGGACCTATCTTGTGACTCTTCAGTCAAAGATAAATGGTGATCGTTCCTACGCTGAAAAACCACTATTAGTTGACTTTGAACTTCCTGTTGGGAGCGGAAAATACAGCTTAACCTTCACTCAATCCTTAGTATCTTATCTGACCGTAGCGATTGCACTAATAGCAGCAATTACGTTCTATCTGAGAACAAGAAGGAAACAACTCTGAAAAACGTCTATTTGTTTCTAGTTTCTAGTTTCTAGTTTCTAGTTTTTTTTGGCATTCGATTTGAAACTTAAAGGAGAATGAACAGCTATCATATATTCGTAACATATTCCAAATATTGGTATTACTCTTAAATAAACACTTTAATTTAATACAACTCATGCATCAAAATGTCGCAATTATTCTTCTTTCTTTAATATTTTATGTTCTGATAATCAATTCTGCCTTCGGTAAAGGTCAAGTCTGGTCGACCTATGTAGAACCCGAAGGAAAATTTGAGCTTAAATATCCCAGTACATGGCTTACAGGAGATAGTTTTAATGAGACCGGCCAAGATGGCCTAAAATTCTACACTGATAGTCAGAATAAGTATCAATCAAACGAGATTATGCAAGTAGGCATAGGACATAGGAATGAAGAATTAGTAGCTGCGGGAATGAATCTTAATACAACCTTGAGACTTGATTCTGTCTTATATATAAAAAAGTTTAAGGATGAATTACAAAATTTTTCAATTTTGGGTGAGCCAAATTTTAATAAATATAATATAGGTGGTCACCCATCATTATACTTCGAGTTTTCTTATGTAAAATCCCAGGTTAACAAAATGGGATTTTTTATTGCCTCAGATATTAATAATTCTATTTTTTATGTACTTTTTGTGCCGGATCAAAAGAGCTTTATTAAAATGTTGCCGATTGCAAAGGAAGTAATCTCTTCTGTAAGGTTACAAAATATTTAATGTTAGTTGTTCTCATAATGTTTATGGCTAAAGCCTAATAATTCTTGTTTATTGAAATCATTTTTAGTTTACATTATAGCATTCTTGATGCTGTCTACATCGGCTCTATACTTTTTGGTTGTAATATTTGGTGAAAGAATTGAAAGTAGTGAAGCTCATGGATTGCAGGTAGTTGAAGGACAAAAGGAGGAAACTGCGGAACCTCCTCATAATGAGAATCAAGAGGCAGCACAAAATCAAATACATAATGAATCTGGAGAATCAGCAGAGCAACGTCTTCAAGAAGGACAAACAGAAGAACATGGTATTGCTCCTAGTCAATCTGAAGTCAACGAAACCAAACATATTGAAGGAATTGGAACAAAGGAAGCTTTACATAAAGAATCAGCTTCAGAAACTCAACGCAGATATCTGGAATTCCCACTTTCAATTAGTGCCGGTGTTGGATACGCTGCAATAGGATTATGGATGATACTAGATAAAAGAAACAGTAAAATTCCTTACATAATAGCCATAGTCGGTTCATTATTATTATTGGGAATTTATTTTACTTCCAGAACGGTAGGGATTTCTAGTCTAGGAAAAGAACCTATTGGATTATTGGATACTCTAGTAGCAACGCTTCAGGTTGCAATAATTGCAATTTCATTGTATATTCTAATTGGCAAAATATACATCAAAGGAGTGACTGTCGGTAAATAGAGATAAAATTAGCTGGAACAAAACTCTAATCTCGATATTCTTCTTCATTTTAGCCGGATTATGTGAGATTGGTGGCGGTTACCTAGTTTGGCTTTGGCTTAGAGAGGACATGAGTTGGATGCTTGGTGTGCTTGGTGGTTTTGTTCTTTTCGCGTATGGCATAGTTCCTACATTCCAACCGCATCATTTTCATAGGATATACTCGGCTTATGGCGGCATCTTCATTGTAATGGCTTTGTTGTGGGGTTGGGTTATACAGGGGATAAGACCTGATACGTTTGACATTATTGGTGCTATTATATCGCTAATTGGAGTCTTGATTATTTTCTATATACCTAGAAAAAATGGACTGATACCAAGTGAAAGTAAATGAGTGTTACTATCATCACTATTACTTCAGTGGGACTGTTTCTCTTAGCGGCGCTTGCTGAAATTGGTGGAGGGTATTTAGTATGGTTGTGGATAAGACAGAAAAAGAAAATAATCTTTGGTATTGTTGGTGGAATCATACTTTTTACTTACGGTATAATCCCTACACTGCAACCCTCAAATTTTGGCAGGATATATGCTGCTTACGGAGGATTTTTTATTATTTCTTCAATTTTATGGGGAATGATGGTAGACAAAAAGAGACCAGATAAATTTGAAATAATAGGCTCTATCGTAGCAGTTTTAGGAGCAGCAATAATATTTTATGCGCCAAGATAGTATACCAAACTTATCACTTGATTATATGAATCAAATTTGACATATTTTAGAAGCGGCTTCTATCTTATTTAGTATTATGACTTTGACCACTTTCTCATCCATTGCAATAGGGTAATTATTGATTCCACTAATTCTTGTCCTTTCGAAGTAAGTTTGTATTCTACTCGGGGAGGTATCTCATTGTATGCTTGCCTTTGTAATATTCCTCCCTTTTCTAACTCTTTTAATCTCCTAGCCAGCGTCTTGCTACTAAAGCCTTTCAGCAAATGTCTAAATTCCTTGTATCTTACTGGCTTTGTAGAGCAACAAAGTGGTATTAACATCTCTATTGTTCCTCTTTTGGTAATTAATTTACGAATTTTCGCGGTTTCCTTCATCAATATTGCTGCATTATATCCCTCAAAACTGCATTCATTCTTATACATTGGGAGTTGGTTTACTTGTTGTCCTTTTGTTTCCAATTTGTCACCTACTTTACTAAAGTCTCCTTGATACCTTAAATAGTTTCTGTAGTAAACAATAATGATATGAAGCAAGACGTGTTGAAGACTAAAATTAAGGAAAGATATGGTAAGATTGCCTTAAGTGGAAATTCAGATTGTTGCTGCACACCACAGGATTGCTGCAACACGACTGAATTCAATCCCAAATCTTCATCGGTTGCTATCGGATATGATGACAAAGCATTAGATTCTATACCCGAGTCATCTATACTTGGACTGGGTTGTGGTGCTCCACTTAATTTTGCTAATTTGAAAACGGGAGAGATTGTAGTAGATTTAGGTTCGGGTGCTGGAATAGATGCATTCCTAGCATCTAGACAAGTTAAGGATAGTGGTAAAGTGATTGGTATAGACTTTACTGAAAATATGTTACGTAAGGCAACCTCTGTTGCCAAAGAAAAAGGATTTACCAATGTCGAGTTTCGAAAAGGAGACATCGAAGATAGAATCCCAGTCGATAACGATACAGTAGACGTTGCAATAAGTAATTGTGTTATCAACTTGGCTACTGATAAGGTAAAAACATTCAGGGAGATTTATCGAATTTTAAAGAAAGATGGTAAGGGAAGAATGATTATTTCAGATTTAGTCACAAGCAAAGAAGTTCATGGAGAATCGGTCAATACTGATGACTGGTGTAGCTGCATTGATGGAGCATTAACAAAAGAAAATTACATTATCAGCATAGAGAAAGCTGGATTCCATAATGTAAGAATTTTAAATGAACAGTTATACATGGATAAAGACAAGACAAATGGAAGAAAAATTACAAGCCTTATCATCGAGGCAGAAACAGGTCAATGAGATTCTTCAAACGAGAACCTGTAAAGTCAATTCTATTTGTCTGCGTAGAAAATGCGGGAAGAAGCCAAATGGCTGAAGGATTCTTCAATAAATATGCTCCAAAAGAATGCGAAGCAATAAGTGCTGGAACAAAACCAGTATCACAAATTAATCCAATTGCAGTTGAAGTCATGAGAGAAGTGGGCATAGACATTAGTAATCAAAAATCAAAAGAAGTTACAGATGATATGATTCGTAACTCCTCAAATATAGTAAATATGGGTTGTATGGAAAAAAAGTCATGTCCAACACTTTTCTTGCAGAATCTACTCGATTGGAACTTAGAGGACCCAAAGGATAAACCGATTGAAAAAGTGAGGGAGATAAGAGATGAAATCGACCAGAGAGTAAAAGAGCTTGTCGCAGGTATTAAGATTTACCAATAAGCTAACATCTACTCAAAAAAAATTTTTTGCTGAACTTATTGGCACTTTTATTGTAGTATTATTCGCAACTGGTTCTATAGTCGTAGATGTGAGAATCGGAGGCATATTGGGTCTCCCATTCATTGCATTTGCACCATTCGTAGGTGTTGCAATAGGTGTTTACTTATTTGGTAAGGTGTCAATGGCTCATTTTAATCCTGCCGTTACTATAGGATACCTTATTACAAGACACATTACCAAACATCAGTTGGTATATTATTTTGCTGCTGAAATAATCGGCGCTATACTAGCAAGTATCTTTGTTAAATATGTAATTGGTAACTATGCTAACCTTGGTGCTAATGCCCCAAACTATGATTTTTCTCTTCCAATTATTTTTGGAACAGAGGTTTTGGCTACTGCGCTATTAATGGCTGTCATACTTGTAGTGGTCTATACAAAAGGATTACGAGGTTTCAGTGGCATAGCTATAGGAGGAATAGTAGGTCTTGATATTCTCTTCTTTTCTTTTATCTCGGGCGCTTCTATGAATCCAGCCCGTTCGTTAGCACCTGCCTTACTATCTGGTTCAATCATAGATTTATGGCTTTACTGGTCTGCTCCTTTTGTTGGCACTTCACTGGTTGCTTTTACGCTAAGAAATAAAATACGAATTAAGTCTTAGACCCATTATGAATGAAATTTGGGATAAGGTTTATTCGAGTGACGAGTCGTTTTTTGGGGACAACCCAAGTCATTTCGCTTTAATGAGTTATAATGATTTTAAGAAACAAGGAGTTATAAAATTATTAGAACTAGGATGTGGACAAGGGAGAGACACAATCTTTTTTGCGTCGAATGATTTAGATGTTCACGCTTTAGATTCTTCCATTATAGCGATAGAAAATGTTCGTAAAAACCTAAGAGAAAAAAATATTTCAATAGATTTAAAGCAGTTTGACGCAAGTCAAGGTATACCATTTAGTAACAATCTTTTTGATGCTATTTATGCTCATATGTTTTTTAATATGCGTTTCACAGATGAAGAATTAAAATTTCTATTCATCGAATCCAATAGAGTGTTAAAAAACAACGGAATGCTATATTTTTCTGTTCGAAGCGATAAAGATGCTCAATATAATACGGGAAAGAGAATAGAGACTCACATTTATGAAATAAATGGTTTTCATATTAGATTTTTTACCAAATCACAAATTAGGTCATTTTTATCCGACAACTTCGAAATTAAGAACATTATAGAAGATTATGAAGAACCAGCAAGTCTTTATCTTGTTTTCAGTTATAAAAAATATTGATAGTAAAATAGACCTACAATGAAAATGGATATTAATAATCAAGATTAAATTGGTGGGTCCGAGTGCGGAAGTTTGTGAACCAAATTTGACCTTTAAAATAGGTTCACTTTTATTCTTTGAGATAAAAGCCCAAGATAAGCGCGGGGAGTGGGATTCGAAGCCATTAGCTACAGTTGGGGTTTTATCGATTTAAGGATTTCAAAATTGTAGTGTTTCACATGACCTCGAATACGACTTAACGGTCCAAGTTTAACAAAGTCAGGATATATCTATTAATACAGTGTTGCCAATCACTCTATGATGAAAAAAACAATCTATTTTGGAAGTGTGGCTCTGGTGTTGGCATTTGCACTGATTTATGTGTCAGTAGCTAATGCTCAAAATGTGACGACTAACGCTTCAAACGCCATGGGAAATGCCAGCGCAAATGCAAGTCAGATGGCAGGAAATGCCAGCGCAAATGCAAGTCAGATGGCAGGAAATGCTACGAATAAGACGGGTCAAGGAATTGGTGGACTTTTGAGTAACCTCCTAGGAGGAAAGTAACCATCATCTTTACAATTTTTTGATATTTCGAGTACACAATACGACTTAGTGAGGGCGAGCATTATTTATTAAAATCACAAAGCAGGACTTGCAAGCTCCTAGTCCAATTATAGTATATAATGTTAAGTCTTTTAGATGCGGGATGATTCCCTTGTGATATATTTAATTATTAACTAGTTAACAAATCGTTAATTTTCGTATTCTTTTAGAAGTTCCTTAGGCGTATGTCTGCAATTTTCTTCCTTAATGTGCGTGTCTAGTACATCTAAGAGTTTAGATATTTTATCAATACTTGTTCCTATTGTAGTCATTTTTCTGAAGTACTGATGCACAATAAACTTCATAAAAGTTTAAAGCGGTCTGATTAAAACGAGAAGCTGTCACGTATTTTGAAAAATATCAAATATTAGCTTGTTATATGCTATTATGTATGGCGCTAAAAGAAAAGGTTTTTGAGGAGAGTGGTAAAATAACTGGTTTCAAAGTAACAAAGGTTCACCCTGTAGAAGGAGTAACAACTGAGGTAAGTTTCACATCAGATATAAGAGGAATAGGAAGGTTTCCGAGTGGTAAAAATCTTGGCTCGGGTGTACTGACTAAATATCCTCATGGCATAATTGATGCGACTTGGCATGGTTGTTTGACGACTACCGAACATGGTGAGCAATTCATGTGGTGGGGACACGAAAAAAGCAAAGTACTTGAAAATGGTAAAATCACAGGTCTGAACATTGTAACGGGATTTACTAATTCTCAGAAACTATCTTGGATGAATAGTCAAATTATCGTATTAGAGGTGTCTGGCTCGGTGTCATCCGAAGAATTCACTACAAATGCATATGAGTGGAGCTAATGCGACTGGAAATAAGTTAGTAGACTCAACTATATGAACCCACTAATTCTATGAGGCCAGTGGCTTGTGAATCAAATTTGACACTATTTTTAGACTCAATTACTTAAATGACACACAAAATAAATATGTCATAACTAAATTATCCAACTAATCTTCTATACATGCCAGAAGATTACAAACACAAACCGGAATTCGCAGTCTTATAATCGCGTTACTTAGTATAGAAACTCATATGATGGAATTTCTGGCGGAGGAGCACCATATACAATGACAATGTCTTCGTGATTAACAATTGGTATATCTCTATATGAGGTTTGCTTAATTGCGGTCCCATTCAAATAAACAGTAAGAGCTCTATCAGTTGAGTTATCAACCTTAAAGTCAAATATCTGACTGTTGTTGAATTTTTGGCCCCAAATATCAAAGAATTGTCCCAGCTTGAAGGTATTATTTTCAGGAGATTCTATATGTATTATTCCCGAAGTGTCGTGAGTGTGCAACCAATATATGCAATCAGGAGGTTTAATGCCGATTCCTCCCGGAACCAAGTATGAGAAACCATTGATGAAAATACTGAGGTGTGCATGATAATGAAAATTAAAATGCTCCACTTTGTCACATTTTATACCACTGATATCGGGGTACTGTGCATAGGCCACATCATTATTCCAATCATGCACTGTTGAAAAACTCAGATAGATAAACAGGAAGGCTTCAAGTAATAATAGCATCATTATTTGAAAATGCTTCATAGAAATAGATGATGTTTGGAGAGTATTAAAATTAAAGGTAGATTGTATTACACATTACCTTACTTAAGTAATGTTTAAAAGCTGATGGGAGCAAGTCACGTGGAACAAGAACTTGAATAAACTAAGAACAATTACCTGTGTTTTGGTTATTGCTATAGGAATAATGACTTTACTTTTAACAAATACCACGACCATAAATAACATAGCATTTGCGGGTCAGAACAAAGGCAAATTCAATAAAGACGATTTCATGATAAAGGATTTTGGTATTGGTAATGATGGCAACCCATACTTAACTGTAGCAGGCAAAGCAGGGGGATCAACACCAGATAAAGAAGATGCCGGATACGCGTATGTATTTGTAACAGATAACGGAACTTACGCTGTTTCATCTGACTGGATGTATACTAAATGGCATACTCACGAGCTAACACTTGATGAAAAGAACTGTGTGCAATCAATGAATATGAAGGGAGGACAAGGTGCCTATGTTGGTGATGATGTTATGGTTACAAGGACAAGTGCAACAAAGGTCGATAAAGTAATGACCGCCGAATTCATTATTGATAACAACTCTATCTGTGCGAGCAAAATATTTGATTCTGCTCCATAGGCGTCATCTTTGCTTAATTGTTGCATAATTGTTGCATAAAGATAGTATCCTATGGGCCAGTTCTCAATCGTTAATTCGATTGATGTACCATAATACTATTATCATCTTAAATGCTAAAATTTAGGATGAGAAGATTACTACGTATTTCTATCCCGGGATTGGTATTGTTACTTGCATTTAATTTGAACACAAGCAACCCAATTTTTGGTCACACTTTTTCTGGAGATGAAAGTGCATCTTTTTTGACCATCCATTTTACGGATTAAGTAATGCCAAGAATAAGACTGTTGAGTCTACCACTGATGATAATTTGATAAATGTCAAACTAGAATACGCTCCTGAAGCAATTGAAACTGGTTCTCCAGAATTTTTCAAGGCGACTTTATATTATAAGGATACTAATGAAATAGCATTGCATGCAGATACAGACATAGTAATATCTAAAGATGGTAAAGAACTTTATAAAGAGTCAAGTGAATATTCTAAACCATATGTTCGTACTCCAAATGGAATAGTTCTATCTTCCTATAAGTTTCCAGATTCAGGACAATATGTAATCTCGGTAAAAGTCTTGGGATTAAACTTTATGCCTGTGAAACCAAAACAAGTAAGCTTTGCTACCAACGTTACTTACTCGAATGATAAATATTTAATACAGATAGCGAATTGAATTTAGTCTTTTCAAAGCCTTATGAGCATAGAAGATATATCCATTATGATATTTCCTCACTATTCTCATTAAGAATATTCTTTGAACGCAGGAATCTAAACCTGCATAGATTCAAAATAGTTCCAGTATTTCATCTTCATATGTTAGAAGGAGTACCTAAGGGTTGACACAGATTTTTTCCGTGCTAAGACGAACCTTTCTAATACTGCTATTATATATTATCTTCAGCATATCACTTTTCAGTAATACTGATAATTTTTACAATGTAAAAGTATATGGTCACCAATTTACTCCAAATGAAACTGCTAACTTTGTAGGGATTATAGGACAAATGCAAGCAGAATTGGGGCTCGTTCCGTCAAACCTAGCAAATAATAACGTATCACTGGCTCAAAATCATGCAAATAAGGCAGCTTCCCTTCTTACTCCAAGGATATTGGTAGAAATTGCAGAAGACAACCCACGATTAGCTGGTGATCTAAGAAACACAATGATTCAGCTGCAAAGCATATCATCATCCTCAGAGAGCCAAGTAAAAAGTGTAAGTCAGCTTGTAGATGATCTTAATAAAAGACTGGGTGAAGACGCAGATGTCAGAATGGCACAGGTGCAACCAACCTCTTCAAACCCTTTGGAGGGAGCCATGAAGTTTCTAGGAAACATATTTGGTGGTAGCGATACGGAAGCAAAGGACCAGAATACAAAACTTGAGGCGTTAGCTCTGGCCAATGTGATAGATGGTGTGCTAACAAACTATGGTAACGCATATCATGTTGGATTTGATATGACCAATATGTCGAACATGGTTATGATTGGGAACAACAGTAGTTCAGGTTCCATGGTAATGAACAATCCTGTAGCTGGAAATAATTCTGGCACTAGCAATATGAATATGCAATCAATGAATACCTCGTCCAATACGATGACGATGACG
>Ga0184632_10001023_pt1 | contig 11268 bp, 12 predicted proteins | sample PLM31_50_b1_FD_133153 | JGI IMG/M metagenome (GOLD analysis project Ga0184632, IMG submission 133153) | Groundwater sediment microbial communities from an aquifer in East River, Colorado, USA - PLM3-1_50_b1 | ecosystem: Environmental > Terrestrial > Soil > Riparian zone | place: USA: East... | reverse complement strand
CCGAACTCAACACGCTGTTGAGGGAACCGGCCCGGCGGCACGCGTGGCGCATGATCCACCGCTAGCGCCCACGTTGCTGACACCAGCGGTAGGTTGTCGGCGTGGCCTCCGAAGAGTCCGCGCACAGCGCGAAGCCGATGTCGATCGGGCTGGCGAGTGTCATCGGCGCAGTCGCTGGCGTGTCAATCACTGCCGGCTGGGGCGCATCCGTCATGGTGGCGGGGGCCGTGCTCGGCGGGCTGACGCTTGCGTTCTCGGAGGCCGTGGCGCGAGCGCGGCAACGCCCTGGCCAGATCCCCGCGCTGTGGTCGCGCATAGTGATGAGCGCGGCGCTGATCGCGCCGCTGGGCTGGGCGCTCGGGAGGCTCACCGGGGCCGGGCCGGTCGTGGTGGGCGTGCTCGTCGGGGCGTTCGCCGGCGCGATCGGGCTGCGCCCGCAGAAGGTGGTCCTGGGGCCACTGGTCGGCCTCGCGGTCGGCTGGGCTTTCTCCATCTTGTGGGGCGACGCCTCGGCCGCGATCGTCGCAGCCGCCACGGTGTTCGCGTTCCGGACGCTCTCGGCGGTGATATTCCGCGATCCGCAGGTGGAACTGCTCGCCGAACGAGTCAAGGCCGAGGATCTGCCGTTCGTGGTGCCGTTGGAGTCCCGGACCGGCTACGTCGGAACGGGATATGTGCGTGACCTCGCTGAGGTGCTCGGCGGCGACTACCAGGCCGACGCGGCCGATGTCGGCATCGTCGCCTCGCTCGATGAGCTGGCCGGGCCCACCTTCGACCCGGCCGCCGTCGATTCCCGGGTGCGCGAGTTCTACGAGCACACGACGCGGTTTGGGCTCGACATCATCCCGCAGTGGCGGCTGTGGGTGCGCCCTGGCTACCTGCTCTACCGCTCGCTCGTGGCGCGGCCGCTTGGCCAGGCCAACGTACCGATGAACCAGCGGGAAACGCAGCGCGGCATCCGTAGCCGGATCGACACGATCAGTCGTGCCGGCGACGGAGTCGTGAGCATCCGCGGCTGGATACGGTCCTTCGTCGACAACGACGAGCCCATTTATGTGGGCATCTACACGACCTACCGCCGAGAGGGCCACGGATACGTCAGCGTCGGCTTCCCCCTGCCCCAAGCCAGCTTTACGGCCACCCTCGCGCCTGAGTCGCGCCCGGGCGGCGGCCTTGGCCTCACCAGCCGAAGCGACCTGGGCCACCCAGGCCACTATCTGACCTATGTGGACCCGCACACCAGGGATCTGACCACCTTGGCCGTCCACGGGTTCGCCGAGCAACTCGACGTGTACGTCGCGGACGACGAGCTACGCGCCGAGCACGCGTTTCGGGTCTTCGGGCTCCCGTTTCTCGTACTGCACTATCGGATGTACCGCAAAGCTGGTTAGGCGCCACAACTTCCCCGGGGCACAGGCACATCCATACGTATAAGTGCTTGCCCGGGCCAGTTGCCGCAGCGGCGACCGAGCGCAGCTCAGCGATGGTATCGGCGAGATCCCGCGGCTCCGGTTCACTCACCCACTCCTCGGCCTGTCGCCGCTGGTCGGCGATCGGGAGGAGACGTTCATCGACGATCGCTGCTAGAGCAGCCGGGCAGGCGTCCCTGACCTGGACAAGCCACGGCCGCTGCCATCGCGCAATTCTCCCCCGATCGATCCGAGGCGTGCAACCGCCGGTTCCCGGTCCACGGGACAACATCAGTTGGGATTAGGCAGTTCGGCCACACCCTGAACTTCCACCAGAGCCTCGGCGTCCCAGAGCCGGGCCACCCCGATGGCCGCCATAGCCGGGTACTCCCTACCAACGAGGCGCCGCCACACCGTACCAATTTGCTGCGCATGGGCCTTGTAATCGTCCATGTCCACGATGTACACGGTCATGCTCGCGAGGTGATGCGGTTCCCCGCCAGCGGCCTGGAGCGCCGTGAGTAGATTTCCCAGGGCCCGCTCGAACTGCTCGACGACCCCTGAGCCGACGACCCGCCCGGAGCCATCCAGCGCGGTCTGGCCGGCCAGGTGGACCGTGGTCGTGCCCGACGCGCGGACGGCGTGCGTGAAACCCGCAGGCTTCGCCAACTCCGGCGGGTTGATCCGCTCGAAATTCATGGCCGCGTCACCCTCCCGCTCAGCGTCCGGTCCACTGTGGTGGGCGACGTTCGTTGAATGCCGCGTGGAACTCGGCGTGGTCGTCACTGGTCATGAGCAGGGCCTGGGTCATGGCGTCCAGCTCCAGCGCGCCGGATAGCGACATGTCGAGTTCGCGAGTCAACAGTGCCTTCGTCTGCGCGAGCGCGAGGGCCGGACCGTCCGCGAGCCGTCGAGCCAGCTGTTGTACGGCCGCGTCGAGTTCACCGTCCGGCACAAGTTCGCTGACCAGTCCGTATGCATCGGCAGTCGAGGAGTCAATCGTGTCGCCGAGCATGAGAAGCTGGGTGGCGCGGCCCATGCCGATCATCCGAGGCAACAGGTACGCCGCGCCCATGTCTCCCCCGGACAGGCCGACCTTGGTAAAGAGGAAGGCGAACCTCCCCGAGGTGCTCACCACCCGGAAGTCGGACGCCAACGCGATGACCGACCCGGCCCCGGCCGCCATCCCCTGAATGCCGGCGATGATCGGGACGGGCACCTCCCGCATGGCCTTGATGACGTCGCCCGTCATCTTTGTGAAGCCCATGAGTTCATCGGGCTTCATTCTGAGCAGCTCGCTGATGATCTCGTTCACATCCCCACCCGCGCAGAATCCCTTTCCCGCGCCGCGGATCACCAACACCTTGGTGTCGCCTCGATACGGCAGCTCGTGGAGCAGGTCGCGCAGGTCGGCGTAGCTTGAAAAGGTCAGCGCATTGAGCTTGTCCGGACGGTTGAACGTCACTGTCGCCACGCCGTCGCCGACCTGGAAGTCGAAGTGGTCCCAGTGCTGTGTCAGCCCGGCGGACGCTCTGTACCTGCTCACCACAAGCGACTCCTCACCTGGTCAGCGAACGACCGATTATCGTACGCTGCACCTCCGATGCCCCCTCGTATATCCGCGGCGCGCGCACCTCACGATAGAGGTGCTCAAGGAGATGTCCTCGTTGCAGTGCCTGCGCACCATGCAGTTGGACGGCGGCGTCGACGACGAACTGTGCGCTCTCCGTCGCGAAGAGCTTGGCCATCGCCGAGCGCCTCGTGACGTCCGCCGGGTCGGCCCCGGAATCGTAGGCCGACGCGGCCGCATAGACCAGCAGGCGGCTTGCCTCGATCCGCGTGGCCATGTCCGCCAACATGTGTGAGACGGCCTGCTGCCCACTCAACGGGTTGCCGAAGGCCTGCCGCTGCCTGGTGTGGGCGACGGTCGCGTCCAGCGCGGCCTGGGCCATGCCTACGGCAAACGCGCCAACACTGGGACGGAAGAGGTCGAGCGTGCGCATCGCCACCGTAAATCCACCGTCGACTTCGCCGAGGACATCGGCCGCTGTGACGTGTACACCGTCGAAGCTCAACCGTCCGATCGGGTGTGGTGCCAGCATGTCGAGATGTTGACCGCTGAGTCCCGCCGCGTCGCCAGCCACAACGAAGGCGGTGATGCCTTTGGCCCGAGTACCCGGCGTGGTTCGGGCGAACACGGAGTACACGTCGGCTTCAGGCGCATTAGAGATCCAGGTCTTCTCCCCGACCAGGCGCCAGCCGTCGCCGTCGGGCTCGGCCAACAGACTCAGTGCGGCGGCGTCGGATCCGGCCCCAGGCTCGGACAGAGCGAAGGCGGCTATGGCAGCGCCGGAGAGGACCGCCGGCCGCCATCGCTGGACGACATCGTCGCCACCAAACCGGACGAACGGATAGCTACCGAGGCCTTGCAGGGCGAGCGCGGTCTCGGCCTCCGTGCTCACCCTCGCGAGCGTCTCCCGGGCCAGGCAGAGGTCCATCGCAGTAGCGGTGCGCTCGGCCGTGCCCAGCACGCGGGCCAGCAGGCCGTGCTCCCCCATCGCTGCCACCAGTGCACGGTCGACGTGGCCAGGTTCGCTCTGAGCGGCCAGCGGGGCCAGCACGGAGGTCACGATGCCCTGAACGTCCCGCACCAGTGCGAGCTGGTCCTCGGTGAGAGCGAAGCCCGCCATCGGCCTCCCGCCTCGTACGGCGCCCTTTCGGGGCACTCTACGGCAGGGCGGTGGTCGGCGACGACCGACCTTGCTTGGTACGGTCATCGTCCCGACGGGCAATGCACCGGCGCACGATTCCGATAGGCGGTCTGATGAGCCGACCACGCGGGGCACTCCCACCCGTACTCCTTGGCGTCGTCGTAGTGGCGCTGATCGCCACCGGAATCCGGCCATACGACCGGCTGACCTGGTTCCTGGAGACCGTCTGGGTGATCGCAGGGATTCCGGTGGTACTGCTCACCTGGCGCCGGTTTCCCCTGACCACCCTGCTGTGCTGCCTGCTTGCGGTGCACGCGCTGATCCTGATGTACGGCGGGCTGTACACGTATGCCCGCACGCCGCTTGGCGATTGGCTCCGCGATGTGTTCAACCTGTCGCGCAACCCGTACGACCGGATTGGTCATTTCGCCCAGGGCTTCGTACCGGCGATTCTGATCCGCGAGATCCTGGTCCGGAATTCGCCGCTGCGCGGCAGCCGATGGCTCGCCCCGCTTGTGGTCTGCGCCTGTCTGGCGTTCAGCTCCTTCTTCGAGATGATCGAGTGGTGGTCCGCCCTTATCGGAGGGTCGGCCGCGGATGACTTCCTCGCCACCCAGGGCGATGTATGGGACACGCAATGGGACATGTTCATGGCGCTGGTCGGCGCGATCACGGCTCTCGTCACGCTCAGCCGGCTCCACGACCGCCAGCTGACGACACTTGCTGATGCATCAGCGATGCGCATCAAGCAGTCCGAAGTGGACTCGTCGCGTGCTGTCGGCGGCGACGCGTCTCGACGAGGGGGGTTCGACCAGCGCGAGATGCCCCCACGTTGACCGGCCATGGAATGCTCGGGGCATGGATCCGAGTGAGCGAGCGGGCGACGCTGATCGCGAACGGGTGGCAGAACGCCTACGTATCGCCCTGGAAGAGGGCCGGCTCAACTTACTCGAGTACGACGACCGGCTCCGCGACGCCTTCGCCGCCAAGACGTACGCGGAACTGGACACGCTTCTCGCCGACCTGCCGGCCACAGCGCCCCCGTTGCAGTCGCAGCTTGTACCGGCCACCCCGAACGCGCTCGCGCCCACCACGTCCCGATGGCGTGCCGGGTATGACGGCCGATATCCAGACGCCACCCGCCGCTGGGTGGTCGAGATGTGGGACGACTGGGCCGGCGCTGTCGCGATCTGCATAGCGATCTGGGCCGTGATCTCGCTGCTCGCGGGCGATTGGATCTACTTCTGGCCGGGCTGGGTCGCCGGGCCGTGGGGGGCGGTACTGCTCGTTCAGACGATCAGCGGGCTCATGCGCGACGAGCCGCAAAGGTGGGCGGCCAAACAGGCCCGCAAGGAGGCCGAGCGCGAGGTGCGCCGGAAGGTCAAGCAGAGCGACACGGACTGACCAAGGAAGAGTGCGATGCTGGGCCGTCGTACTAGGGCAGAGGCGCGTCGGTTTCGTGGGAGCCGGTGATGACCCATCGTCCGACCTCGTGATAGCTCGAGTCGTAGATGGCTGAACCAACGCCATGTGTCATCTCGAAGTGCCGGAGGTTGCCGCCCCAGTATCGTAGGATCCGTTCCAATTCTCGGACGGCCTTTCCGTCGAACGCGTCGTCGCCCATGTCGACCTCGAGAACGAACTTCATTGGTTAGCCTTCCGAAGTGCGGGCGTTCCCGGTTCTGGCACCCGCGCCCAGCCAAGTACGGTAGCAAGGACGCATGAATATAGAACCAGTACGGCGCAGTCAGCGCCGCCCGGGCGGTCGTGCGCCGAAGATCGTCGCTTCCGTGGCGGTCGGCGTTGGGATACTGGCCCTCCTTACGGCGTGCGCCGGACTAGCCGGGCCCAACAACGTGGCCAACGTCGACACCGATCACATATCCGGATTCTGGGCCGGCCTTTGGCAAGGTCTGATCATGCCCATCTCGTTCGTCATTTCGTTGTTCACGGACAGCATCAACATTTACGACGTCCACAACAGCGGCAACTGGTACAACTTTGGCTTCGTGCTCGGTGCCATCGTGCTTCCGGGTGGCGGTGCCCGGGCCAGCCGACGGCGCTGACGGGAGTTCCGTCGTCGCGTCATCGGCGCCCGGTAGAAGTGGGAAGCTCGGGCGAGTCCGTGTCGAGCGGCACAGCCGGTGAGCGCACAAGTCCGAGTTGGACGGTCTGCCGAGTCAGCAATGCGTCCAGGAGCCAGTCGATGCACGTCCGGAGGCGGTTTCCTGGCAGCGACAACAGGTGGTACCCGCGCGTTACCACTTTGGCCGGCAGGCCGCCGAGGGAAATCGTGAGCGGGTTGGCTGCGGCCTCGGTCCCGCCGAGATCCACGACGAAGCCAAGGTCCTTGTGCCGGTACGGCTTGCGGCGGCCAGTGCCGTACGATGCGGCGATGTTGTGTGCGGCCCGCCTGCCCTGCCGGACCGCGTGTTGGGCGGTCATCGGAGTAATCTCCCCGGGGCGGGTCAGGTCCGGGACCGCGGCGGCGTCGCCGCACGCGTAGACCTCGGGTCGGCTGGAGACGGCGAGATATGCGTCGACGGCGAGCCTGCCTTTCTCGGTCCTCAGGCCCAGGTCCGCTACGAGCGGGTCAGGGCGTACGCCGACGCACCAGATCAGGGAACGCGTGCCGACGAAGTCGCCGTCACTGAGTCGTACGCCTGCTTCGATGGCCTCGCTCACGGATGTACCCGTACGCACCTCCACACCGCGGTCATTCAGCACCGACGCGGCGATCCGGGACAATCGCTCGTCCAAATCGGGCAGCACCCGATCCGCCACATCCAGCAGCAGCCACCGTGGTCGCTGATTCGACAGCCGCGGATGTCGCTTGTGGAGGACGTCGGTATAGAGGACACCGTGCGCGGCGACCTCGGTGCCGGTGTAGCCCGCACCGACCACTACGAAGGTGGTGCGCGCGGCCCGCTCGTCCGGGTCGTCGCTAGCGTCCGCGAGCTCCATCTGGCGGATCACGTGGTCGCGCAGGTACAGCGCCTCTGGTATTCCCCGGAAGCCGTGGGCGTGCTCGGCCACTCCGGGTACGGGCAGCAGCTTGTTGACGCTGCCGACAGTGAGCACGAGGCGATCGTAGGTGATCTGGTCACGACCACCTTCGGGGTCGACATAGGTGACCTCGCGAGCATCGAGGTCAACCCTGGTCACGTCGCCGAGAATGAGCCGGACGTCGGGCAGAGTCGCGGGCAGGGACACGGTTACCCGCCGCGGGTCGAGTAGGCCGACCGCGACCTCGGGCAGGAGCGGCAGGTACAGGAAGTAGTCGGTCGGGTTGACGACGACGATCTCCGCCTTGTTCCGTGCGAGCCGACACAGGGTGCGAGCGGCGTGATAGCCGGCAAATCCCGCCCCGACGATCACAATTCTTGGTCGGCTCATCGCAAACCTCCTCGAGTCCCGGCGCTGGGACGCCTCATCCCAAGCATCGGGCAATGCCCTCGATCGTGGGTGGCAAACGGAGATCCAGACCATCACCGGCAACCCGGATCCGGCCGGATCGGGCATCCAGACGTTGAGGTTGAGACACTCGTCGCCTGGGATGGAGGGATCCGGCAGAAGCCTGTTCGCCCGTGCAGACTGGGCGGATGGACGAGGCCCTGAACCTGCCGTCGCCCTGCGTGGTCATCCTCGCGGGCCCCGGTGCCTCCGGCAAGTCAACCTGGGCGGCAGACCACTTTCCGCCTGATTGCGTCGTCTCCAGTGACCGTCTGCGAGCGATGGTCGGCGACGGCGAGGATGACATCGCAGCCAGCTCCGACGCCTTCGCGGTGCTCGAGGACGTCGTGCGACGCCGGGTTGGCCGCCGACTCACCACGGTCATCGATACACTCGGCCTCGACCGGCGGCGGCGCACGGCGTGGCTGAGCCTGGCGCGCCGGCACGGCCTCGCGTGCGTGGCGGTCGCCTTCGACACCCCGGCCGCCGAGTGCCGGGCCCGCAACCGTACTCGTACCAAACGGATCCCGGCCGATGTGCTCACCTCGCAGCTGCGTACCTGGGTTCGGAGCCGAGACGCCCTAGCGGCCGAGGGCTACGACGCGGTGCTCGCGCCGCAGACGGTACGAGTTGTGCCTGAACGGCTCGTCACCGCAACGGCGGCGGCACGCCGGCAGTACGAGCGGCCGACCGGACTGCGCTTCGGGCTGCACCTGGGTGCATTCGCATTCAACGGCGGCACGCCAGCCACCGCCGACCGGCTGCGCGAGATAGCGGCGGGCACCGAGGAAGCCGGGTTCGACGCGATCTACGTGATGGACCACTTCCGTCAGATCCCCCAGATTGGCCGCGCGTGGGAGGACTTCCTGGAGAGTTATACGACCCTGGCGTTCCTCACCGCGTGCACCAGCCGAGTGCGGCTGGGCGCGCTGGTCACCGGCATCACGTACCGCAACGTGGCCCACCTCGGCAAGATCGTGTCCACATTGGATGTGCTTAGCGGTGGACGGGCAGTATGCGGACTCGGACTTGCGTGGTTCGAAGCGGAGCACAAGGCGTACGGCTGGGACTTTCCATCGGTCGAGCGCCGCTACGCCATCCTGGAGGACGCGCTCAAGCTGCTCCCGCTGCTGTGGGGACCGGGTAGCCCCGCCTTCGCCGGACGGGCCCTAACTGTGCCCGAGGCCATGTGCTACCCACGTCCGTTGCAGGACCGCATACCGATCATCGTCGGCGGTGGCGGCGAGCGCCGTACGTTGCGCCTTGCCGCGAAGTACGCGGACGCAGCGAACGTGTTCGGCGACGCCACGAAGGTGCGACGCAAGGCGGCCGTTCTGCACACGCACTGCGCGAGCGCCGGCCGCGAACCCGGCGACGTCGCGCTCACACACCTGTCGACCGCCCTGATCGGCACCACCGATGGGCAGGTCGCCGACCTGATTGAGCGCCTGCGTCCTCGCGGCCGCACTGCCGCCCAGTACGCCACCACGGTCAACGCGGGCACGGTGGACGACCATGTTGGCCGCTTCCGGGAGCTGGCCGAGGCGGGCGTACAGGAGGTGATCGTGCGCCTGCCGGATCTGGCCGATGGCGGGCCGCTGAAACGGATGGCCAAGGTGATCGCGGCGTTCCGTTAGAGGCTTCCGTTCTTCGCCTGGCTCACGGCTCAGCGATCGCGCGCTCGAGTCGGCGGTCGAACGTCGCCTCGGACTCGGTCACGTAAACACCACCGATGCCGAACTTGTCGTGCGACTTCGCTGCTCTGACGACCTCGTCGCTGATGGCGAGCAGCCAGCGGCGGTATGTGGACACGTCCGCCGGGGCATTCGCGGCCATCAGCGCGACCGCGGCCTGCGCACGGTCGATGATCGCCGCCAGCGCGGCCTCCGTGTCGGTGAACGAGATGCCGGCGTCCTCCGGGCGCCCGCGTGGCTGGTCGAAGACGTCCATCGTGTGCTGCGCGATCTCTTTGACGAGATCACTGCCCAACGTGCGGCCTTCGGCGATCGATAGGAACCCGGCCTCGACCTCGATAAACGTCCGCCTCGCGTTGTCGCGCTGCGAAGCGCTCGCTGCTCGTACAACCCACCGAGGCAGATTCACCAGAAGGTTCCACTCCTCGTCTGAAAACGTGGCCCTGCCCGTCATGTAGACCAGTCCTTCGAAAGCGTCCCGTCCCCTTTGTTGGGCTGAGGTTAGCGGACCGGACCGCGTGTGGCACATACCCGCCATACCTGGTTCGGCAGGCCCGATGGTCTTAGCCGCTGGACTGGTTGCGCCAGGTGTGTCGCGGCTCGTAGCCCAACAATCGGCGGGCCTTGTTGATCGAGAGCAGCGTCTCGTGAGTGCCGAGTGCCCTCGTAAGAGGCACATCGGGGTAGACCTGTGCGGCCAGATCGGCAGAGGGCGTTGTCATGACCGTATCGGCGTTGGCGATGATGAACACCTCCATGCCGGTCGCCTCGTACTCGAGAGCCCGCCGGACAGCCTGGGCGCCGTCGCGCGCGTCGATGTAGGACCACAGGTTCCACGCCCGCAACCGAGGATCCGCCTCGAACGACGGGAACGCCGCGTAGTCGACCGGCTGCATGACATTGGAGAACCGTAGGCCGATCATCTTCAGGTGCGGGTCCCAGCGGCAGAACTGGGCCGCCATCTGCTCGTCGAGGTGCTTGGCCAACGAGTAGGCGGTCTCTGGGCGAGCCGCATACTCCTCGTCGACCGGCACATAAGGGGGCGGCGTCCGGAAGGGCAGGCCGAGCACCGTCTCGCTCGACGCCCACACGACGTTAGTGATGCCGGCCGCACGGGACGCGGCGAAGACGTTGTAGCTCGATGTGAGGTTGTTGGCGAACGTCTTGGCGTTAGCGGCCATGCCGGGACCCGGAATCGCCGCCAGGTGCACGACCGCGTCCACACTGGTATAGCGATCATCGATAGCGGTCAGAGCCTCGACTGTCTGCCCGTAGTCGGTGAGATCGATCCGCGTGAACCCCGACTTGGTCTCGCGGGGCGCCATCAGATCGAGGTTCACCACGTCATAGCCGTGGCCGACGAGTTCGTCGATGACTGCCCGGCCGAGCTTGCCGCTACCACCGGTGACCGCGACCAGGCCCATGAGCTCAGACCCTAGTGGCCGGTTGGAGGACACGGCGAGCCCGTGGCTCGGCTGGGCCCACCCGACATTCGGACATTCAGGTCATGTATCGGACTAAAGGAACATGAAACTGGTTCGCCTATTTCGACCCGATGCGATACGATTTGCGGCTTGTGACCTGACGCAGCCGCGATCACGACAGGAGGTTGAGTCTTGTGAAGGTCCTGACGAGACCTGACGTCGGTGCGGCGCGACCGCGCCTGTTCGTGGCCTATACGGTCGTGGTGGTTGCGCTGGCCGCGGCGATTACGGTCAGCCAGCTCGGACAGGTCGCTCAAACGGCGAGTTCGCAGCCCCGATTCTGGTTGTTGGCGACGCTGGCGGCGTTCGTTGCCTGGCTGGCTTTCGTCACGCCGCGGCCGGGGGGCGCCTGGATAGTCCTGTGTCCCACGGTGTGCTTCACGTTCGCGATCCTGCTGTGCTGGGGCCTCGGTCCGGCGATCGTGGCTCAGGCGGCCGCGGTTGTGGCGGTGGCATGGCGGGTGCGCCAGGCACCGTTTGACGCCGCAGTGAACGCCGCGGGGTTGACCTGGGCTTT
>Ga0184632_10001021_pt1 | contig 11286 bp, 8 predicted proteins | sample PLM31_50_b1_FD_133153 | JGI IMG/M metagenome (GOLD analysis project Ga0184632, IMG submission 133153) | Groundwater sediment microbial communities from an aquifer in East River, Colorado, USA - PLM3-1_50_b1 | ecosystem: Environmental > Terrestrial > Soil > Riparian zone | place: USA: East River... | reverse complement strand
AGGCTGAGAGCCTCGTCCACCGCGCGGCGGACGTGGTCCTGAAGGAGCGCCGGCGGCTGGTGCTCCTCGTCCGGGAGGCGCCGCTGTCCGACATCCATCTCGAGAACATGCTGAAGCTCTCGCGCATGGGGGTGGTGATCGCACCCCCGGTTCCCGCCTTCTACGACCACCCGAAGACGGTCGACGACATCGTCAACCACACGGTCCAGCGCGTCCTCGACCTCTTCGACGTGCACCTCGACGTGGCCGATCGCTGGAGCGGGACCATGGCCGTGGGGGGCCCGGCCGCACCGAAGCGCGGGGTGGCCACTCTCCGCGCGGTCGGCCGGCGCTCCCGGGCCAGGATCCGCTGAGGGCCAGCGGCGCGGCTATTCGTATCGCAGGGCCACCAACGGATCCATGGCCCGGCGCGCGGGGATGAAGCAGGCGGCCAGGCCTACGGCCGCCAGCACCAGCGCCAACGCGCCGAATGTCATCGGGTCGATCGGGTCGACGCCGAAGAGCATCGAGCCGAGGAGTCGGGTGAGAGCCGCGGCGCCCATGAGTCCAAGCGCGAGCCCGGCGAGAGCGAGGCGCATCCCTCTCCCCAGCACCAGCGTCATGACGTCTTCGGGAAAGGAGAAGCCGCACGACCTGTGTGTCAACGCCCCGCAGGCCTAGGAACGCAGGGCGACCGTGGGGTCGACTCCCGCCGCCCGGCGGGTGGGGACGAGGTTGGCGACGACGCCCACGAGCGCGAGGACCACCGCGGCCCCGACGAACGAGGCCGCGTCCCAGGGGCTGATGCCGACGAGCAGGGTCCGGGCGAGCCGCGCGAGGGCGAACGAGATCGCGAGGCCCACCGCGAGGCCGACGCCGACCACAGCCATGCCGCGGGCGAGCATCATCCGGAGCACGTCCTGGCGGCGGGCGCCGAGGGCCATGCGGATGCCGATCTCCCGCTGGCGCTGGGTGACCGAGTACGACATCACGCTGTAGATGCCGACCGCGGCCAGGATGAGGGCGAGCAGGCCGAAGAGGCCGAGCAGCGACGCGCCGGCCCGCGGCGCCCACAAGCCGTCGTTGATCGTCTTGGCCACGGTGGCGAGGGCGGTCAAGGGAACGTCGCGGTCCAGCGCCTTCAGCTCGCGCTCGACGACGAGCAGCAGGGGAGTGGGGTTGCCCGTGGTCCGCACGATGAGCGTCTGGCCGCCCGAGTAACGCTGCGCGTGGGCCTCGTAGATGTAGGACTGCGGGTCCTCGCCGAGGAAGTTGTACTTGGCGTCCCGCGCGATGCCCACGATCTCCGCCCACGGCTCGCTCGCGCCGAAGAAGTGGAAGCGCTTGCCCAGGGCGTCTCCCTTGGGCCAGAACCGCTTGGCCATGGTCTCGTTGATGACCGCCACCTTCGGGCCGCCCCCCCGCTCGTCCTCCGTGATCGCCCGGCCCTGGACGATGGGGATCCGCATGGCGTCGAAGAAGCCGGGCGCGATCGTGTTCACCTGGATGAGCGTGCGGTCGTTCTCGTTGCCTCCCTCCAGGAACACCGAGCGCAGGATCGAGAAGCCGAGGGGACCGGCGGTGGCATGGGAGACCGCGGCGACGCCCGGCAGGCTTCCGATGCGCTCGCGGACCTGACGGAAGAAGTTCTGGCCCTTCTCCTGGTTGTAGCCCTGGAGATCGAGGTCGAAAGCCACGCTGAGCAGCTTCTGCGTCTCGAACCCGGGGTCGGTCTTGCGCGTGGCTTCCAGGCTGCGGAGGAAGAGCCCCGCGCCGACGAGCGCCACGAGGGACAGTGCCACCTGGCCCACCACCAGGAAGTCGCGGATGCCGAAGCGGTGTCGGGGCGTGCCGCCGGTGCGGTCGTTGTCCTTGAGCGCGTCCACCACGTCGGGCTTGCTCGCCTGCAGCGCGGGCACCAGGCCAAAAAGAATCCCCGCCCCCACTCCCACCGCCATCGTGAAGCCGAGCACCCGCCAGTCGAGGGCGAGATCCAGGGCGATGGTGACGCCGGGGAAGGGAGGCAGCAGCGCGAGCACGCCGCCGCGGGCCCAGTACGCGATCAGGACCCCGAGGCCGGCGGCGGGCAGGGCGAGGGTGATGCTCTCGGTCAGGAACTGGCGCACGAGCCGCCGCCGGCTCGCGCCGATGGCCAGCCGCACCGCGATCTCGCGCCGGCGATGGAGAGCGCGACCCAGGAGCAGGTTCGACACGTTGGCGCAGGCGATGAGGAGCACGAGGCCCACGATGGTCATGAGGAGCGCCGTCACCGTGACGACGCCGTCGCGGGCATTCGGGTTGACGATGGCCCGTTCCAGCGGGATCACGGTGGCGCTGCGGCCCTTGTTGTCGTTCGGGTATTCGGTCTCGAGGCGCTGCGCGAGCACGCTCAGCCGGGCCTGCGCCTGGGCCGGAGTCACCCCGGGCTTGAGCCGGCCCACCGTGAACAAGAACAGGCCGCGCCGCTCCTCGTACCAGTTGACGCCGGTCTTGACCTGCTTGTTCATCGCCATCGGGACCCACACCTCGGGCCGCACACCCACGTCGAGGCCGGTATAGTTCGCGGGGGCGACGCCGACGATGGTGTACGGCGCGCCGTTGAGGGTCAGGGTCTGGCCCACGGCCTTGGGATCCGCCCCGAACCGCTTGGTCCAGAAGGCGTGGCTCAGGACGACGACGGGATCGCGGCCCGGCACCTCGTCCTCGCGGGGACCGAAGGTCCGGCCGACGGCGGCGCGCACGCCGAGGAGGTCGAAGTAGTTCCCGGAGACGAGCTGGCCGAAGACGACCTGGGCCTCGCCGCCCGTGTTCAGGCTCATCGGCGTCCAGTCGTAGCCGAGGACGCCCTCGAACACCTCGCCGTCCTTGGCGTAGTCCTTCCAGTTGAGATGCGACAGGGGCTGGAAGCCCGGGTTCTTCTTGTCGGTGGTGTAGACCGCGAGCAGGCGCGCGGGCTCACTCACGGGGACGCTCTGAAGCAGGAGCGCGTTCGTCACGCTGAAGATCGTGGTGTTGGCGCCGATCCCCAGGCCGAGGGAGAGGATCGCGAGCCCCGAGAGCAGCGGGCTCTTGAGGATCATGCGCACCGCGTACCGAAGGTCCTGCAACAGCGTTTCCATTGCGCCCTCCGCGGACAAACGTCCAGCGCCTGCGTAACAAGCGGTGTGCCACGGACGACGACGGGCGCAACAGTCGGTATCGATTGGGCTTATGCGTTCGGCCGGGGAGAGCTGACAGGGCGCGGGTGTGCGGTCCTGGGACGCCGGCTTCCCGAGCGCGGGACGATCTACTCGTCCACCGATTCGGCGACGAGCCGGCGGTACACCCCGCGGGCGTGCTCGTAGGCCTGGCGGGCTTCCTCGCGCTCGGATTCGCGGATCTGGCCGCGCTTCTGCGTCCAGCACTGATCGACGGCGGCCAGGCACCAGCGCGCGCTGGCGCGGGAGGCCCGGATCGGCTTGCCGCCGACGGTCACGAAGACGGGGTTGGTGTGCGAGGACGGCAGGATGCGCACGGCCAGCCAGCTGCTTTTCGGGACCGGCACCTCGAACTGCATCGGGTGGATCTGGCCGTCCGCCACCACCGTCTGGCGCGCGGCCGGCTTGCCGTTCACGATCAGCTCCACCGGCACCTCGCGGGTCGTTCCAATGCGGGCACGATCGAGGTCCCAGTAAGGCTGCTGGTCGTAGGCCGACGAGCGCACCTTCTCGTTCGGCGCCGGGTCGAGAAGCGCCGCCACCTGCACCGCGACCTTCACGGTGCCCGCCGCGGGCAGGCGGACTTCGCTCTCGTTCGTGCCGACGTCCTGCCCGTTGACCGTGAAGTCAATGAGATGGCTGCGGCCGTCCGAGACGTAGCTTCGGCCGTCCCGCAGCGCATCGAGCCAGGCCGAGTAGCTGAGCCCGCCGGGGAGCTTCGTGTAACTGCGTCCGAGGCCGACCCGGTCGTCGTAGATGCAGGGGAAGTCGGTCTCACCGCTGATGCGGGTCCGGAAGCCGACGTTGAGCGTGTGGTACCAGATGTTCAGCTCCCACACGTGGGGCGTGTCCACGGCGGAGATGAAGTCCACCGCGTCGGGATGCGTGACGTCCACAACGTACTCGTTGGCGCCGATGCCGTCGAAGCCGGGCATCTCGTGGTTGGGGAGCTCGCTCGTCCTCACCTGCAGTCCCCAGCCCGAGTGGGCGAAACCGACGACCGCGCCCTGGGCGCGCGCCCAGCGCAGGATCGGCAGGTCCCACGAGGGCCAGTCCTCGATGCGCTGCGTCCCGGGATATTCCTGGTCCTTCAGGCCGAGCAGCACGAGATGGCCGGCGTGGCTCGAAGGGAAGCCCGACACCTCGAGGTCGTAGTGCATGAGCCGGCCCGGCCGGGACAGGGGGTCGTCGCGGCCGGAGAAGAATTGCTTCTGGTAGTAGTAGCAGGGGCCCCAGGTCAGCACGGTCGCCACGTTCAGCGACTCGCCGAGGATCTGCCGCATCATGTCGTCGGGCCGCACGCCACGCGTCGGGTCCTGGTAGTGGGCACAGCCGGCGGCGTGGATGTGATGGTCGCCGGAGTACCAGCCGAGCTTCTCCGGATCGATCCATCGCCGCAGCGCCACGGCCAGCTCGCGCGGGCCCTTGTCGGAGACCGATAATTCCGCGCGGCCGGGCAGATACTCGGGGCCCGCCGACCACGACAGCGTGTACGCGCCGTTCGGCAGGAGCACCGTCTCGCCGTCCGCGCGATAGATCTGCTCCTGGAAGGGCAGGTCCGGCGCCAGCCGCTTGGACGGCTGCGAGTAGAGCCGGTCGAGCCGGTCACGGATCACGAAGGCGGCCATGCCCGGGTGCCCCGTCTCGTCGCGCACCCGCAGCGTGACCGGGCGCGCCGGTTGCGCGTTGAAGAGGACGAGGACGTCGTTGCGGAAGCCGATGTCCTGCGTGCCCTGCCCGACGTTGAAGGCGACGCGCGCGGAGCGCTGGCCGCGGTCGCGGCTGTAGACCTCGAGGATCCGGTACTCGAGGCCGAGCCCGGACAGCCGCGGGACCAGCGGCGGGCGATCGAAGAGCGAGATCTCGGCCCATCGATCGCGCACGTCCTCGGCCGTGACCTTCGGTTCCGGATCCGGCGCGCCCGTGGACCGCACCGAGACACGGCCGCTATTCGGGCTCTCCACCACGAGCGGCGCGGTGACCCCGCCCTGGTTCACGACCTTGACCAGGAAGAGCCGGGTACCCTGCTCGACCAGCTCCGGGCGGGCCGCGCCCTGCGTGACCTTCACCCGGCTCTCCGGGTTGATCTCGACGTGGAAGAGCGCGTAGCGGTCGAGGACGGTTTCGACGCGCTTCACGGCGGCCGACTCGTCCGCATCGGCGATCGCCTCGTTGAGGGCCGCGTGGTCGGCGGCCGCAAGGGGCTGGCCCAGGTAAGCCAGCGCCGTTTCGAGCCGGCGCACGTGCTGGGCCAGCGGCTGGAGGACGACGGCCGGCGGGGGTGTCGGGTGCTGGTGCTGGACAGCCACGAGCACCGCGGAGATGAGGGCCTGCGCCATCGGTCCCTTCGTCACGGTGAACTCGGCGGCCGGCGCGGAACCCGGACCGTCCACATCCTCTGTGGATAGTCTCCGACCCGCACCCGGGCGACTTCCTTTCGCTCGTCGATCGAGATGACCGAGACGGTGTTCTCCCCGCGGGCGCTCACGTAGCAGTACCTGCCGTCGAGGCTCGGAATCACCCAGCTCGGCTCCTTGCCGACCGGTATCGTCGCCAGGAGGTCGAGCTCCGGAACCGATAGGATCGCCATGTAGCCGGCCACGGTGCTGCCCACGCACAGGTGACGTCCATCCGGCGTCAGGGCCAGGCCGTGGTGCGCGGTGTGTGGATAGACCTGTTGATGGCTGACGCCCTCCGGCACCGGAAGGTGGACGGTCTTGGTGATGCGGTCGCTGCGCAGGTCGAGCTCCAGGAAGCCGTGCAGCTTCGAGAGCTGGAGGAACATCTTCCGCCCGTCCGGTGTGATGTCGAACGGGCGCACGCCCTCGTCGAACTGGATGCGCTTGAGGACCTGGAAGGTCGTCGCATCCGCGACCGCCAGCTGGTTGCCGGTGATGCAGCCGTTGTAGACGCGACTCCCGTCGGGAGACAGGCGCATCCCGTGGGGCCCCGGACCGTTCTCGAACTGGCCGACCACCTCGCGCTTCGCCGTGTCGATCACCAGCGCACGGCCTTCGTTCTCGACCGAGACGAATAGGCGCTTCCCGTCGGGAGACAACGCGAAGTGGTCGGCGACCCCCTGAGTGGGCAATCGCCACAGCAGGCGCTCGCGGTCCGTGCTGAAGGCGGCGATGTCCCTGGCGTCCCCCCGGGAGACGTACAGGACCTCCCCGCTGCTCGGCGCGACGAGGTCGTCCACGTAGCTGCCGGGAGCTCGCTGCGAGCGCGCGATGTCGGGTACGGCGTCGAACTCGCCGACGACCTTGAAAGCGGGGACCTCGATCACCGAGATCGTGCCGCCGCGGTTGTTGCCGACGTAGAGGAGCTCCTGGCCGTCCGGCCCTCCAATCGCGGCCGCGCCTGCCACGAGCCAGATCCCGACCCCGCAGGACACGACACGAAGGCAACTCATCTGGAAGCTCCTTCAGTAGGCGTTCACGAGCTGGCGCCAGCCGTCCTTCGGCAGCCCTCGGCCGATCCGTGCTTCCCGCGCGGCGTGGGCCCGCGCCACGGCCGCGGCCGTCACGCTGCACCTTCCGGTCCTCAGGAAACGGAGGGCCTCGGCCAGCGAGGCTTCGCCGGCGTCGCCGAGGGGATGTTGCAGGTCGTCCGCCGCCGCGCAGTCGGCGGCGATGCCGCTGTAGTAGTCGCCTTCGCCGCGCGCGTTGCGACCCTCGAAGGCCACGGGGAACAGCGTCTTGTCGCAGAAATCGTAGCCGTACTGCCCCACCGGCTTGCCGAAGGTGGTATCGCCCACGACGGTGACGGTCATGAAGGGCCTCAAGCCGTTGATGACGGCCTCGCTCGCCGATGCGCTGGCGCGCGTCGCGATCACGACCAGCCGCGGCACGCCCAGCGCGGCCGGCGGGACGGCGAGACGCAGCGCCGAGTTGCGCGCGGTGTTCTTGTCGTTGTGCACGAACTGGATGAAGATCTGGTCGCGCGACGGCGCGCCGGCGATCAGCCCGCCCAGGTGCTGGGCCACGCTCACGAGGCCGCCGCCGTTGTAGCGCAGGTCGAGGACGAGCTCGTTGGCCCCCGCGTCGATGAGCGAGCGGAAGGCCACGTTCAGGGCCTCGGTCGAAGGCGTCACGAAGTTGCGAAGGTGCACGTACCCGACCCGCGCCGCGGGCAGGTCGAACACCCCCGTCTGCGACACCGTGGGGATCGTGACCAGGCGCTTGGTGAGGGTGGCCTGGAGCTCCACGCCCTGGAGGCTGCGCCAGGCCAGCGTCACCGGCACCCCGATCTGGTTGGCGCCGAAGATGCTGTCGATCTCCCCGGTCCGGAGGAGGTCGCCCACGGCCCGTCCGTTGATGGCGAGCAGGTAATCGCCGCGCGCGAGCCCCGCGTCGGCGGCGGGCCCGCCGGGGAACACCTGCGCGATCCGCAGCTCGGCGGGCCCGGTCGGCCGGGTCGAGAGCCCGACACCGATGAACTGGCTCTCGGAGAAGAACGCGTCGCTCTCCGCCTTGTTGGCGATGTAGCTGTAGGTCGTGTCGAGCTGCTTGTAGCGCACCGCCTCCAGATAGGCCTCCGGCGAGGTGAAGCCGGTGGGGCTCGGGTCCGGAAGGTCCTTGTACCAGAGGTAGATGTCGCGCAGGGTGGTGCGGACCGACTGGACCTGGCCGAGGGTCGAGCAATCCGCGGTCGGCGTGCTCGAAGAGGGCGAGTCGATGCCGTGGCAGGCGAGACCGCCGACGAGCAGAACGGCTGCGGCCAGCTTCCTGGTCATGCCCACGCGCTCACGCCGACTGTAGCACCAGGCGATAGGGCCTGTCCCTGTCCAGGTCCCAGAGCGACACGCGCGGGGCCCGGCCGCGCGACAGCGTCATCGTGCCCGCCGTGCGGCGGAGCCGGAACCGTCGCGGGCCGGCGCTGCCGGGATTCACGACGAGCAGACGCCCCTCCCGCGCGATGAGCGGCTGGTGCGAGTGCCCCACGACGAGGACGTCGGGCCGGCACTTCGCAATTGCGGCACCGAGGCGTCGATCCTTGCGGTCGTGCGCGACCAGGATCTTCGTCCCCGCGACGTCGATCTCGAGGAACTCGGGCAGCGCGAGCAGTCCCGGGCTGTGGTCGTTGTTGCCGCGCACGGCGTCGACGGGTGCTATCTCGCGCAAGCGTTCAAGGAGGCTCTCGTCGACGGTGTCGCCCGCGAGCACGATGCGCTCGACGCCGTCGAGGACCTTTGGCAGCAGCGGGTCGAAGCGGCCGTGCAGATCGGACACCAATCCGATGAGTAATCCGGATGTGCCGCGCTCCGCTCGGTCGCTACCGCTTGACGGCGACGCCTTGAACCTCGAAGCGGCCTCCAGCGAGGAGCGGCCCGGAGCCGATGAAGGCGCGCGCCGGGTATCCCTTGATGAAGTAGCCCCTGTAGACGTCGTTGAATGTTCCGTAGAGCGACAGGTCGGGGCAGAAGACCTGGACGGTGACGAGGTCGTCCATCGTCATTCCTTCCTGCGCGAGCACGGCCTTGATCTGGTCCAGCACGGTCCGGACTTCGGCGGCCGCATCGGCCGGGGGCTTTCCCGTCTTCGCGTCGAGGCCGATCCGGCCCGCGAGGTAGAGCGTGTTGCCCACGCGCACCGCGTCGCTGAACGGCCGGTCGTCCTTCGCGTCCCGGGAGCTCAAGCGGACATGGCGCCGCTCCTGGGCCGTTGCCGCCGCGGCCGACGCCGCCACGAGCACCATCACGAACGCCCTTGTTCCAAACCTCATGCCGCACCTCCGGGCGGGACGGTATCACGGCCCGCGCGATAGAGCAGCGCGCACACGGCCAGCACGACGACGATGCCGAGAACGGTGGCCGCGGGACCGGCGAGGTGCGTGAAGTCCCTGGCGGCGAAGTGGACCCCGGCGAGGGCGTCGCGGAGGCCGGCGAACCTCCCGCTCCCCGCCACCAGGAACGCAATGAGGACGCCGGCGAGGCCTTCGCCGGCGATCATGCCGGAGGCGGCCAGCACGCCCGGGTCGCTCTCGGGGGGCTTGCCCTGGCGCCGCGCCTCGACGACCCGGCGGACGATGCCGCCGACGTAGACGGGCGCGAGAGTGCCGAGCGGAAGGTAGATGCCGACCGCGAACGACAGCCCGGGGAGGCCGGCGACGAGCGCGCAGACGGCGAGCGCCGCCCCCGTGCCGACCAGCCCCCACGGCAGCGAGCCGGCGAGGACGCCCTCGATCACCGTCTTCATGAGCGTGGCCTGGGGAGCCGGGAGCTCGGGGGAGCCGAAGGTGAACGCCTGGCCGAGGAGGAGCACCGTCCCGGCAATCGCCCAGCAGGCGACGGCGGCGCCGATGAACTGCCCGAACTGCTGACGCGCGGGCGTCGCGCCCACCAGGTAGCCGGTCTTGAGGTCCTGCGAGATGTCGCCGGCCTTCGACGCGGCCACGCAGACGACGGTGCCGACGGTCAGGATCGCGGCGCGGGCCGACGGGTCGGTCCACCCGAGGAGCACGAAGACGACGGACACGCCGAGCAGCGCGACGATCGTCATCGCCGACGTGGGGTTCGACGAGACCCCGATCAGCCCGACGATGCGTGACGACACGACGACGAAGCAGACGCCGAAGATGGCTACCCCGAGCGCCGCCACGAGGCGCTGGACGAAGTTCATGTCGCCGGCGAGGAGGTCGGGGACCGCGACGAGGGCGACGACGACGGCGATCGGCACGACGACGACCACCCAGGCGGGCACGTCGCGGTCGGTGCGGGGAACCTGCGACGAGCCGCCGGGGCCGGCGTCCGGGGAGCGCAATCCGCGCACGACCGCGGCCAACGAGCTGGCCATCGTCGGGAGCGCACGCACGACGGCGACGAGTCCCGCCGCGGCGACCGCGCCCGCCCCGATGTAGCGGACGTAGCGGGACCAGATCTGCCCCGCCGACATCTCCGCGATCGGCGTCTTCAGCTCGGGGAACATCGGAGCGGCGAGGCCCGCGCCGACGAAGGCGATGATCGGCGTCAGCACGATCGCCGAGAGGAGGCTGCCCGAGACCATGATCGCCGCCTGCCGGTATCCCAGGATGTAGCCGACGGCGAGCAGCGCCGGCGCGATCTCGAGCGCCACCTCCGCCTTGGGCAGCACCGGCAGGTGCATCGCCAGGGCCGAGGGAGCGAGCACGAACGCGCCGAAGGCCAGCTTCACGGCCACGCCGACCGCGAGCCCGATGAAGATCCAGCGCCCGCCGGCCGCCGCGGTGGTCGTCGCGCGCAGGACCTCCGCGCAGGCCGTCCCCTCCGGATACGGCAGCTCGTCGGCCGCGCGGACGATCAGGAGCCGGCGAAGCGGCACCATCGCCGCGATGCCCAGGAAGCCGCCGAGGAGCGCGAGCAGCGCCACCTGCCACAGCGGAGGAGCCAGGCCCCACATGAAGAGCGCCGGGATCGTGAAGATCGTGCCGCTGGCGAGCGACGAGCTGGCGGAGCCGATCGTCTGGGAGAGGTTCGCTTCCAGGATCACGTCCCGCTGCTTCATGAGCCTGAACAGCGCGACCGTGAGCACGGCGATGGGGATCGAGGTCGAGACGGTGAGCCCGACGCGCAACCCGAGGTAGGCGTTCGCGGCGCCGAAAAGGATCCCGAAGACGATGCCCGCGGCGACGGCGCGGGCGGTGAACTCGCGCACGGACTCCGACGGCGGCGCGGCGACGCTCATGGCGAGCCGGAGACGGCGTCCTCCGCGAGTACCTCGTCGAGCCGCCGCACGAAAAGGCTCGCGTCGGTCTCCGAGAAGATCAGCGGCGGGCGCAACTTGACCACGTTGCCGAACGGACCGTCGGTGCCGGCGAGCACACCGAGCTCGCGGAGGCGGTCGACGACGTAGGAGGCTTCGTCGGTCGCGGGCTCGAGCGTCGCGCGATCGCGGACCAGCTCGACGCCGAGGAAAAGGCCTGAGCCGCGCACGTCGCCGATCAGGCCGCGACGATCCTGCAGATCGCGCAGCGCCGTAAAGAGGTGCTCGCCCACGCGGCGCGCGCGCTCTTGGAGCCCCTCCTCCTCGAGCACGTCGAGCACGGCCAGGCCGGCCGCGCACGCCACCGGGTTGCCGCCGAACGTGCTGAAGAACTCCATGCCGTTGTCGAACGCGGTCGCAATCTGACGGGT
>Ga0184632_10001018_pt1 | contig 11306 bp, 10 predicted proteins | sample PLM31_50_b1_FD_133153 | JGI IMG/M metagenome (GOLD analysis project Ga0184632, IMG submission 133153) | Groundwater sediment microbial communities from an aquifer in East River, Colorado, USA - PLM3-1_50_b1 | ecosystem: Environmental > Terrestrial > Soil > Riparian zone | place: USA: East... | reverse complement strand
CGTGGCCGGCGTGGCGAGGTAGACCGTGAACGCCGCCGCGGCACCGCCCGACACCCGCTGCAGCCGCAGGTCCCCGCCGGCCGTCCAGCCGCGCGGGTCGGCCAGGATCGCATCCACGGCAGCCGCGAACGTCTCCGGGGTGACGCCAACGCCGTTCTCCACCGCGACCCGGTAGCGCTGTACGCCGCCGGACCGACCGACCACCGGCCCCGGGCCGGGGGCGAAGGCGAAGCTGCCCGGCCCGTACTGTGCGACAACGGGCGGCGCGGATAGGTCGGCGGACGCGGATGGGTCCGCGGACGCGGATGCGACAGCGGGCGCGATCGACGCCGTGGCGGTGGACCCGGTCACCGAGGCGCGATCTCCGGGCACCCGACCGCCAGCGTGCGCGGCATTGCGCTCGGCGTCGCTCGCCCGGGACACGTCAACGGCGACAAGCGCGGCCGAAATGATCAGCAGAACCAGGGCGAAGACCCGATTTCGTCGCTGCCGTACGGCCCGCCGACGATCCCTCGCCGTCCACCGCTCCGGCTCAACCGTCCGGCCGGCCGTCCGCCGAACTCCACGAACTCCCCGCCGATCAGAGGCCAGTGGCCGTGGTTCGGTGATCGAATCACGAACGAAAGCCCTTGATCGGCGCACTCCATTAGGCTCGCACGCCGCGCTCTACCGACTCGGACGCTGTGTCCGGCGTGTCCAACTCCAACTCGACCGGCTCGTCAACCGCCGGCGACGCCTCGTTGAGCATCGCCGCCACCGCGCGCGCGACGACGCGCGGCTTCTCCATTTGAGCCACATGGCCGACCTGGTCGAGGACGAGCAGGCGGCTGTCCGGGATCAGGTTCGCTACGGCCGGCGCCACCCGGACATCTACCAGCCGGTCCTGCCGACCGGTGATGACGAGGGTAGGAGCGGTGATCCGCTCGGCCACGCGCCACATCGAGTTCGGACCGGGCAGGTAGGAGCGCAGGAAGCTGCCGACGAGCCCTCGCAGGGTGCGCAGGTACGCATCGACATACCACGGTGCCTCGTACCGGCGTTTGACCTCCTCAACCGCCTCCGCGAGCCGCTGCGGCGGGAGCAACTGGGGCTCGGCAAAACACGCGGCGATGATCTGTGCGGCCAGCACCTCCGGCGCGATGGCCGCCAGCCGCCGGGCTGCCCATCGCTCAGCGTTCGGCACGAGCAGCAGCGGCAGCAGCCGCGACTGCAGGGACCGCCGCGGATCCATGAAGGGCATGGCGGGCGAGACGAGCGTGAGCGTACGGACGAGATCCGGCCGCGTGCCTGCCACCCGCACGGTGATCGCGCCACCAAGCGAGTTGCCGAAGAGGTGGACCGGCCCGCGGTCGGTGTGCTCGATACACCTGATCACGCGATCCGCCATGGTCGCGATGCCGTAGCTGCGGCCTGGTTCGCTGCGGCCGAACCCGGGCAGGTCGATCGCGTACCCGTCAAGCCTCTCCGCCAACAGGTACGACAGGTCGGTCCAGTTGAGCGACGAGCCCCCGAGCCCATGGACATACAGAGCCGGCTCAGCGTCCGCCGATGACGCCGGCGTGCGCCGCACGAACGTCGCCGTTCCGTCGATCGAGATCGGCTCGCCCGCCCACGGCGGGATCACGCCGTCCAGACCGGGCAGGGAGGCGTCAGGTACCAGTGCGGCGCGTTTCATCCGACAATTCTGCTACGCAAGGAGCGATTCCAGCCGCCTATTGACGGCGGAGAGTGTGGCGCGTACCACCGCCTGGCGCGGATCTCCCACCACGATCGCCGATCCGGCCAGCTGCTCGGCGAAGGTACCGCACACGAGCAGCAGTACGACGACGGCCACCTCACAGCCCGCGAAGGGGACAACCGCTACATGCTCGACGAAGCAGCGCCCGCGCGAGGTACCTGTGTTCGGTTCGATCAGGAGCAGGTCGACAGCGTCGCCGGCGGCGGTCGCGGCCAGGCGCAGCAGGTATGCGTCGACGGCCGGCCCATGCCCCTTGCCGACCGCATAGCCGCCCGCGGCCGAACCGCCGGACACGGCGAGGCGCACCTCGACGGTGGCATCGACACCCAAGGTGGTCACCTGAACATGGTCGAGCACGACTCGGCTCAGATCGGCGACGCCGCCGTCGTGCCCGGTTGGCCGCGGAAACGGGCGCCCGTTGTTCCGATCCAACTCGGTTGGCAGGGTGGCCGATAATGGCCGCGCCGGTCGTACGGGCACCGGCGCGCTGGACACGACCCCCGGCCGGTGTCTGACCGATCCCCCGGCCGACGTGGTCTCCTCTTGGCCCATTCGCCTCGCTAACGGCGGGCTCGGCTGCGCGGCGAGACCCATCGTCTCCCGAAGTAGTCGGGCGACCTCACGGGTGACTTGTCCCTCGTCCACGCCGTCGACGAACTCGATCCGAAGCGTGTGACCGGAGCCGGAATTCCACCGCAACTGCGCGTCCCGAACGCCCGGGACGCTCCGTACTGCCTCGAGCACGGCTGCCAGATCAAAGCCGTCGGGTCGCTCTGCCGGCTGGTCGACGTCGTACTGGCGAAGCAGGGCCGCGATACGGGTCAATTCGGCGCCGTCGGCCACGGGCGTGGTCGCGGGATCGAGGAGCGGATCGTTCGGCGGAAGCTGTACGGCCGGCACATCGGGCTCGGCCGGGATCCGTTGCGGCAGCATGGCTTCGGTGTCGATCTCGAGTGGATCGGGACGCCTGGTATCCCGGTCGACGCCGTACGTGGGTCGCGGTAGATATGCGTCCGAGTCATACCCATTTGAGCCGAATTCAGGCTCATGTTGGTCTGGATCGTACTGTTCAGGAAGGTGCAGCTTAGGAAGTGCCAGATCCGCCATAACGGAATCGCTGAAGCCGAAGTCATCTGCGGGAGCCGGCTCCGCTGGCGCGAACCTGTCCGGCGTGAACGCGTCCGGCGTGAACCTGTCCGGCGTGAACGCGTCCGGCGTGAACATCGATGGTGGCGCGGCGACCGACGAAACCGAGGCACGTCCGGTGCTATGGCCGTTGCGCTGGGCTGGCGCCGGTGGCGCGGGCGGCGCGGGCGGCGTCCAGCCCTGGTGGCCAGCACCGTTCCAGCGGGCGGTGATGATCGCGGCGGTCGCCTCGGCGAGACTCGTCTCGCCGTGGTCGTCGACCTGTCCCAGATTCCCCACCGTGTGCTCCTCGATCGCCTGTGGTGAGGCTACCGTGTGCAGGTAGTGAACGCCGTAGCACAAATCGGCGAAGTAGTGTCGAGCGGTCGATCGGGGATCCCCGGTCGACCGAGCAAATGCGCGTGCCCTGCCGACGACCAGGAGGTTAAGCCATGTCCCCGGCTAGTGGAACGCACACGGCCGGCCGGCCGATCCGCCTGCCGAGGTCGGCCCGTCGAAAGCAGCTGCTGGAGGCGGCGCAGGAGGTCTTTGTCGCGCAGGGATACCACGCTGCCGCGATGGACGACATCGCCGAGCGGGCCGGCGTCTCCAAGCCCGTCCTCTACCAGCACTTTCCCGGCAAGCTGGACCTCTACCTCGCCCTGCTGGACACACATTGCGACGCGATCATCGAGAAGATGCGTACCGCGATGTCCTCGAGCGCGGACAACAAGGTGCGTGTGGCTGGGGCCATCAGCGCCTACTTCGACTTCGTCGACCACGAGAGCGAGGCGTTCCGGCTGGTCTTCGAGTCGGACCTGCGCAACGATCCGGCCGTTCGCGAACGGGTGGAACGCGTCGAGCGCGGCTGCGTCGAGGCGATCACCGAGACCATCATGGCCGATACCGGACTGGGCCGGGAGCGCGCCGAGTTGCTCGCCGCGGGGCTCTGCGGCGCGGCCGAGATCGCCGCCCGGTTCTGGCTCACCGGCGGGCGCCAGATCGCCAAGCCCGAGGCGGAGGCGCTCCTGGTAGCGCTCTCGTGGCGGGGCATCGCAAGCTTCCCCCTGCAGGGTGGCGAACCCGCGATCAGCTAGCCTGCGTATGGCACCCGCGTTTGCGGACATGCCGGCGCACCATCTGCGAGGAGGACCGTCCGTGGAGGTCAAGATCGGCGTTCAGTACGCGCACCGCGAGCTGGTTCTGGAGAGTGCGCAGACGCCCGCCGATGTCGCCAAGGCTGTCACCGATGCGCTCGCCGACGAGTCCGGCGTCCTCTCCCTCATCGACGAGAAGGGGCGGCGGGTGATCGTGCCGGTGGCGAAGCTTGCGTACGTCGAGATCGATGAGTCCGTGGCCCGCAAGGTCGGCTTCACCGCCAGCTAACCCCCCGTCCGGCGTCGATCATGACCTGGAGGTCATGATCGACGCCGTTTTGCGACGGTCAGCTCATGATCGACCGGATCTTGGGGCTGGGTCACGGTGCTGCCGCGCAGTACGACACGACTATCGGCACCGCGATGAAGGCAAGCATGGCGAGCGACACCACGACGAGCCACCAGACGGGACGGCGGGATCCTTGTCCGGCCTGCGCATCTAGCGCAGATACGGGAAAGCGAAGCAGATGAGAAGAACGGTTCATGCCGCCATGGCAGCACCGCGTTGATGCGCGTACCGCGTAGAAGTACGCACAACGCGACGTGAATCGGGCAAGCCCGCAGATCTGCGAACTAGTTGTTGAGGCCGACGGCCGACATGCGAGCGGTGTGTGCCGTGGTGAGGCGCCTGAGCATCCCCGCTACACCGGCGAGATCGTCGCCGCTGTTTACCAGGAGATGCGTGAAGGTCTCCCGCTCTGCGGCGACTCGTTGCGCCTGGGTAAGGGCCTCGCCGACGAGCCGGCGCGCCCACATCGACAGCCGGTTGGCCACGCTCGGATCATCGAGCAGCGCACGGTGAATCTCAGCCGCGGCGAAGTCGGCATAGCGGGACTCGTGCAGGACATCGAGCACCAGTTGACGGTCGGTCGGGCCGAGAAACTCGGCCACCTCGCGAACGAAGTCGTCGGCGATGCTGTCACCGACGTACGCCTTGGTGAGCGCCTCGAGCCAGTCATTCGGTTCGGTCTGGTCGTGATAGGCGGCCAGGGCCGGCCGGAATGGTTCCATTGCGACGGCCGGATCGGCACCCAGTTCCGCCAGACGCGCGGCGATGCGCTGATAGTTGGCGATCTCCGAACCCGCCATCTCACTGAGCACAGCCCGCCGAGCCAGGTCTGGTGCGAGCTGCGCGTCGGCCGCCATGCGATCGAAGGCGAGCAGCTCACCGTAGGCGAGCATGCCGAGTAGATCGACGACGGCGGCCGGAGATGCCTCACTCGCGCTGGCCGGGGTGACGTCGGACACGTCCGCAGGCTACGCCGCGAGCGACACGTGAGGCGGCGCGGCACACCCTCTTCGTCAATCTGCCCACGTGGACGTACCATTAGATCGTTGCCCGCGGACGCCACGGTCGAATTGACCAGCGCCCGCGCCGCGCGTGTAGGCCCGCGATGACCATTCCCATCGTCGTCGTGAGCGGCCCGCGCCGAAGAATGAGCGCACCCGATCATGTGCGGGGCGCTCCCGAACACAAGTTTAGGGACACCCCAACACAGTGACGAATATCGAAGAAATTCAGGTTCCGGCCGGCATCGAGCTGGCCGCCCGCGCTCCAGTTCGCCCCGACTCCCCTACCTTCGCCGAGCTCGGCGCCCGGGCCGAAACCGTGGCGGCGCTGGAGTCCGTCGGGATCACCCGCGCCTTCGCCATCCAGGAGTACGCGCTGCCGATCGCACTTCGGGGCACCGATCTCATTGGCCAGGCACCGACCGGTACGGGCAAGACGCTCGGCTTCGGCGTCCCGCTGCTCGACCGACTCGTTGCCCCGGACGAAGGCGCCGACGGTGCACCGCAGGCTCTCGTCGTGGTCCCCACCCGGGAGCTGGGGCTACAGGTTGCCCGCGACATCCAGGCCGCCGGCCGGACCCGTGGCGTGCGGGTGCTGCCGGTCTACGGCGGTGTCGCGTACGAGCCTCAGATCGAGGCCCTGCGGCGAGGCGTCGAGATAATCGTCGGCACACCCGGTCGGCTGCTCGATCTGTCCAAGCCGGCCAAGGGCAGGCAACAGCCGTACCTCCGGTTCGACCAGGTTCGCGCGCTCGTCCTCGACGAGGCCGACCGCATGCTCGACCTCGGCTTCCTCGACGACGTCGAGAAGATCCTCGCCATGCTGCCGAAGGATCGGCAGACGATGCTGTTCTCGGCGACTATGCCCGACCCGATCGTGATGTTGGCTCGGCGCTTTCTGCGCGACCCGGTAACGATCCACGCCCGGCACGACGCCTCGACACTTGCCTCGCCGCTGACGAAGCAGGTGGCCTACCGCACGCACCCGCTCAACAAGGTCGAGGTGGTCTCGCGCATCCTCCAGGCTGAAGGCCGCGGCCTCACCATGATCTTCACCCGTACGAAGCGAGCCGCCGACCGCGCCGCCGAGGATCTCGAGGTTCGTGGCTTCGCTGTCGCGGCTGTCCACGGCGACCTCGGCCAAGGCGCCCGCGAGCGCGCGCTTCGGGCCTTCCGCAACGGCAAGGTCGACGTGCTCGTCGCGACCGACGTAGCCGCGCGTGGGCTGGACGTGTCTGGCGTGACCCACGTGATCAACTACGACTGCCCGGAGGACCCGGACACCTACACCCACCGCATTGGCCGTACCGGCCGCGCCGGCGCCACCGGCGTTGCGGTGACCTTTGTGGACTGGGAGGACATGCCGCGCTGGCGAATCATTGACAAGACTCTTGGCCTCGACATGCCCGAGCCGCCCGAGACGTACCACACCTCCCCCCACCTCTTCACGGATATGGGCATAGCGCCGGCCGTCAACGGTAGCCTCCCCAAGGCCGAGCGAACTCGTGCCGGCCTCGGCGCCGAGATCGAGGAGGACCTCGGTGGTGGCCGCCGGCGCGGTCGGGCCGGCGAGGCGCCGGCGCGATCCGGCCGCTCCAGCCAGGTGCGCCGGCGACCTTCGGCCGCGGCCTGGACCGATAGCAGCGGGGCGAAGCCCATCCGCTCGGTTGAGTCCACACTCGACGCTGACTCGACACTCGCTGAGTCCACGCTCGCGGAGTCCACAATCGACGGTGGGTCCCGAACACCGCGTTCGCGCCGGCGCCGCCGCGGCGGGGCGACAGTGAGCCAGTCGGTCGAGGGCAGCACCGCGACGCAAAACCCCGCCAGCGATTCGCCTGTCGGCGCGAGCGGGGACTCCCACTCCGCACCGGAGGGTTCATCGGGTGGCGAGGCGAGCGCTCGTCCGCGCCGACGCCGGCGCGGCCGGCGCGGAGGGGCGGCGGGCTCAGCCGGGTCGGCTACGGTAGCCGGCTGACGCACACAGACGCGCAGCAGATCATGGGACGCGAGCGGATACTCGTGCGGTAGCGTCGAGACGTGCAGCCGGACGACCCGTACTGGCATGGGCCCGTGGCCGGATCCGCCAGCAGCGGCCGCCCGGGTGGCAGCAGCACGGACGGAACTGCCACCGGCGTCACGGGCCGCCCACCCGCCGGCGGCCACACTGGAGGATCGACCGGCGAGCCGGCGCGGATGTATCCGGGCCTTGCCTACCAGGGGCCGCCGCCCACCACCCCCCCGCCTAGCGGCTGGCGGCCACCGCACATCGTCGAGCCCGCCCCGCCTCGCCGGCTGCCGGTGCAGGACCACATACGCATCGACGAGGACGAAGCGCGCGCCCGTACCCTGACGCGCGGCATCGGCATTGTGGTCGGCGCGATCCTGATCGTGGTCCTCTGTGCCCTCTGCGGCCGCGAGATCTTCTGACCCCTTACGAACCGGTCCAGACCATCTTCGCGCCGCTGTCACCTGTCTTGAACACGAAGTAACCGGCCGTCGCGCCGGCACCCAGCACAGCAACGGTGAGGATGATCCCGAGCGCCATCGATCCCTTGGCCGGGGTGCTTGTCTCAGCCTCGACGGCCGAGTCGACGCCGCGCAGCGACCGCGTCTGCACAAAAAGGATCAGCAGCATCAGCACCGACAGAACCAGCGAGGCGTAGAGCGTCCGTAAGCCGAAACTGCTGTGCTGGTCGATGCTGGCGAGGAGCTCGTCGCTGGCCGCACCAATGCGGATCTTGCGTGCGCGGAAGGCGTCGCCCGAGAGCTTCGCTGTGAAGACGGTGATCGGCGCGATCACGGCGATGCCCGCGACGAACCACGCGATGTACCGGCGCACGAATGGCACGAGCGCGTATGCCAGCGCCGCGACGATTTGCAGCGGGACGAACACGACGGCCGCGTGGACCAGCAAGGGATGGGCGGGAATGCCCAAGATCTCCTCGAACACGTGCATTTCCTCCCTTAACCGTGGCGACGCCTTCCGCCGGACGGACATGTGAGTCTGGCTCAGGGTACGCATCCGCGCGGCCAAACAGGCCCGCCGATCGTCGTACCCGCAATCGGACACGCACCCGATGGTGGATCAGGTTCAATCGGTGCGAGCCTTGGGCGTGGGTGTCGGTTCCGCGAGTTCGCCTGAGCGACTTCTTCGCTCCCATGGCCTGCGCGTCACCAGGCCGCGGCTGGCCGTCCTCGAGATCCTCGCCGAGGGTGGCCACCTGGCGGTGGACCACATCGTCGTGCGGGTTCGCCAGCGGCTCGACTCGGTCTCGACGCAGGCGGTGTACGACGTCCTCGGATCGCTGGCGCGGGCCGGGCTGGCCCGCCGGATCGAACCCGCCGGCAGCCCGGCACGATACGAGCGCCGGGTCGGCGACAACCACCATCATGTGGTGTGCCGGGGCTGCGGCGCCATCGACGACGTCGACTGTACGGTCGGCCGCGCGCCCTGCCTCGACCCCGCGACGGCGGGCGGTTTCATCGTTGATGAGGCAGAGGTAACGTTCTGGGGCCTTTGCCCAATGTGTCAGGCTAAGGTCGAGACCTGATCCGCGTGGCACTCTGGTCACATGCGTGCGACCACAGACGACCGTGACCCGCGGAACGACGCCCACCTGCGGAACGACGCCGACCCGCGGAACGACGCCGACCCGCGCCACCACGACGTCGGCCTGTTCGGTCCGGACAGCGTGACGTGGCGGCTGCACGCCGAGCCAATCCTGTGGCTCGCGGGCTTCAGGGCGCTGCTCCTCCAGAGCCTGCTGCCGCGTGCGCTGGCCGGCGTCCTGCAGAACTCGAACTTTCGCGAGGACCCCTGGGGGCGGCTGCTCCGTACGGCTCGCTTCTATGGCGAGGTCGTGTATGGACCGACGGCGCGCGCCGAGGCGGCCGGCGCCCGGGTCCGACGGATGCATGCGCGGATGTCTGGAGTCGACCCCACCACCGGCGAGCATTTCCGCATTGACGACGGGGACCTCCTGCGCTGGGTTTACGTCACCGCGACCGAGTCGTTCTGCCACACCGCGCAGCGCGCCGGCCTGGGTCTGTCAGCGGACGAGGTCGACCGTTACTACGACGAGCAGCGCGTCGTCGCGTCCCTGGTAGGCCTGGATCCATCGACCGTTCCCGCGACCGCTAGCGAGATCGAGGCGTACTACAAAAACATGCGGCCCCGGCTGGTCGCCGGCCCCGAGGCCCGGGCAACGGCACGCTTCCTCGCCGTGCCCACGTTCCCTTGGGGTCTGGGCTTCACTCTGGTGCGCCCCATGTGGATTGGCGTGGCCGTGTACGGGTTCAGCCTGCTACCGCGGTGGGCGCGGCGTCTCTATGGTCTGCCGGCATTACCGACGATCGATCTGACCGCGACGCTGACCTCGCGTGCCCTGCGCTCCGCCATCCGAGCCCTGCCGACAAAGCCTCTGGAGGGGCCGCTCTATCGTGCCGCGATGGAGCGTGCCGAACTGTCCCGCTCGGAGTCCTCCGGTGGCGAGTCCTCCGGTGGCGAGTCCTCCCGTGCGGAGCCGGTCGGCCCATCGCCGTCCCGGCGCGCGCCGGCCCGTCGAGATGCGACCCCTCGAACGCCAGCCCGGGCCGCGTCCGCCACCCGGAAAGCGGGTGCGAGCGCGACGGTCCCGAGCACCAGCACGGCTGGCACGGCAAAGGCGAGACGCAGATCCGAGGCTTCACCGATGACGCCGATGAGCGCGGCACCCACCACGACTCCGGCGTAGTTGAACAAGTTCACCCGCGCGACCACGACACCGCTGCCGGTTGGATCCAGCGCGTCGGCAGCCGAGAAGGACAACGGGACGATCACAGACAGGCCAACGCCCACGAGGGCAAACCCGGCGATCGCCACCGCGGGTTTCGGCGCCAGGGTGACGAGGCTAAACCCGGCGGCCGCTACGAGCCCGCCGGCCACGACCGTGGCCACGGAGCCGAAGCGGCCGATGATACGGTCGGCGACCGTCCGGCCGAGGAGTTGGCAGGCAAGGTAGGCGGCGAGCCCAAGAGGGACGATCCGACCGGTCGCATCGAGCACGTCCCGCAGGTAAATGGTGCTCCAGGTCGTGGTTGCCGAGTCGCCGACGAACATGACCATCACGGCGAGCCCAACCAGCAGAACAATGCGCCACGGCGCCGGCCCGGCATTCGTCGCGGTCTGCCGTTCACCGTCATCGACGGGTCGCGAGGCCTCCTCGGACCGGGAGAGCAGCCACGGCCCGATCGCTAGGGCGATCACCGCTCCGACGCCCGCGATCGAGCCAAGGAAGATCCACAGTTCGAGGTCCAGGTCGCCTGTGCCGACCGCGGCCAGTGCGCTTGCGATGCCGGCCACGCTCCACCAGCCGTGGCAGGAGGCGAGGATGCTCCGCCCATACCGCCGCTGGATGGCTACGCCCTGCATGTTCATGGTCGCGTCGACCGCCCCGACGGCGAGGCCGAAGAGGCCGACCGCGACGTAGAGCAAGGCGAGGGTCGGAGCCAGGCCGATGCCCGCCATCGCGGCGCAGACACCGAAGCCGGCGACCCGCAGGACGCCAGCGCTGCCCGTCCGGGGGGAGAGCATGCCGGCGAGCACACTGCCGACGCCCGCGATCACGGGGACTGCCGCAAGTACGACGGTGAGCTGGAGTTCGTCGAGCGCGAACCGATCGCGCAGGGTTGGCACCTGGGAGAGTACAGCGGCGAAACACAGACCCTGGACCGCGAAGGCCCCTGATGCAGCGAGGCGGGCGCGCCGATCCCGTGCGGTCACCGGCAGCCTCCGAGATGAGCGGTTCTCACGTTTCGTGGATCCTCCCCCCTTCGATCGCCCACCCGCAACCCTCCCCTCCCGTCCCCTTCCCGTCGATCATGACCTGGAGGTCATGATCGACGCTGTTTAGCGACGGTCAGCTCATGGTTGGGTCGGGGGCTGGCGCGGTGGCTGTTGCTGGGCGGTAGGTCCTGCGGCCTTAATGCCGCCGGTTTCCCGGTCGGTTGTCCCT
>Ga0184632_10001017_pt1 | contig 11308 bp, 9 predicted proteins | sample PLM31_50_b1_FD_133153 | JGI IMG/M metagenome (GOLD analysis project Ga0184632, IMG submission 133153) | Groundwater sediment microbial communities from an aquifer in East River, Colorado, USA - PLM3-1_50_b1 | ecosystem: Environmental > Terrestrial > Soil > Riparian zone | place: USA: East River... | reverse complement strand
GACAAACAGATGGACGTCGGCCGGCTGCAGAAGTTCACCGATGCGGCCGCCTCCCTTGCCGGTCAGGGCGACGATGCGCATTTCGCGCAGGTGCGCAGCCTCGATCGCGGCGATCACGTTGGCCGAATTGCCCGACGTCGAGATGGCGAGCAGCACGTCGCCCTTGGCGCCCAGCGCCCGCACCTGCTTGGCGAATACCTGTTCGAACGAATAGTCGTTGGCGATCGCGGTGAGCAACGACGTATCGGTGGTCAACGCGATCGCCGGCAGCTCGGGACGCTCGCGCTCGAACCGGCCCACGAGCTCGGCTGCAAAATGCTGCGCGTCGGCGGCCGAGCCGCCGTTGCCGCAGGCGAGAATCCTCCCGTCGGTCAGCAGGCACTCGGTCATGACCCCGGCGCCGCGGGCGATCTCGGGCGCAAGCTCGTCGGCTGCGTCGAGCTTCAGGCGTGCGCTATCGGCGAAGTGCTCGCGGATGCGGTTGACGTAATCGATCATGGTCGGCCGATTTTATCAGGGTGAGAATTCGGGCTCTTGGATCGGCCTCTTTGACGCGCCCGTCGGACCTTGGCTCGACTTTCATTCCTCGAGGATGTTGCGTTCCCAGGCGATTCGCGCGGGGTCGAGACCATCGAGGAGAATGGCGTCGAAACGGCATGGCGGCTCGCGCTCGAGCGTGGCGAGATAGGCGTGCGCCGCGGCGAGCAGCCGTGCGCGCTTGGCCGGCGTGATGCTTGCCGCCGCACCGCCGTACGCGGCGCGCGAACGCAGGCGGACCTCGACGAAGACCAGCGTGTCGCGATCGCGCACGATGACATCGATTTCGCCGCGCCGCGTGCGGAAATTGCGGGCGACCAGCACCAGCCCCTGCCGCGCGAGGTAGTCGGCGGCGAGCGCTTCCGCACGGGCGCCGCGCTCGCCGCGCGCCGTCTGCATCGGCGCTTCAGCGCGCGACATCGAGCGGCGTCAACTGGCCGGCGCGAAACACGGCGAAGCGTCCCTCGCGCGCGAACTGGCGTCCGTCGACGAGCGTGACCTGGCCGGTCGCGCCTTCGAGCATGAAGCGCTCGGGTGGCCCGTCACGAAACGCGCGGGCGACCCGATAGGCGTCAAGGCCGAGCGCGTAGAGGCGCATCAGCGCAGCGCTCGGGAATTCCTGCTTCGGAAGATTGGCGAACTGCGCGGCGTCGGGCGCGATGATCCAGGGGATCTCGACGAGCACAAGACCGTCGAGATCGCGCGTCACCGCCTGCGTTTCGTGCTCGAATACGAGTCCGCTTGCATATGCGGGAATGGTGCCCAGATAGGGCTTGGCCAGTGTCGCGTTGGTGCTGTCCACCGCCAGCAGTATCGCGTTCGTCGTCTTGCGTCGCACGAGCTCCCGCCGCATGGCGGTCAGTGCTTCCGGCGTGCCGTCGAAGCGGTAGGAGTCGGGCAACGGACCGCCCTCCGCCAGCCATTCCGTCGCGAACGCGGATGCGAAGCGTTTCATGAGCGGCGTTTCGGCCCCGACGACCGCAACACTCGGAACGCCATCCGCGCGAATGCGCCGGGCGATAAGTCGCGCATCGCTCTCGATGGCCAGCGAGAACGTGTAGAGGCGGGGCGACGATGGCGTGCCTTCGTCCAGTTGATTGAGCGCGATCGTGAAGGGGATGTCCAGCGCTAGCTGCGCGACCGCCTTGAGATCGTCGCGCAACAGCGGGCCGATGATGATCTTCACGTCGCGCGCACGCGCGTCCTCGAACGCAGCGAGCACGCCGTCTTCGCCGTGCGCGATGACGATGCAGTTGCCCTGGTCGCCGGCGGCACTGGCCGCGGCCAGGAATCCGGCGCGCACGGCCTCGGCGGCGCGGGTGAACGGCTTCGCGTCGAGTGGCAGGATCAGCGCGATCTTTGCACCGGGCCCTGGCGGTCCCCGTACCGAAACGGGAGCCGGACCGGGCGGCATGGCACGCGTCGCAGCGGGGACCCCGACGGGCGCTTCCTGAACCATCGGCGTGGTCTCTGCTGCCGGCGGCGCCGATGCGCGCGCCGTGGACCGCACGCTGGCGCAGGAACCGATGGTCATCGCCAACGCCGCCGCCGCGCTCGCATGAGCGACGATCCGGGCAAGACGCGCTGCGGCGACGGAAACGGGCATCAGGAGTGAAAGCGCATGGCGGTCGAAGCGAACGGCGGCGATACGATGGGGACCGGCGACGTCACTGCCGAGTTTCGTGCGGTAGCCGGATCATTATATGTGGTCGCAACACCGCTGGGGAACTTGCGCGATTTGACCATGCGCGCGCGTGACGTGCTGGTTACAGCCAGCGCTATCGCGGCCGAAGATACGCGCACAACGGCGATTCTGCTGCGTCACTACGGCATCACCACGCGGATGTTGTCGCTGCACGCGCACAACGAGGCACGACGTGTAAAGTCCATTGCCGCGCTGCTCGGCGCAGGCAGCAGCGTTGCCCTGGTCAGCGATGCCGGGACGCCGGCGATCAGCGATCCGGGCGCGCGCCTGGTCCGGGCGATGCACGATGCGGGATTCCCGGTGATTCCGATTCCGGGTCCTTCGGCGGTCGCCACGGCCGTGTCCGCGGCGGGGCTCGACGCCGGCGCGTTTCTATTCGCCGGCTTCCTGCCGCAACAGGGCAAGGCACGGCGGGAGCGACTGCAGGCGCTTGCGCCCATCGCCGCGGCGCTCGTGTTCTACGAGGCGCCGCACCGGATTCGCGCCGCGGTGGACGATCTGCTCGCCGTTCTCGGTCCGGACCGCATTCTGGTCGTCGCGCGCGAGCTCACGAAAACGTTCGAGAGCATCGCACGGATGCCGCTGGCCGAGGCCCCGGCGTGGCTCGCGGCCGACGCCAACCGCGAACGCGGCGAGTTCGTGTTGATCGTCGATGCGCCGCCGGCGGCGGTGCGCAATGCGCAGATTGCGCTGCCGCCGGACGTCGAACGCTGGCTGATCGCGTTGCTGGCCGAATTGCCGCCCGCACGAGCCGCGCGGATGGTGGCGTCGGTCTCAGGGGTCGCGCGCGACGTCGTCTACGCGCGCGCGCTGGCGCTCAAGCCGGCGGAGTAAGGTCGAAGAGGCTCGTCGCCTCGAGGTCGAGCACGGGTTCCGCGCGCTGGTTCGCAAGGCGCCAGCGCCAGCGCACGATGCCGAGCGTGGGCTTGCTCTTCGCGGTCCGCTGATCGAGCACTTCAACGGCAAGACGCAAAGCGTCGCCGGCGCGTACCGGATTTTCCCACTTGAGATAGGCAAGTCCCGGCGATCCGAACGATTCCGACCCGGCTAGGATCCCGTCGCACATGAGGCGCATTGCAATGCCGCAGGTCTGCCAGCCGCTGGCGATCAAGCCTTGCCACTGACTCGTCGCTGCGCGCGCGGGGTCGGTATGAAACCATTGCGGATCGTAGTCGCGCGCGTAGTCGACGATCTGCTGCTCTGTGAGCGACGCCGGCCCCAGACGGATGACGCGGCCAGCCGTGAGTTCGGCGAAGCGCATGGATGACCCGTCGCCGCCTCAGTACGTCTCGAGGTGGTAACGCCCCTTTTCGCGGAGCGCCGGAAGCAGCGCGTCCCAATCGTGCCCGTGCCGCTGGCAGATGTCTCGGAACGCCTCGGTCACGCCTTCCTCCATGCTTTTCAAACCGCAAACATACACGAAGCATTGATCGTCCGTGAGGTGGCGGACCACGTCGTCACCCCGGGTGCGGATCAGGTCCTGCACGTACTGCTTCGGCTGCCCGGGCACGCGCGAAAACGCGAGATTGATGTCGATGAATTCGCGTGGCAGCTTCATCAACGGCCCGAAGTATGGCAATTCTTCCGGCGACCGCGCACCGAAAAACAGCATAAGCGCGCCGCCTTCGTTGAGCGCAATGCGCCGCCGGCGCCGCTCGGTCATCGCGCGCATCGGCGCTGAGCCCGTGCCCGTGCAGATCATGAGAAGGCTCGAGCCCGGATGGTTGGGCATCAGGAAGCTCGTACCAAAAGGACCGACGACATTGACGGTCGCGCCCTTGTCGAGATCGCACAAATAGTTCGACGCGACGCCGGTGACCGGATTGCCGTGGTGATCCTCGGTGACTCGCTTCACCGTCAGCGCGATGTTGTTGTAACGCGGCCGCTCGCCCTCGCGCGGGCTCGCTACCGAATACAGCCGCACGTAATGCGGGCGGCCCTGGCTGTCGGTGCCGGGAGGCACGATGCCGATCGTCTGCCCTTCGAGCACCGGAAAAGCCACCGCGCCGAAGTCCAGGACGATGTGCCGGATGTCGCTCGACGCACCCTCGCCGGTCAGCGGGTGATTACCGGTGACCGTGGCGGCCGCCGGCTTGGTAAGAGAATGCAGATTGATGTACGGATGCGCGGCCGACCACGGCGGAGCGGCGACGCCTCCCTGGCCGGCGCTCGCCTCGGCCGTGATTCGCGCGATTTCCGGCGGGATGTCGGCCCCGGCGCCGACACCGACATCCTGCTGCGCCGGCAGCGTATCCCAGGAGAACTGTTCAGCAAGCGAATACGCGCTCTTACGCTCCACCTGGCGCCAGTTGTCGATCGCTCCGGTCGGGCACGGCGAAATGCAGGCGTTGCACGCGTTGCAGATCGCCGGATCGACGACGTAGTTGCGCGCATCGTGCGTGATCGCATCGACCGGGCACGTTTCCTCGCACGTGTTGCAGCGGATGCAGATCTCTGGGTCGATGAGATGCTGGCGCAGCACCTCGACCGTGGCGGCCCCGGCAGTCAAAAGCGATCCCCGATGCGCGTTGCCCATCGCTCTAGTTGAAGCGGACGTATTCGAAATCGGCCGGCTGCTTGTTGATGGTCATTACCGGCGGCGCGATCCAGTTGGCGTATTGGCCGCGAGCGACGACACGGCCCATCAACGAGGCGACGAACGCGCGATCCTCGGGCGACGCAAGCCATTCGCGCTCGTGCGTTGCCCATTCGGATTCGCCGATGACGCGACCGTCGGGCGAAATACGCATATTGGCGAAACTGCCGATCTTGCGATTGAAGGCCTTGTGCGGCAGCGTGAGCCGGAATGGAATGTCCGCTTTTTCCATGACCCGGTTCCAGCGGCCGATGCCGCCGACCGAATCCTTGATGAAGTCGTCGCGCAGCACTTCGTTCAACGCGTTCAGCATCGGCGCATCGCGCTCGACCATCTGTCCGTCGACAACGTCGAGCACCTTGTACGTGGCGCCGTGCAGCCGGTGATCGTCGCCGCGCTTACCTTCGTCGAAGCGCCCTTTGAGGCCGGCTCCATAAAACGTCGCCGCGTTGGACGACTGATCGGCGCCGAAGAGATCGATGGTCACGGCAAAATGAAAGTTGAGATAGCGCTGAATTGTCGGCAGATCGATGACGCCGGCCTCCCTGAGCCGCGAAGGATCGTCGGTGTGCAGTTCGTTCATCACCTCGCACGTGCGTTGCAGGATGCGCGATATCCCGGTCTCGCCGACGAACATGTGATGCGCTTCCTCGGTGAGCATGAATTTGGTCGTCCGCGCGAGGGGATCGAACGATGATTCGGCGAGCGCGCACAGCTGGAACTTGCCGTCGCGGTCGGTGAAATGCGTGAACATGAAGAACGCGAGCCAATCGGGCGTCTTCTCGTTGAACGCACCCAGGATGCGCGGGTTGTCGGTGTCGCCGGAGCGCCGTTGCAGCAGCGCATCGGCCTCCTCGCGCCCGTCGCGGCCGAAGTAGCGATGCAGCAAATACACCATCGCCCACAGATGGCGGCCTTCCTCGACGTTGATCTGGAAGAGGTTGCGCAGGTCGTACAGCGAGGGCGCGGTCAGCCCGAGATGGCGTTGCTGCTCGATCGAAGCAGGCTCGGTGTCGCCTTGCGTGACGATGATGCGGCGCAGATTGGCGCGATGCTCGCCGGGCACGTCCTGCCACGCCGGCTCGCCCAGATGCTCGCCGAAGTGGATCTTCCGTTCGCTCGCGGCGGGAGCGAGGAAGATGCCCCACCGGTAATCGGGCATCTTGACGTAGTCGAAATGCGCCCAGCCACCGGGGTCGACGCTGACCGCCGTGCGCAGGTAGACGTCGCAATTGCGCGTCCCCTCCGGTCCCATTTCCGCCCACCATTGGAGGAAATTCGGTTGCCAGTGCTCGAGCGCGCGCTGCAAGGCGCGATCGCCGGCCAGGTTCACGTTGTTCGGAATCTTCTCGCTGTAGTTGATGGCTTCCATCAGTTTTCCTAGACCCGATCCAAATCGAACTGCGCCTTGCCGCCCTTGCCGTAGACTTTGAGCGCGCCCTTTTCGCCTACGGCATTCGGGCGCGTGAAGATCCAGTTCTGCCACGCGGAAAGACGCCCGAAAATGCGCGTCTCCATCGTCTCCGTTCCGCCGAAGCGCAGATTCGCCTCGAGTCCCGTCAGCGCATCGGGCGACATGCTCGCGCGTTCCTCCAGCGCGATGCGGATCTCGTCGTCCCAATCGAGATCGTCGGGAGCGCTGGTCACGAGCCCGAGCGCTTGCGCCGCTTCCGTGGTCAGGAGTGTGCCGCGCGTGCGTTCGACCGTCGCCAATTCGACCGCGTCGTTGTAGAAACGCCGGGCGAGGCGCGTTTCGCCATTCACCATCGGATAGGCGCCGAAGTTTTGCGCCGACACAGCGATGCGCGGTTCGGCCGCGTGATCGTCCGGGAGTCGCTGCATGTACGTGCGATCCGCGGCGAGCGCCAGCTCGAGCAGCGTGCCCGCGAAGCACGATCCGCGCTCGATCAGCGCGAACATTGTGCGAGACGACACGTCCAGACGCGCGAAGGTGCGGCGCAAATACCCGACCGTTTCGCGAACCAGCCAATGGTTCGCATGCCGGGCGATCGTCGCGTCGACGGCCAACACCGCCTGCGCGTCCCCGCTGGTCTTGAGCAGCCACGTACCGATCCCGAGCTCGTTGGTGCGCATCGAGAGGATTGCATCGTCGAGCTCGCGCGCGAGTTGCAGCGGCCACCACGCTGCCCCCATTGCTTCGATCCCGGCGATGTCGGAAGGCTGCGGCGTTGCCGGCGCGCGGAGCATGAACGTGGCGGTGCGTGCTGCGCGATCGATCGTTACGTCGACGTAGTCGTAGTGGTAGCCGGCGTCGTCGTCGCGGCGCGCAAGCGGCGTGAGCGCGACGCCGATTGCACCGTCGGGTCGATGGCTGCCCTCCGCAAGCGCCAGCGCCCGTGCGCGGATCGCCGAAGAGAACTCGCCAGGCTTGACGATCTCGTCGACGAGTCGCCAGTCTTTCGCCCGCTGGCCGCGCACGCCCTCCGTGACCGTGCAGAACATGTCGGCAAGATCATGGCGCACGCGGCGCTTGTCGGTCACACGCGTGAGGCCTCCAGTGCCCGGCAACACGCCGAGCAGCGGGACTTCGGGAAGCGAAACGGTCGACGACCGATCGTCGATGAGATAAATCTCGTCGCACGCCAGCGCGAGCTCATAGCCGCCGCCGGCGCATGCGCCGTTGACGGCCGCCAGGAACTTGAGACCGGAATGGCGACTCGCGTCCTCGAGGCCGTTGCGCGTCTCGTTGGTGAATTTGCAGAAATTCACCTTCCACGCGTGCGTGGACAATCCCAGCATGAAGATGTTGGCCCCCGAGCAGAAGATGCGATCGCGGCCGCTGGTGACGACGACGCTGCGCACTTCCGGATGCTCGAAGCGGATGCGCTGCACCGCGTCGTGCAACTCGATATCGACGCCCAGGTCGTACGAATTGAGCTTGAGCTTGTAGCCGTCGCGAACGCCGCCATCCTCGGCGACGTCCATGGCAAGTGTCGCCACCGGGCCGTCGAACGAGAGTTTCCAGTGCCGGTAGCGGGACGGAGCGGTGCGGTAGTCCACCTTCGGGTCGGTTGGCATCCATCATCTCCGGGTTCCGGCGCTCGATCCCGTGGCCGGGGAGCAAAATGCACAATAATGCATGTGTTGCCGTATGTCAAGCAGTAAAATGCAGTTTTTAGCCCTAACTGCCGACGGCAAGCCGCGGCAACAGGGCGGTCCGCAAATCCAGGTACGTTTCGGCCAACGGCTTCCCGCTCGTGTCGAACCGCAAATCGGCCTTCGCATAGAACTCCTCGCGGCCGACAAGGATGCGCTTGAGATCGGCCATCGCTTCGGTGTTGCCCGCCATGGGGCGCATGTCCCCTTGCGCAATGACGCGCTTCATATGCTCTTCGGGCGTCGCGCGCAGCCACACGGTGAAGCAATGTGTCAGCAACAGGTCGAACGTTGCCGCCTCGGACACGAGCCCGCCGCCCGTCGCAATGACCGCTTTCGAATGCTCGGCGATCGTTTCCTCGAGCGCCCGCAATTCGTAGCGACGATAGGCGGAGGCACCGTACAGCGCGTGGATCTCCCGGACCGCGCACCCCGCCAGCTGCTCGATGACGCGGTTCAATTCGACGAAGGGGATCGAAAGGTCGTCGGCCAGCATGCGGCCGAGCGTCGACTTGCCGGCGCCGCGCAGACCGATGAGGGCAATGCGGCCGGTGCGCGCGGGATCCGGAGCACCCGTGCCGAACAATTCGGCGAGCTTACGGCGCGCGCGTTGCAACGACGCTTCGTCGCGGCCCCGCAACAGCTGGCGGATGAGCGACCATTCGGGCGACATCACCGAATCTTCGCCGACCAGTTCGGCGATCGTGCAGTTGAGCGCGGCGGCGAGCTGGCGCAACAGCATCACGGAGGCGTTACCCTGTCCAGTCTCGAGATTGGCAAGGTGACGCTCCGAGACACGCGCTTCCTGCGCCAATACCTTGCGCGTCATGCCGCGGCGCGCGCGTAACGTGCGAACGCATTCGCCGAGGGCGGTCAGGAACGGGTCCTTGTCCGCCGAAGTCACAACACTCTCGGCATTCCGGTTCATGAGTTGGACGAGTTGATGGTCAAGGACTGCATTATAATGCTTGACAATATGAATTATGTTGCACTAAGGTAACAGAGCGGCATCGCCGGATCAATGGGCAGGGCGACCGTCGACGGTCCACGTTGGCGGCGATCACGAATGGAGGAGCAAGAGCAGATGGGAACGCTTGCCGCACCGCCGCCTTCCCGCTTCAACTTTGCCGCGCATTTGCTGGCGCGCAGCGTTGGTCGCGCCGCCAAGGTCGCCTATATCGACGACCAGCAAGCGCTCTCGTACGGCGAGCTTGCGCAACGCGTGCAGAAGATGGCCGCCGCGCTGGCAGGACTCGGCATCCGGCGCGAAGAACGGGTCCTCGTGTGCCTGCACGACACCGTGGACTTCCCGGTTGTGCTCCTCGCCGCGCTGCATGCCGGGGTAATTCCCGTTGCCGTGAATACGCTGCTGACGGCGGACGACTACGCGTACATGCTCGAGCACAGTCGCGCGCAGGCGCTCTTCGTGTCGGGTGCACTGCTGCCGACGCTGCGCCAGGCGATGGCGCGCGGTGCCCACGATGTGGCACACGTAATCGTGTCACGGCCCGCGGAGGCAGTCTCGGCAGAGGCGCACGATTTCGCGGCGCTGCTCGAAGCCTATTCGCGATCCACACTCGCGCCCGCAGCGACGGATGCCGACGATATCGCATTCTGGCTCTATTCATCGGGTTCGACCGGCCGGCCAAAAGGGACGGTGCATACGCACGCCAATCTCTATTGGACCGCGGAAACGTACGGCCAGCCGGTGCTTGGCATCCGCGAGGACGACGTCGTGTTCTCGGCGGCCAAGCTCTTCTTCGCATACGGTCTCGGCAATGCGCTGACGTTTCCGCTATCCGTAGGCGCCACCACGATCCTGATGGCCGAACGACCGACGCCGCAGGCGGTGTTCAAACGGTTAACCGAACGCCAGCCAACGATCTTCTACGGCGTGCCCACCCTTTATGCCGCGATGCTCGCCGCGCCAGAGCTTCCGACGCGCGGCGCGGTCGCGCTGCGCCGCTGCGTGTCGGCCGGCGAACCGCTGCCCAAGGAGGTCGGCGAGAAATTCGCAGCGCGCTTCGGCTGCGAAGTGCTCGACGGCATCGGTTCGACCGAAATGCTGCACATCTTCCTGTCGAATCATCCCGGCGAAGTGCATTACGGCACCACGGGGAAGGCGGTTCCCGGCTACGACGTCGAATTGCGCGGCGAAGACGGGCGACCAGTGGGCAACGGCGAGATTGGCGACCTCTTCATTCGCGGGCCAAGCGCGGCGCTCATGTACTGGAACAACCGCGTACAGACCCGCGCGACGTTTCAAGGCGAGTGGACCAGGAGCGGCGACAAGTACATGCGCGGCAGCGACGGCTACTACACGTATGCGGGCCGCAGCGACGACATGCTCAAGGTGGCTGGGCAATACGTGTCGCCGTTCGAGGTGGAAGCCGCGTTGATGCGGCACGACGCGGTGCTCGAGGCGGCGGTGGTCGGCAAATCGGAGGACGGCCTCACCAAGACGCTCGCGTATGTCGTGCTGAAGGCCGGGCACACCGGCGACGATGCGCTGGCCGGCGCACTCAAGGCGTTCGTCAAGGACCAGCTCGCGCCTTACAAGTATCCGCGCGAGATTCGCTTCCTGTCCGAGTTGCCGAAAACGGCAACCGGGAAGATCCAGCGCTTCAAGCTGCGCGCGGCTGCGGCCGGATGAGGACGCCGACCGCGAGGTCTTGCCCTCCAGCCCATGACCTCTCACATCCAGCTCGTCGAGAAGGGACGCGTGATCGGGCTCGACGGTCATTCCTGGGCCCCGATGCCCGTGAACGCGTGGACGGGCTTCCCGTTCGAAGTGCACAAGCACATGCGCAAGGGCGAGGTCGCGCATCGCTACAACCCGAATCCGCTCGTGTTCTTGCGCAATGGCGCGTGGGGACACTCGCGAATCGTTTCGGACAAGCACACCTACGACCTGACGGTCGCGCCTGGCCAGGTCGACGTGTTTCCCGCGGGTTTCCGGATGGACCACGGGTGGTGGGACTGCACGCCAGGGCAGCTGCTCGCCGTTGAGTTGTGCGCGTTGCCGCTGCACGAGTTGCTCGAGGAGGAAAGCGACCTGTTCCGGCTGCGAACTTCGCTGTCCGGTTGCGATCCGTCCTTGGCGCAGTTGATCGATTGCATTCGGACCGAGATCGACCAGGGTTGTCCGTCAGGGAGACTGTTCGCCGACGGGTTGTCGCTTGCCCTGGTGGGCTATCTGCAAGCGAGGTATTCGGCCACGGATACGGCGTCGCAACCCAGGCACAGTTTGTCGCAGGCGCAGATAAAGCTGATCGCGGAGTTCGTGGAGGCGAATCTCGGCTCGGACCTGCGCGTCACCCAGCTCGCCGCGTTGGTCAACTTAAGCCCGCACT
>Ga0184632_10001015_pt1 | contig 11321 bp, 9 predicted proteins | sample PLM31_50_b1_FD_133153 | JGI IMG/M metagenome (GOLD analysis project Ga0184632, IMG submission 133153) | Groundwater sediment microbial communities from an aquifer in East River, Colorado, USA - PLM3-1_50_b1 | ecosystem: Environmental > Terrestrial > Soil > Riparian zone | place: USA: East River... | reverse complement strand
TCGGTAGGTTCGTGGCGTCCCCGATCGCGAAGATCCGCTCGTGGCCCTGATGCTGGAGCGTGCTTCGGTTCGTGGGTACCCAGCCGCCGACATCGCCCAGGCCGGACTCCTCGATGACCCTCTGGCCACGGTGCGGGGGCACCAGCACCAAGAGGTCGAACTCTGCCTTCTCACCTTCCAGCGAGGTGACGACCCCGGTGGACGGGTCAACCTCCTCGACGTTGAAGAAGGTGGTCAGCCCGATCCCTCGCTGCTCCATGATCGGCTGCACGACTTTCGACGCCGACTCGATGGTGAAGGCGCGGTTCAGCGGGGAGAGCAGCGTCACCTCGCTGCGGTCACGGACGCCACGCTTGCGCAGGTACTCCTCCACCATGAAGACGAACTCGACCGGGGCGGGCGGGCATTTGTAGGGGATCCCGGCGATCCCCAGAAGGATCCTGCCTCCCTGGAACCGCCGAAGGGCCTCGCGCAGACGAAGAGCCCCCTCCAGCGAGTAGAAGCTGTGGGCGCTCTCCACCATCCCCGGGACCTGCTCCGGCACCAGTCGCGCACCGGTGGCCAGTACCAGGTAGTCGAAGGGGAGGCTGCCCCCGCGGGCTAGGCGCACGACCCCTTCGTCCGGCTCGATGCGCTCGGCCGCCTCGACCGCCAGCTCGACGTCCTTGCGAAGCAGCGTCCGCTCGTCTCGCGCGAGCCACTGGGCGTGCGCCTTGCCCAGCGCCAGATACAGGAACCCTGGCTGATAGACGTGGATGCCGGTCGGGTCGACAACGGTCACCTGCGCGTCCCTGCCAAGCTGCTTCGAGAGCAGGTTGGCGGCCAGAGTCCCTCCGACTCCTCCGCCCAGCACGACGACCCGGGCCGGCACTGAGCTCACCTGGCCTTTCGGACGATGAACCGGGCGAAACCGGCCTCCGAGACGACCTCTACGAGCTCGTGCTTCGCCTTGGCGATCCAAGCGGGGATGTCGGTCTTGGACCCCTCGTCGCTAGAGAGAACCTCGATGACGTCACCGACCTGGCCTTCGCGGATGGCCCCGATCAGCGACATCAGCGGACCTGGGCATGGCATCCCTCTTGCATCGATCGAGCGGGTGATCTGTTCGACGGTCATCGCACTCACTCCTCCTGTTCAGATGAAGACGATAGGGCCGGTGGCCTCCCCCATGAAGGCCGCGACGCCCTCGACGTCGTCGACGATGGGGTCGAGCTCCTCTTTGGTGATCCCGAACATGTCCATCGAGAGGGCGCAGGCGTGTATCCCGACCTCGCCGATGTCTTTCGCCTGAGAGAGCAGCGTGCTCCAATGCTGCTGCCCCCCGGTCTCGCTCATGAGGCGCATGAAAGAGGCGCCCTCGGGACCGGCCTCCGCAGAAACGCCGTGGTCCTTCAGGATCCGGTCGGCCCGAAATGCGTCCAGCGCCCAGTACTGCAGGAACAGGTTCACGCTACGGCCCATCGCCGCGGCGCCAACCGTCAGCACAGCCGCGGCTGCAAGCTTGTCGTCTGTGCCCGAGAACAGGACCAGAGAGAGGGTGTCGTTCGTTTCTTCCATCTCATGCCTCCTTGACAAAGAGCAGCGTCCCAGTACCGGAGGCACCCCCTTAGGGCCTTGGGTCCCCCGGCCAGGGGACCGTTCGGCCCGCAAGCGCGGCTTGGACCCGAACTAACTTCTCCGGGAAACCTCCGACGCCCGAAAGGAGCAGCCAATGACGATGCGGAGGGGATTCAGCGAGGAGGAGGCCCGGGTCATCGGGTTGGGATTGGGCCTGGATTGGCGGCACAGCACCTTCGACGTCGAACAGTTCCGTATGGGCCTCGAGGTCGAGCTCGAGCACGGCAGGCGCAACCCCGACACGGACGTGACCCACGACGACCCGATTCTCACCGGCAAGATCGCGCTGGCACACCTGAAAGAGCTGCCCGACTACTACACGAGGCTCGCCAGAATGGAAAGGGCGCTCGCCTACACGGACATCGAAGGTGTAGTGGCCTGAGCGGAAGGGCGTCCTGACTGGACCCCCGCTCCGGGCCAGAGGGCCCCTCCGATGAACCCCATTCGGCCCTAAGCCCAGGAGGCGCCGCTCTCTAGCCTCGCGTGAAGAGCTGAGAACCGGGCAATGCCAGGAGGCGACGGATGGACGTGAGGTGGGCATGTGTTGACGGCAATGAGGCAGCAGCTCTTGTCGCCCACAAGCTGTCCGAGGTCATCGCCATATACCCGATCACGCCGGCCTCGCAGATGGGCGAGCTGGCCGATGCCTGGAGCGCCGCCGGCCGCCCAAACCTGTGGGGGACCGTCCCAGAGGTAATCGAGATGCAGAGCGAGGCCGGCGCCGCCGGCGTCATCCACGGCGCCGTACAGCGTGGGGCCCTGGCCACGACCTTCACCGCCTCGCAGGGTCTCCTGCTGATGCTCCCGAACATGTTCAAGATCGCCGGAGAACTATCGCCGGCAGTGATCCAGGTCGCCGCCAGGACCGTGGCCACCCACGCACTGTCGATCTTCGGCGACCACAGCGACGTGATGGCGGTTCGGACGTCGGGATTCGCCATGTTGGCTTCCTCATCGGTGCAGGAGGCCCACGACCTCGCCCTGGTCGCCCATGCGGCGACGCTCCGGGCTCGCGTGCCCTTCCTGCATTTCTTCGACGGCTTCCGCACCTCACATGAGATCGACAAGATCCGGTTGCTGTCCGACGAGGACCTCATTGAACTAGTGGACGAGGAAGGAATCCGGACGCATCGAGCGCGCGGGCTATCTCCGGACCGGCCGGTCCTGCGGGGATCTGCTCAGAACCCGGACGTCTTCTTCCAGGCGCGGGAGGCCTCCAATCCGTTCTATCTGGCGATCCCGGCCACCGTCCAGCGGACGATGGACCAGCTCCGCGACCGAGTCGGGCGCAGCTACCACCTGGTGGACTACGTGGGCGCGCCGGACGCTGACCGGGTCGTTGTGCTCATGGGCTCCGCCGCGGGGGCAACCGAGGAGGCCGTGGAGGCGCTCCTGGCCCGTGGTGAGCGCGTCGGCCTGATCAAGATCCGCCTCTTCCGACCGTTCCCGACGGAGGCCCTGGTAGCGGCGCTGCCTGAGACGGTGAAGGCCGTAGCCGTGCTCGACCGGACCAAGGAGCCGGGAGCGATCGGCGAACCCCTGTACCAGGACGTGGTCACCGCGCTGGCGGAGGAGTCCCAGAACATCCCACTGGTGATCGGCGGACGGTACGGCCTTTCCTCGAAGGAGTTCACCCCCGCCATGGCCATGGCCGTGTTCCACGAACTCGAACTGGAACGGCCGAAGAGGCACTTCACGGTGGGCATCGCTGACGACGTCACGCGCACTAGCCTCCCCTACGACCGCTCACTCTCCACCGAGGCACCCGGGGTGCGAGCCGTCTTCTACGGCCTGGGGAGCGATGGGACCGTCAGCGCGACGAAGTCCACGGTCAAGATCATCGGCGGGGAAACCGACCAATTCGCCCAGGGCTACTTCGTCTACGACTCAAAGAAGTCCGGCTCGATGACCGTCTCGCACTTGCGCGTTGGGCCGAGTCCGATCCGATCGACGTACCTCATCGAGCACGCGACCTTCGTCGCCTGCCATCAGTTCGGCTTCCTCGACCGGGTGGATCTGTTGAAGCTGGCAGAGCCCGGTTCGACTTTCCTGTTGAACAGCCCGTGGGGACCCGACGAGATATGGGACCACCTGCCCGTCGAGGTGCAGCGGGACATCATCGAAAAGAGGCTCGACCTCTGGGTGATCGATGCGTACGCCGTAGCGCGCCGCGCGGGGATGGGCCTGCGCATCAACACCGTCATGCAGCCGTGCTTCTTCGCGCTCTCGGGCGTACTCCACCGAGAGGAGGCCATCGCGGCCATCAAGCGCGCCATCGAGAAGACCTATGGGAAACGGGGGGAGGCCGTCGTGGCCCGCAACTTCGAGGCCGTGGATCTGGCCCTGGAGGCTCTTCATCGGGTCGAGGTCCCGGCCGCGATCACCGCGACGAGGCGCCGCCGGCCGTCGGTATCGGCCGAGGCACCGGACTTCGTGCAACGGGTCACCGCGAGGATGCTCGAGGGCGAGGGCGACATGCTGCCGGTGAGCGCGCTCCCAGTGGACGGCACTTTCCCAACTGACACGGCCAGGTGGGAGAAGCGCACGATCGCGCAGGAGATCCCCATCTGGGATCCATCTATCTGCATCGACTGCGGCAAGTGCGCCCTGGTGTGCCCGCACGCGGCCATCCGCATGAACATGTTCGAACCCGGCGCGTTGGCCGGCGCGCCCCAGGGATTCCTGTCCAAGGACTTCGTCTCCCGTGAGCACCCCGGCATGCTGCTGACGATCCAGGTGGCTCCGGACGACTGCACGGGCTGCGGTGTTTGCGTCGACGTCTGCCCGGTCAAGAGCAAGACCGAGGTCAAGCACAAGGCGATCGATATGCAGCCCATCGAGCCTCACCTGGAGCGTGAGCGAGCCAACTTCGAGTTCTTCCTGGAGATCCCCGAGCCGGACAGAAGCCTCCTGGAGCCGGACACCATCAAGGGCTCACAGGTCCGCCAGCCGCTCTTCGAGTTCTCGGGGGCGTGCGCCGGATGCGGAGAAACTCCGTACCTGAAGCTGTTGACCCAGCTGTTCGGCGACCGAACGATCGTCGCCAACGCCACCGGCTGCTCTTCGATCTACGGCGGGAACCTGCCGACGACGCCCTGGTCGTCGAATCCCGAAGGACGCGGGCCCGCATGGGCGAACTCGCTGTTCGAGGACAACGCCGAGTTCGGGCTCGGCATGCGCCTGGCGCTGGACCGGCAAGTCGACCGCGCCGGCATGCTGCTGGAACGATTGGCGCCGGTCGTGGGCGAGGGACTGACCCGAGCGATACTCGACGCCGACCAGCGCACAGAGCGCGATCTCGCCGCCCAGCGCGACAGGGTGATCGAGCTGGAGTCCCTCCTTACCCGCATCGCTGGCCCCGAGGCGGGGGATGCCCGCGAGCTGCTGGACCTGGCGGACGAGCTCGTGCGCAAGAGCGTCTGGATAGTTGGAGGAGACGGCTGGGCCTACGACATCGGCTCAGGCGGGCTCGACCATGTAATGGCGTCCGGGCGGGACGTGAACATCCTGGTCCTGGACACGGAGGTCTACTCGAACACTGGCGGTCAGGCGTCGAAGTCGACGCCGCGCGGGGCCGTAGCCAAGTTCGCCTCGCGGGGCAAGGCTACCGGCAAGAAGGACCTCGGGATGATGGCCATGGCCTACGGCAACGTCTATGTCGCCCAGGTCGCCATGGGTGGCAACGACATGCAGACGATCAAGGCCTTCGCGGAGGCGGAGGCATGGCCGGGTCCGTCCCTGATAATCGCCTACAGCACCTGCATCGCGCACGGCATCGACATGGCCACGTCCTTCACACACCAGAAGGACGCGGTCCGAAGCGGATACTGGCCGCTCTACCGCTACGACCCCTCCAACGAAGGCCGCCCCTTCCACCTCGACGCGAAGGCCCCAAGCGTGCCCGTCCGGGAATTCGCGCACAGCGAGGCCCGCTTCGCGATGCTCGCCCGCACCGCGCCGGCGCAGTTCGAGCGGCTGATGGCGCTGGCTCAGGCGGACGTGGACTCAAGATGGCACCTGTACGAGCAGATGGCCGGGATCGAACGCACAGCTCCCGAGCTACCGGATCTCTCCGGCGTAACGGCCGGCGGGGGAGACTCCGGAGAGGATGAGCTCTCATGACCGATCTCAGGACGGCCTACCTCGGGATGGAGCTCAAGAACCCACTAGTCGCATCGGCATCCCCCCTCTGCGGGCATCTGGACATGCTCATGAGGCTGGAGGACGCGGGGGCGTCGGCGGTCGTGATGCAGTCGCTATTCGAGGAGCAGATCGAACACGAGGCACTCGACCTCCACAGCATGCTGGAGGCCTGGGCGGAGAGCTTCCCAGAGGCCCTCGGCTACATGCCCGAGCTGGACGACTACAACACCGGACCCGCCGCATACCTCCAATATCTGGAAGCTGCCAAGGAGCTCCTGGGGATCCCGTTGATCGGAAGCCTGAACGGTTCCTCACCCGGCGGTTGGGTCCGCTACGCCCGTTCGATCGAAGCCGCCGGGGCGGACGCCCTTGAACTGAACGTCTACTACGTCGCCGCAGACCCCGACACCACCTCGGCGGACGTCGAGGCTAGGTACCTCGAGCTTGTGGCCTCCGTGCGGCAGGCGGTGACGATTCCCCTGGCCGTGAAGGTGGGCCCGTACTTCAGCGCGATGGCGAACATGGCCCGGCGGCTCGTTGAGGCGGGGGCAGACGGGCTGGTCATCTTCAACAGGTTCCTGCAACCGGACATCGACCTGGAGAGCCTCTCGGTGGTACCGGCCCTGCACCTTTCGACGCCCGAGGAGGTCCGGCTCCCGCTCCGCTGGATCGCGATTCTCAGGGACCAGATCCAGGCCTCGCTCGCGGCCACGACGGGGGTCCACACCGCGGAGGACGCCGTCAAGCTGATCCTCGCCGGAGCGGACGCCGTCATGATGACCTCGGCCCTGCTTCGCCACGGGCCCGAGTATCTGAGCCTGATACTGGACGGGATCGACACCTGGCTTGATACCAACGACTACGAGTCTGTGGAGCAAGCGAAGGGAAGCGTCAGCCAGGCATCGGTCCCAGACCCGGCGGCCTTCGAGCGCTCGAACTACATGCAGGCCCTGGTCTCCTACTCAAGCCGTTTCCACCGCTGACGCGCGCATGTTGGAGGATCGTGACTCAGTAAGGTGAGGCGAGCATCTCCCGAAGCACCATGTGCAGGATGCCGCCGTTCCGGTAGTACTCCACCTCGGCCGGCGCGTCGACCCGGGCCGTGGCTTTGAACGAGAAGGTCGATCCGTCCTCGCGGCGGACGTCCACGGTCACCAGCTGTAGCGGCTTGAACCCGCCGGCCAGGCCGCGAATGTCGAACGTCTCGCGGCCGGTCAGCCCCAGCGAGGAAGACGAATCTCCAGGACGAAACTCCAACGGAAGCACGCCCATCCCGACCAGGTTGCTTCGGTGGATTCTCTCGAAGCTCTCAGCTAGGACGGCCCGGATGCCAAGCAGCGAGGTCCCCTTTGCCGCCCAGTCCCGGGAGCTGCCCGACCCGTACTCCTTGCCGGCAAGGACGATCAGGGGAACGCCCTCCTCCTTGTACCTCATCGCGGCGTCGTAGACGGTCATCTGCTCGTCATCCGGCAGGTGTACCGTCCAGGACCCCTCGGTGTCGGGGGCGAGTTGGTTCCTGAGACGGACGTTCCCGAAGGTGCCACGCAGCATCACCTGGTGGTTGCCTCGCCTGGAGCCGTAGCTGTTGAACTCCAGAGGCTGCACGCCGTGTTCGACCAGATATCTGCCTGCCGCTGAATCGGACTTGATCGAGCCAGCGGGCGAGATGTGATCGGTAGTGATGGAGTCTCCGAGGAAGACGAGCACCCGCGCGCCCTCGACGTCGCGGGTGGGCTCGACCTGGGGCGAGAGCTCCTCGAAGAACGGCGGCTCCTGGACGTAGGTGGATCCCGGGTCCCATGCGTACATGGGTCCTGACGGAGCCGGCAGCCCCTGCCAGTTCTCGTCTCCGGCCCAGATGCGGCCGTACTCCCGTTCGAACTGCTCCGGATCCATGACCAAAGCGATCGCCCCTTGGACCTCTGCGGGCGACGGCCAGATGTCTCGGAGGTAGACGGGGCGTCCATCTGGCCGAGTTCCAATGGGATCACTCGATATGTCCAGATCGATCCGCCCCGCCAGTCCGTAGGCCACGCAGAGCGGAGGAGAGGCAAGATAGCTGGCGCGCACCTGTGGATGGATTCGGCCTTCGAAGTTCCTGTTGCCGGAGAGGACCGCGACCACGACAAGATCCCTCTCCTGGACCTGCTCGGCAATGTCCTCCGGAAGGGGACCAGAGTTCCCGATGCAGGTCGTGCAACCGTAGCCGACCAGATCGAAGCCGAGCTTCTCCAGATATGGAGTAAGGCCAGCGCCATCGAGGTAGTCGGTAACCACACGCGAGCCGGGCGCGAGACTCGTTTTTACCCAAGGCTTGGTTGTGAGGCCCGCCTCGACGGCATTCTTGGCCAGGAGCCCCGCGGCGACCATCACGGACGGATTCGATGTGTTGGTGCAGCTGGTTATGGCGGCGATCACGACCGACCCATGTCCAAGGCCTTCCCGTCCCGGCCGGGCAATGGGCCCCAAGCTTTGCTCATCCAGCACTGGCTCCGGGCCGTCCCCCTCGGTTTCGAGTCGGGCCACGTCTTCCTCGTCCGGTTCGGGGGTCAACCGGTCGCGAAAGGCCTGGAGGAATGAGTCCCAAACGCCCGGCAGAGACACCCGGTCCTGGGGACGTTTCGGCCCCGCCAGGCTCGGCTCTACGGCGGACAGGTCCAGGTCGACGACCTCGCTGAAGGTGGGCTCCGCGTCGGCATCCGTGCGGAAGAGCCCCTGTTCCTTCGTATACCTCTCAACCAGATCCACCATGGAGCCCCTGCCGGTCTCGCTCAGGTACTTGAGCGTCTGGTGATCCGCAGGGAAGAGCCCGGAGGTCGCCCCGTACTCGGGGCACATGTTCGAGAGCGTTGCCCGGTCGGCGACTTCAAGCGAGGAAAGCCCAGCGCCGAAGAACTCGACGAACTTCCCGACCACTCCGTGCGCGCGGAGCTTCTGCGTCAGGGTGAGGACCAGGTCGGTGGCCGTAGTGCCGGGCGGGAGCTCGCCCGACACTCGAACTCCGACGACGGCCGGCCAGGTCAGGAATATGGGCTGGCCTAGCATGGCTGCCTCGGCCTCGATCCCACCAACGCCCCAGCCCAGCACGCCAAGCCCGTTGATCATCGTGGTGTGCGAGTCCGTACCTACAAGGGTGTCGGGGAACGCAACGCCGTCGGCGACCTGGACCACCTGCCCCAGATGCTCGAGGTTGACCTGATGGCAGATGCCCATGCCCGGCGGCACCACCCTGAAACCGTCGAAAGCCTGCTGAGCCCACCTGAGGAGCGCGTAGCGCTCGCCGTTGCGTCGATACTCCCATTCGATGTTCGCTTTGTAGGCGTCGCGGGATCCGAACCGGTCGACCTGAACCGAATGGTCGACGATCAGATCGACGGGGACCAACGGGTTGACGCGGCCGGGGTCACCGCCCGCACGCTGCATGGCCGAACGCATGGCGGCCAGGTCCACCACTGCCGGCACACCAGTGAAGTCCTGCATCAGGATCCGCGAGGGCATAAAGGCGACGTTGCTGCTGCCGGACTCGGGCCATCTGGCGAGCGCAAGCACATCCTCCTCGCTGACGTCGCGAGACCCCGCCCGGCGCAGGAGGTTCTCCAGCAGGATCTTCAGCGTGTGGGGCAGCTTCTCGGGCTCCGGCAGGCCCTGCTCTGCCAGCCAGCCGAGCCGGTATATGCCGACCGCACCGGACGCCGTCTCGATGTCGGTCCGAGCCGCGGCGAGCGAATTCGTGCCGCTCAATTCATCTTCCTCATCGGTGCATCAAGAGTACCCTGGCCTTGGGTTAGGCGCGCTTTTGGAGGAGAGGCAGTGACCCGGGCGACTTGGATACAGATCTTCCTGTTCCTGCATGTGCTCGGGGCAATCGCGGCAGTGGGACCCACCCTCACATACGCCATGTGGTTATTTCGAGGCGAACGGGCCGGCGCGGAGGTCCGGGCCTTCGTGCTGCGGACCATCAGCTGGGTGGATGGGCGCCTGGCCACGCCCGCCTTCATGGTTCAGGCAGTCACCGGGACCGCCCTGATCCTCCTCCTCAAGCTCCGTTTCCTGCACACAGCATGGTTGCTGGCGGGGATCGGGGTCTACATGCTATTGACAGCGTTCGCCGTTGGCGTCTATGCGCCTACGGTCAGACGCCAGATCACACTGGCGGAGCGGGTGGCGACGGACCCGGCAAACTCTGACCTCGGCGCCGAGTACGAGGGGGTCGCGAGTCGGGCTCGGGCCTTCGGCATGCTGGCGATCGCGCTGACGCTGGCCATTCTCTACTTCATGGTCGTCAAGCCGAAGCTGTGGAGCGCCGGCTGACCGGCGACGCTGCCGGGTAGCTGACCTCGAAGCGCCCCTCGGGGGGACGTTCTGAGCGGGAAGTCCCCGGGAGTATGCTTCGCAAGAGCCTTTGCGCTGCATCGCGAATGAAGGGAGTGCCATGCATCTGACCGATCGAGAGACGTGGACGGTGATCCACGGCATGGTGTTGGGGGCAGCGTTCTTGCTGGCTTTCGCGGGCGGCGCCGCCGGCCTGTACAGCCTACGCCCAGAGCTGGTCACGGCAGAGGGCGTCAGGGAACGAACGCGGCGGCTTGTGGTGGGGACCTGGGCGATGGCCGCGGTCGCGTGGGCGACGGTTATCACCGGGACCTGGATCGTCTATCCTTGGTACCGGTCCTCGGCAGCTGACAGCCCGAGGTCTTTCCTTCTCGCCAACCCGGACACCAAGAGCTGGCACACGTTCGGCATGGAATGGAAGGAGCACATCGCTTGGATCGCCCCGATCCTTGCGACCGCGGTTGCGTTCAGCGTGGCTTACTACGGAAAGCACCTCATCAAGCACCAGGGAGTCCGGAAGGCATTGTTGGTCATGTTCGTGGCGGCCTTCGCGACGGCCGGAATCGCGGGCATCTTCGGCGCCTTCATCAACAAGGTCGCTCCGATCAGGTGATGGGCCCGGTGGAAGAGAAGGGGGATACCGTGAGCGAGACGCCGCTGGCTCAGGAGCCGGATAGGCCATTTTGGCCGGTCGCGGCGGCGTTCCTGGCGGCCGGGTTCGGGGTGCTCGTTCTGGGGGTCCTGACCACAGTTGCGGAGGCGAGCGCTGACGTCAAGGACTGGCTGGCATTCTCCACCTCGGTCGGGCCGCTGTCGGGAAAGACGTTGATCTCTGTCGGTGCCTGGATCGTGGCATGGATCACGCTGTCGTTGGCCCTTCGAGGGCGAGACATCTCCCCTACGGCTGTGTACTGGTGGACAGGCGTGATGGTTGCGCTCGGGCTGCTCGGAACCTTCCCGAGCTTCTTCGAGAAGTTCGCCAGCGACTAGATCAGCGAGCTTCCGCCCCAGCCCCCTTCGTCCAGCGATGGAAGTTCTCGACATGGGCAAGCGGCTCGGCAGCGTGCTCGCATCTGAGCGGGTCGGCGCAGGGCGAGTTCCCTTCCATCGTCAGGAAGTTGAACCTGCAGTAGTCGCAGAACACGTTCAACTCCTCGGGCAGGTATGCGCAGTCGCCCCAGGAGCAGGCCCGATCGCCCTCACCGGTGCCAAGGTCCAGACCGCATCCT
>Ga0184632_10001014_pt1 | contig 11325 bp, 6 predicted proteins | sample PLM31_50_b1_FD_133153 | JGI IMG/M metagenome (GOLD analysis project Ga0184632, IMG submission 133153) | Groundwater sediment microbial communities from an aquifer in East River, Colorado, USA - PLM3-1_50_b1 | ecosystem: Environmental > Terrestrial > Soil > Riparian zone | place: USA: East River... | reverse complement strand
CGATCGGCGTCCAGGAGCGACCCTACGAAGCCATGGCGCTCTGCCGGCGCCCGGCCGGGTGAAGCCGCCCCGGGTGAGGCCGGATGGTGCAGGCAGAGCGGCGCGGCCACAATAGCGCCATGAGGTGGCGCGACCACGATGTACTCCAGGCTGCGGACCCGCTGCTCCACCCAGCACGCTTGTGGTCGCAGGCGGAGGTCCTGGCCCGCCCCAGCCCGGTGCCGGCCACGCCCGGCATCTACGCCTGGTACTTCACCCCACTCCCAATCGCGATAGGGGCCGGTGGCGGCGGTGTCGAGGTCGACGGCCGACGGCTGTTGTATGTGGGGATCTCTCCCAAGCCGCCTCCGGCCAACGGCACCGCGGCCAGCCGCCAGCAGCTCCGCAGCCGCCTCCGCCAGCACTACCGCGGCAACGCCGCCGGCTCGACCCTGCGACTCACCTTAGGCTGCGTGCTGGCCAGCGAGCTTGGTCTGCAGCTGCGGCGGGTGGGCAGCGGCCAGCGGCTAACGTTCGCCGACGGTGAGCAGGTCCTGTCGGCGTGGATGGGCAGCCACGCTCGGGTGTGCTGGATGCTGCATGCCCGCCCCTGGGAGCTGGAGCAGGCGCTGGTGGCGCGACTGGACTTGCCGTTGAACCTGCACGGCAACGCCCACCATCGGTTCTACCCTGAACTACGCAGCCTGCGGGCCGCCGCCAAGGCCACCGCCCGGGCGCTCCCGGTCTGGACACCGACAGCAAGCCACGCAGCAAGCCGATCGACCTGAGGAAGGAGCAGTGGTTGATGCTTGACGCTCACCGCCGCTCCTTGGCGCTGTTCGGGAACCCAGCTGGTGGCCGCGCCAGGACGACCACGCCGGGGCCCATGTGATCGTCGAGGCGGAGCGGCTGCGCCGGTGCGACGGGTGGGTGCCCTCGTTGCGGGCACCGCGGTTGCCTACACCGGCCAGGTGCTCGTCGACGGCACTGGGTGCCGCAGGCCAGGTGCGCTGCGCTGGCGGCGCGCAATGGCGCCGATTGGCGGGACGACTGGTCCTCGACGGTGACGCTGCTGGTCCATGGTGACCTCGCCGGCAAGCAGGTGACCGACCCGAAACGGGGGTATAGCCGCAAGCTTGTCGCTGCCCAGTAGGCTCGTCGGCAGGGCACGCATGTGCATGTGGTCGACGCCGACGGGTTCAGCGACCTGCTGGCCGGCGTGGCGGCCCGCTGCCGGCGGCTGCGGCGCCGTGCTGGGCAGGTTGTCGTGGTTTCAGAGCCGGGCGATCGGGTTCTGGGGTCGCCGCTCAAGCCGCATCGTGCGCCACGCCGGACCAGCAGGGGGCCGTTGCGGGTGGACTGGGATCAGGTCGATGCCGCCACCGCCGCCCATGAGCAGACGATCCGGTCGCTGATCGCTCATCTCAGCCGGGACGGCATCGAGGTCCAGGGACCGTGGCGCGGTGCACCCCGGTTCGATGTCGGATGGATTCGCGGCCGGGGCGTGTATGTCGCTGAGGTCAAGAGCCTGCGCGGCGTCCGCGAGGATCAGCAGATCCGTCTTGGCCTGGGGCAGCTGCTCGACTACGGCTACCGGATCTCGAGGCGGGTCACGCCGGTCCTTGTCCTTGAGCGGCAGCCAGTCGATGACCGCTGGGGCGGGCTGTGCACGGCCCATGGCGTCCAGCTCACCTGGGCGCCTGACTTCCCTGGCGTCTGAGCAAGCGGGTGGTGCTGGCGGCTGCTGGTTGCCGTGGCGTGATCCGAGCCGGTTCGGCGCCGAGACCCTCCTGTCCCCGGCCTCCTCGCCACCCAGTGCCTCGTCTGCCCTACGGGTGTTGTGCGGCTGCCAAGGTCGCGTCGCCTTCCAGCCCAACGGCGGTGAGCATCGCCTGCGCGGCCGGCGGCGGCGCGGACCTCCAACGCTGCACGACCAGCGAGGCAGGTAGCCGTTCGCCGGTGACGGCGTACTCGTGCGGGCCCATCAGACCGGTGAGCGCATAGCGTGCTGCATCGATGGTGGTGCGGAACCGTCGGATGACGACCAGCTGCGGCGGCTGCCAGACCACCGCGACCGTCACAGCGGCGGTGCTGGCGCGGGCGGCGACCGGTGCGGCCGCCTGGGCCAGCCCGACCGCCCGCAGCACGGCGGTGAGCGGGTCGCCACGCACCCCCTCCAGCAGGTCGATGGTCTGCCCGCGGCGTGCGGCGGTGATCCCCCACTCGTCTTCCAGCACGCGAATGGCGTCGGCAATGGGCGCAGGGTGCCGCAGCGTCTGGATGAGGGCGTCGATGGCGGCCGGTTCGACGGCTGGTCCAAACCCGGGGACCAGCTCGCGTGCGTAGCGGGCAACCAGCTCCGGGTCGACCCCGTCAAGCAGCGAGACCACGCGCTGGCGTGCGGCGTCGTAGTGGATGTGTAACGGGTCGTGCACTGACAGGCGAGGCACCTGGCTGCGGAGGACGGCGAGCGCGACCGCGGCAAGGCTGGCTACGGCGGCACGTTCCTGATCGCGCTCGCCGGGCCGCTCCAGGGCGGTGGTCGCCTTGGCCACCACTGGCACCCACGCCGCCGGCTCGTTCCAATAGCCGCTGCTGGCGCCGCGGAGGATGAGACGAACCGCCAGCAGCCGCCCGACCATGGTGTAGTCGGCGCTGGCATCGGCCAGCCGCTGGAAGAACCGCCGAAACCGCTGCCGATGCGGCTCGGGGCAGCGGCGGCCATCAGGCAGCCGGACCTTGACGAGGTCGTGGTCACCAGCGGCCTGCTCTGGGTCGTCGTCCTCCAGCTCACCTGGGAACTCCTCGGGGTCGCCGGTGGCGAGCCTGGTGAGCCGTGGCAGCCCAAACGCGTAGTCGACCATGTCCTCGCCCAGGAACGCCTGGCAGGTGTCCAGGTACTCCTCCCAGCTTTGCGGCCGGGCGTCGGCGGCCTGGCGGCGGTGTGCGGTGCCAGCGGCGGGGACGGGGCTGGGTGCGGTGCTGGTTTGCAGGTAGGCCCGCAGGTTGGCGAGGTCGGCCAGGAACGCCTCGGCCAGCCGCGGCTCCTCAAACAGCGTTTCCTCGGTCACCCGGGCCCGGCCCTGGTAGGCCACGCGGCGGCGCAGCACCCGGCTGGGGTCGGTGAGGTGGCAGGTCAGCGACGCCTGCCCGTCGGCGTCCACCACCCGCAGCGGTGCGCCGCCCTCTATGGCGCAGACCAGGAACGCCTCCTCGACGCCGGCTGGGACCTCGGCGACCGTCGACCACACCTCGTCGTGCTCCACCTGGAGCTGCCCTGGGGTGGGCAGGGGTCGGCCGAGCAGGATGCGCAGCCCGCCGGCCTCCAGCGCCGCGCCCAGCAGCACCGGCGCCGCTAGCGGGGCCGGGGGTGGCGGGGGCTGGTAGGGATGGCTGGCGAGCTCGGCACCAAGGCGTGGTCCCGCCGGGGGACGGCGGGAGGCGTCCAGCTCGGTGAGCAGGCCAAGCTCGCAGTTGCCGCCTTCTGCCATCGCCAGCAGCAGAGCGGCGGCGGAGGCGTTGGGGCTGCCGGTGAGGGCGACCCGGCGTCCCGCCGTCGTCCACTCATACAGCTTGCCATGGTGGTAGCGGGAGCCCTCGACGGGCAGCGCGACGCCGCCGTGGCGGGCGAGGACTTGGGTGAGCGTCTGGCCGTCGTAGGCGCCGACGCCGGGCTGCACCAGCACCTCCAGCATCCCCGGCTGGAGCCGCTCGGCCAGCACCGCCACCGCACGGGCCCGCTGGTCAAGAAATGGCGCGGCGACCGTCAGGGTGTCGACCGGGCCGGTGGGCAACTGGCGGAGGATGGGCCTGTCGAGCGAGCTGACCAGCCGCGGGCCGGGTTGGGTCGACGGCAGGCGATCCAGGGCCTCGGCCGCCCGCTCCAGTGCGGGCTCCACGCCGGCGCTGAAGCGGACCTGCCGGGGCAGGCCTCGCAGCCAAGCGGCGAGTTGCCCAAGCGTGGCGGGCGCCCCATCGGCGTCGCCACGCAGGATCGTCCACAGCTCGGCGTTGTCGTGCCAGCCACCCAGGGTGACATTGCCGGACCCCACGGCCACCGTCGCGGACGCCTCTCCGGTGATCACCAGCAGCTTGGGATGGAACCTACCGCCGTGACGGCACAGCGCGCGGCCGTCCAGGTAGGTCGTGCCGGCATACCGCACCAGCATCGGGTCGGCGTGCACAAAGCCGGCGTCCCCGACCACCGTGACCAGCGCCTGCCTGGCGCGGGCGGCGCCGAGCGCGAAGCGTTCGAAGAAGCCCAGGTTGGCGTTGAAGCTCAGCAGCAGCACATCGCGGGCCGGTTCGCTCTCAGCCAGCAACACAAGCGGTGAGGTGATGCCCTCGGCAACCGCTGCATCGTTGGTGGCGGGCTGGCTAGCCAAGGAGTTCCGCCCCTGCGGGAGTGAGCGACCATTGCTCATCGACGCGGCCGACGGCGCCGAGGCCGAGCAGCACACTAGCAAAGGTGTCGATGCGCAGCGACACGTCAGCCCATCCCTCCGGGCTGATCTGGAACAGCCGCCCATCGCGTTCCCCCAACCGGGCCGGCAGCTTGGGTCGGCCGTCTGCCTGCAAGGCCATCTTGCTGTAGGCGACCCGCTGCGACCGGCGGACCAGCCGGTCGACCAACTCCGCGGCGAACCGGTGCAGCGGCAGGTGGCTGCTTGCCTCCAGCTGGCGCGCCACCCAGCGCGGACCAAGATCATCCTCGGCCGGGTGGCCGGCGAAAGCGGCCAGCGCCGACCTGTCGAGGTCCTCCAACCGGCGGGCACCCACCGCCAGCAGGCGCACCTCGGTCAACGGATCGGGGCTGGGATGGTCGGCGCGCAGCGCCTCCTCGACCGGCACCAGCACCCCGTCCTGGACCGTCGGCGGCAGCCCGGCCACCAGCTCCCCGACGGTGATGTCGGGCAGGGCAGCGGCGAACCGCTCGCCGAGCTCGGCAGTGGTCATCGGCTCGGCAAGCGCCCCCACCAGCCACGACCACGCCCGCCGCCAGGCACCAACGGAGTAGTTGCGCAGCACGACACCACGCCATGCCGGGGTGATCGACAGCCCCCCGGCGACCGGATCGGTCTGGGTGAAGTCGCCGGTGCCGACCGCACGGCGGAACGCTGCGACCAGCGACTCGTTCACCCCGGGCGCCACCACCGCAGCAACAAGCCGCGCCGTCGCGCGACGGGCCGCATCACCGGCAGCGAACCGATCCCCGTCGGTGGCCGCCTCGCGGTCCAGGCCTGGTTGGAGGAACAGCCGCTGCAGCCACGGGCCGTCAGGGGCCGACGGCGCCATGCAGATGCACAGATCGCCGGCCGCATCCAACTCCGGCACCGACACCACGTCCCGCTCGGCCAGGCTGAATACCCCGCCGAGCGCCGCCTGTACGCGGGCCTTGTCCAGCCGCGGGCCTGGGGTTGGTGGGCGGCCGTTGTCGAGGATGCCAAGCGCGCTCTCTGAGCCGGCGTACACGCCGCCGAAGCCGGACTTGGCCTGCGAGTAGCGGCCGATAGCCGATAGCTCGGCAACCGCGAGGTGCCCGTGGGTGTCGATCCCCTTCTGGACGACGTCGCCGCCGTGGGGCGCGCCAAGCTGCACCGCATGCCGATGGCGCAGCGACACCCCCGCGACGACAACCTCGCAGCGGCGCAGCAGCTCGCACGCGGCGTCCAGGTCGAGGCCGCGGCGCTCGGCCTCCGACCACACCAGACCGTGCAGCGCGTAGGCGCGGGCGTGCGGGGTGGTCGTGATCACCCCCGGGAGCAGCTTGGCGACAAGCCGCAACACGTGGGTCTCCACGCGCAACGGGTAGCGGGCCGACACCACGTCCAGCCCTGGAAGCGACCATGCAGGCCCCTGCACGATCAGCGACACCACGACCCCCTGATTCGGGACAACGTGCCTTGGCAGCCTACCGAACCTCACACAGAGGCTGAGCGGATCCGGGCCTGTTAGGGCGACGCCCGCACCAGGACGTTGTCGAAGGCGCAGCGCAACACGCTGCTGGTGGTGGCGGCTTGACCGGCGAGCCAGACCTGCCCGTCGGGGTCGTCGATTTCCTGCTCGGAGACTTCCTGCTGGTTGATGAAGAACCGCACCGCGGTCCCGCCGGCGAGGATCGCGAGCTTGTTCACCTTGCCTGGTCGAACCGCCTTGGCCGCAGCGGGGTCCGCGAAGCGCTGATGCGGCAGGCGCCCGTGGTTCTGCGTGATCTGGAAGCTCTCCCAGCCCAGCTTGAACGCGATCCAATGCTCGTTGTCGTGCCAGCGAAACAGCACACCGCAGTAGGAGTCCCTCGGTCCGCTGAGGAGCTGGACGTCGACCTCGGTGTAGAAGTCGCGAACCGAGATCGGGTGCACGGAGGTCGCGACCTGGTGGGTGAAGTCCCGGTGGGTGCTGAGGCGGAAGACGAGCCGGCCGTCCTCGAACCTGCTCTCGGAGCGGCCGAAGTCGCTGGTGGTCGGTGGAGTCAGCTGGTAGGTGGGGTTCTCGAAGTCCTGCGTCGCCACCACCGGCCAGGCGGCGGCGCGCTGCTTGGCGTCGCGGCCCGGTGCGGTGGCCAGCAGGTGGATTCCGCCGACGACTCCGCCGACGACCAACGCTGTGACAACGACGGTCACGATGATGCGGGCGGCCAAGTTCCAGGAGCGCCTGGTTGCCCCCACCAGCGAACCGACCAGCACGCCAACAGCACCGGCGAGAAGGTTGGTCTGGTCGAGCGAGCCATTGGCCAACGCGACTGGGCCGACAATCGCGGCGGCCACGAGGATGGCCAGAGTAACGATCGCAACGCTGACAGCGGCGACCGACTCCACCGGAGGCTGGTTCGGCGGTCTAGCCTGGCCCGTTGCCTCCCCCTCTTGAGCGGTCAAGCCGTCCCGGGACGACCCTGTGATACCCATCATAGGACCTGACAGACTGCTTCCCTGGCCCATCGCTGCGGCGCATTCTGTCCAGGTGGAGCAGGCGGTCCTCGGACGACCCGGCGACACTCCAGCTGCGCATTTGACCAGACATCAGCTTGTTTTGCCGCCCGCCTCCTGATCCTCGCGGCAATCTACAGAAGACCTCACGCCGGCGCGGCCGACCGATACTGCACCTGGCCCGGAGACCATCTACTGCGATGATCCGGCCCGGTCGTCAGATTGGCTGTCACTCCCGGCGCCGCTGCGGCCGCCCCATCGCTACTCCATCGGCCGTGCAGAGATGCGCATGAGGAAGCCGTGCTCGACAGGTGCCGTCCGGCTGACCTGGCCTGACCGGCAGGCGAGTACCGCGCGTGACTCGTGTGGCCTGCGACCTGCCGGAGCGTCCAGGGACCCGACACGCGCCGGCTGCACGCCATGGCGCCGGGGCTCGTGGGCCAGACCATCGAACAGGCCGCAGGCCACCCTAGGATGCGACCGGCTCGCACCCGCAGCAAGGGCAGCTGGGCGATCTGTGGAAGGTCCTTGGCATGGCGCCGGTGGTGGCCGGGGTGCTGGCGGCCTTCTCCCCGTGACCTCCCGCATGATGGGCTGTAGCAGGTGATCGTCACCGCCGCTGCTGGTCGAGTCGTCGAGGCCACGACAGTCCTCGGTCTACCGGTCGGCAGCGCTGGAGGTGCAGGTACCCGGCGCATCGCGATCGGGCTGATTCGGTTGGGTATGCTTTGGCCGGATGCGTCCGTGAGCCGATTTGTGGGATGGAGGGGCTCGGCATGGATGCGCGGGACCGGGCTGGTGAGGGCCCGGTCGGAGCCGAGCGCAAACTGGTCGCGGTGTTGGTGTGCCAGGTCGACGAGCCGACCTCCGCCGCCGGCCATCACGATCTGGAATCGGCCGACCAGCTGCTGGCTGGGCGCCTGACCCGCGTCCAGGCTGAGGTCGCCCGCCATGGTGGGCTGGTCACCGAGGTCCTGGGCGATACGGTCGTGGCGGTGTTCGGGGTTCCCCGAACCCGTGACGACGATGCGGAGCGGGCGGTCCGTACCGCCTTGGCGATCCGGGCGGCGATGGCTACCTCTGGTGATGCTGGTGGGCAGCTGCGCGCAGCGGTTGCCTGCGGCGAGACGCTGGTCAGCGTTGGCGTGCCTGTCGCTGGCGTGGGGTGGGCGATCTCAGGGGAGGTGGTGGCGGCGGCGATGGCGGTCAAGGACGCCGCGCCGCCGGGGGTGGTGCTGGTCACGGCGGCGGCCCTGCAGGCCACCGAGCGGACGATCAGCTACGCGCCGGCGCGCGAGTTGCGGCTGGCCGCCGCTTCTGAGCCGGTGCCGGTGTGGGATGCGCTGGCCCCCCGGCCACGAAGCGGCCGGGCCCCACCGCCTGTGCTGGGGGTGGCGCTGGTCGGCCGCGACGGTGAGCTGGCGGTCCTGCTGGACCGATACCAGCGCATCCGAGGCGGCGGCGGGCCGCAGCTGGTCACGCTGCTGGGCTCGGCTGGGATCGGCAAGAGCCGCCTGTTGGCCGAGCTCGGCCAACAGCTCGCCGGTGAGTCGGCGCCGCCGGCGTGGCGGACCAGCCGGGCCCACTCCCACGTCGATGGCGAGTCGTTTGGGGCGCTGGTGGAGCTGGCCAAGGCCGAGGCCGGGATCCTGGAGGGCGACCATGCGGCCACGGCGGCGCGCAAGCTGACCACCGCGATCGCCCGGCTGCTCCCTGATCCAACCGCTGCCGCGTGGGTCGCCCAGCAGCTGGGCCCGCTGGTGAGCGGCAGCGCAGCGGCCGACGCGGCGTCGGGTCGGGGGGTGGAGCGAGCCGAGGACGTGGCGACGGCGTGGCGGTGGCTGCTGGGTGCGCTGGCCGACCAGCAGCCGCTGGTGCTGGCCGTGGAAGACCTCCACTGGGCCGATCACCTGCTGCTGGACGTCCTTGAGGGCGTGGCGGATCCGGCGCGGGTCGGCCCAGCGCCGCTGCTGGTGGTGGTGACCGCCCGACCGGAGCTGCTTGACCGCCGCCCCGACTGGGACCGGGAGCACCCCAACCGGACCATCGTGCGCCTGGAGGCCCTCGCAGCAGTGGACACCACCCGGCTGCTGCAGGCGCTGCTCGCCCACCATCGCGTCGCGGCCACCATCGACCCCGACCTGCTGGCCCGGGTGGGCGGCAATCCCCTGTTCGCCGAGGAGTACGCGCGGCTGCTCCGAGACCGGCGCGGACGGGCCGGGACGCTGCCGCTCCCGGCCTCCATCCACGGGGTGATCGGAGCGCGCCTGGACGCGCTGGCGTCGGCGGAGAAGGCTGCGCTGGCCAACGCGGCCGTGCTCGGGCAGGTCAGCTGGGTGGGGGCGATCGCCGCGGTCGGCGGTCACGACCCAGCCGACCTGGACGCCTGGTTGGACCTCAACCGCAGCCTGGACGAGCTGGAACGCCGCGAGCTGCTGCGGCGGCTGCCGGGGTCCCGGGTGGCCGGGGAGGTCGAGGTCGCCTTCCAGCATGTCCTGGTCCGCGATGTCGCCTACGCCCAGCTCCCCCGCGCCGTGCGCGCTGACCGCCACCAGCGGGCGGCGGCATGGCTGGAACAGCTTGCCGCTGACCGCAGCGCCGACCGCGCGGAGCTGCTCGCCCACCACTACACCCAGGCGTTGACCTACGCGCGGGCCGCTGGGCAGCCAACCGCCGAGTTGGTCGACCACGCCCGGGTTGCGTTGCGCGAGGCCGGTGACCATGCCACCGCGCTCGGCACCGAGGTCACCGCGGCCCGCTACTACACCCAGGCCCTTGCGCTGTGGCCGCAGGAGGACCCGCAGCGGCCGGAGCTGGAGCTGCGGGCCGGCAGAGCGCGCTGCTTCGGTGAAGGCGCCGGCCAAGACCTGTTGGAGAACGCCAGGGACGGGCTGCTGGCCGCCGGGGCCCACGAGCAGGCCGCCGAGGCCGAGACGCTCCTCGGCCGGCTCGCCTACCTCCAGGGCCGCCCGCGGTCGGTCCACTTTGCGCGGGCGCTGGAGCTGGTCGCCGACGCGCCGCCGTCGCGTTCCAAGCTGGCGGTGCTGAACGGCTGCATGCTGAACCTGATGATCGCCGACCGCCACGCCGAGGCGCTCGGGGTGGCCCGCCAAGCCCTGGTGATGGCCGCGACCATCGGCGCCCGCGACGTCGAGGCGACCGCGCTTGGGATCATTGGGGCTGCCACCATCAACCAGGGTGACCCTGGCGGTCTGGCCGATGTGGAGCGGTGTGTGGCCATGTACGAGGAGCAGGGCTCCTCCCACGCGGTCGGCTGGCACATCAATCTGGCCTACGCGCGGTCCATCTTGGGGGACCTGCGCGGCAGCTTCGCCGCCAGCAAGGCGGCTTGGCGGACCGCGCACCGCTACGGCAGGCTCGCCGACCTGCGCTACATCGAGCTGGAACGGGTCGCCGAGCACTACTGGACCGGCCGCTGGGATCAGGCGCTGGACGCTGTGGAGCCGGTCGTGGTCGAAGCAGCCGGCGGCGCGCGTGACTACATCGAGTGCGACTGTCGCCTCTGGCGTGGACGCATCCGGCTGGCCAGGGGCCAGGGCGACGCGGCTCTGGAGGACGCGACGCGGGCGCTAGAGTTGGCCCGCGAGTCCGGCGACGCCCAGAACCTCGACCCCGCGCTGGCGGTGACGGCCAGGGTCCTGCTCGCCGCCGACCGGCATGTGGAGGCGGGCGAAGTAGTGGACGAGCTCCTGGCCAGCCTCCAGGGGCGGGTGCTGAACCCTGACCTTGGCGTCGACCTGGCGGTCGACCTCGCCCAGCTCGGGTACCCGGCCGGGACGCTGGATATGGTCCGGCCATCGCCTTGGCTGGAGGCTGCAGGTGCCTACCTGGCCGGCGACCCTGCACGAGCGGCCAGGATCTACGCCGAGATCGGCTCCCGGCCCGATGAGGCCTACGCACGACTCCAAGCTGCCCGCCAGCGCATCGCCATCGGGCAGCAAGCCCAGGCCACCACCGAGCTGGACATCGCGCTCACCTTCTACCGCGAGGTCGCCGCGAGCACCTATCTGACCGAAGCAGCGGCGTTGCAGTGAGCCCCGAGCCCTCCACGGGTCAGAGGCGAAGCCATGGCGCGACGGTGGGGCTGGCGGTCTTGGCGCTGACAAACACCAGCTCCTCCGGAAGCCGCAGCAGCCGCACCTGGTCGCCCTCCACCCCGACGACGTTGTCGAAGTGGGTAAAGTTCCCCACCGGCTGATCCCGGACCCGCTCTTGGCTGGCGGCCAGCCACGCCAGCAATCCCGCAAGCCCGCCAGGCTGCTGCTGGGCCAGGAACTCCGACAGGCGGCGCAACAGCTTGGGGAATACCCCCCCCCCCCCCGCCGCCGGGGCCCCGGGGGGTTCTTTGGGGGCCGGTTAGGGGGGGGGTATGGCCCAAAACCGGGCCCACTCTGCCGGGGGG
>Ga0184632_10001013_pt1 | contig 11338 bp, 8 predicted proteins | sample PLM31_50_b1_FD_133153 | JGI IMG/M metagenome (GOLD analysis project Ga0184632, IMG submission 133153) | Groundwater sediment microbial communities from an aquifer in East River, Colorado, USA - PLM3-1_50_b1 | ecosystem: Environmental > Terrestrial > Soil > Riparian zone | place: USA: East River... | reverse complement strand
CGCCGGGCTCGCGTCCGTGCTGGCCGCCGCCGGCCTCGCGCTCGCCTGGCCGAGGCAGCAACGGCCAGCCCCCCCGGCCCGCCCCGCCGCGAGCGCGCCCGCACCCGCCCGGGTCCCGACCACCGCTCCCACCCGCGCCGCGCCCACCTGGCGGAGGATCGAGCCAGGCGGCAGGACCCTGTGCGGCCGGCGCGGGCGCTACGCCTTCTGGGTCCACGAGGGCGCGCCCGACGACCTGCTGGTGTACTTCGAAGGCGGCGGGGGCTGCTTCGACTACCGCTCCTGCGCGCCGGGCACCGCGCTGTTCAAGGACCGGGTGACCGGCGCCGACGACCCGGCCGCCCGGGCGGCCGGCATCCTCGACCTCACCGACCCGGCCAACCCGTTCCACCGCGCCACCGTCGTGTACGTGCCCTCCTGCACCGGGGACGTCTACTCGGGCGACAACGTGCAGACCTACCGGTCGCCCGCCGGCGACACCGTCACCGTCCACCACCGCGGCCGGGTCAACGCGACCGCCGCGGTCGGCTGGGCGTTCCAGCACGTCAGCGACCCGAAGCGGGTGTTCGTCACCGGCTGCAGCGCCGGCAGCGTCGGCTCGGCGCTGTTCGCCCCCCGCATCATCGAGCACTGGCCGGCGGCGCGGGTCACCCAGCTCGGCGACTCGCTCGCGTTCGTCTTCCACCGGCCGGTCGACCTCCAGCGGGACTGGCGCGGGCAGGGCGCCCTGCCGGACTGGATCCCCGGCGTGCGCGCCATCGCCGCCGACCGGTTCACCATGGCGCGGTACTACGCCGCCGTCGCCGCGCACTACCCCGGCCACGTCTTCGCGCAGGTGAACTACGTCCACGACCAGGTCCAGCGGTCGTTCTACGGCGCCGTGGGCGGGCCCCGGTCGGGGTTCGAGCGCGCCCTGGCCGCCAGCCTGGACGAGATCCGGGCCGCGGCCCCGAACTTCCGCTCCTACCTGATCGACGGCGCCGACCACTGCGTGCTGCCGCTGGACCGGTTCGCCACCCTGCGGGTCGGCGGCGTGGCCCTGCGGGACTGGGTCGCGGCCCTCGCGGACGGGCGGCCGGTCGGCAACGTCGGGACCATCCCGCGCCGCTGACCCACGGGCCGAACCTGGGCAAGCGACCCGTATCGCGGCGCGGGCCGCGCATGGCAGACTGCGTCCAGCGTCGGCGGGCCGGCCGTGGTCGCGGCGGCGGGCGCCGGCACCCACCCGAGCGGGAGGTGATCGATGCGCGCGCGGCGGCAGCGGCCCTGGCGGCCGCTCGCGCTGCTCGCCCTCCTCGCCGCGGCCGCGCTGGCCGGCTGCGCCGGCGGCGTGGAGGGCCGGCCGTCGGTGTCGGTCGACATGTTCGACAACTTCTACGCCCGCGACGTCACCCGGGTCCCGGTGGGCACGCCCGTCCGCTTCCACAACCAGGGCTACACGGTCCACAACGCGGTCGCGGTCGGCGGCGCCTGGCAGACCCCGCAGAGCATCGCGCGCGACCAGGCCGCCGTGGTCGTGGCCGACCGGGCCGGCGTCTACCGCTTCTACTGCACCTTCCACGCCCCGGCGGACGGGCAGGCGGGCATGGCCGCGGTCCTGGTGGTCGGCGACGCCGCCTACGACCCGCGGACCGCCAAGGGCGGCACGGCGACCCCGGCCACACCACGGCCCAGCGGCGTCACCAGGCGCGTCCCCGGCGTCTACCGGACCGTCCAGGGAGCGGTCGACGCCGCCCGGCCGGGCGACCTCGTCCTGGTCGAGCCGGGGGTGTACCGCGAGGAGGTGAAGGTCCGCACCCCCTCGCTGACCATCCGCGGCCGCGACCGCAACGCCGTGGTGGTCGACGGCGAGTTCCGGCGCGCCAACGCCATCAGCGTCACCGCCGACGGGGTCGCGGTCGAGAACCTCACCGTCCGCAACGGCAAGGTCAACGGCCTGTTCTGGACCGGCGTCAAGGGCTACCGGGCCTCCTACGTCACCGCCTACAACAACGAGGTCTACGGGATCTACGCGTTCGACTCCACCGACGGGCTGTTCGAGCGCTCCTGGGCGTCCGGCTCCTACGACGCCGGCTTCTACATCGGCCAGTGCAACCCCTGCGACGCGGTCATCGACGGCGTCGACTCGGTCGGCAACGGCCTCGGCTACTCGGGCACCAATGCCGGCGGCAACCTCCACATCGTGCGCTCGACGTTCCGCGCCAACGTCTCCGGGATCGTGCCGAACACCCTGGACAGCGAGCTGCTGCCCCCCTTCTCCCGGGTCGACCTGGTCGGCAACCTGGTGGTGGGCAACGGCAACCGCGAGGCACCGGTCGAGGCGCTGGAGTGGAGCTCGTTCGGCAACGGCATCATCCTCGCCGGCGGCAACGACAACCGCGTCGAGCGCAACCGGATCGTGAACCACCCCAACCACGGCATCCTGGTGACCCCGAACCTCGACAAGCACCTGTGGACCGCCTCCCGCAACCAGGTCCGCGGCAACCTCGTCGAGGGGTCGGGACGGGCCGACATCGCCCTCGCGGCCCCCGCCGGGGAGGGCAACTGCTTCGCCGGCAACCGGATCCGCACGTCCATCCCGATCGGGATCGAGCTGCAGCAGCCCTGCAGCGGCCTGCGGCTGCCGGCCCGCATGGACCTGTCGACCACCGTGCTCAGCCTCGGCCTGGTCGCCGAGGGCAACACCGGCGGGTACCCCCGCAACCAGTCCAGGGACGCGCCCCCGCCACCGCCGCAGCGTGCGCTCCCCGGCGGGGCCGGCGCGCCTGTCCGCCCGGCTGTGGACGTCTACCAGAGCCTTCATCTCGACCTCAGCCGGATCGCGCTGCCCGCCGCCCCCGCCGGCCTCGACGTCACGACCCGCAAGGAGCCCACCGTGCTCGGCGTCCCCATCCTGGCCACCTCGGTCTGGCAGGCCCTGTTCGGCCTGTACGCCTACCTGCTGCCGTTCGTGCTCTACGCGGCCTGGACCTCGCTCGCGCTCTGGGACCTGGCTCGGCGCGACGACCTCGGCCGGGGCGTCACGGTGGCGTGGATCATGGTGGTGTTCCTGGTGCCGTTCCTCGGCGTGCTCGCCTACCACGTCGCCGGGCGCCCACGGCTCCCCGCCTGGCTGCGAGCCGTGGTGATCGGTGGCGGGATCGCCTCCTACCTGGTGATCCTGGCCGTTGGCGCGGTGGTGGGCGGCATCGCCTGAGCGCCGGCGAGCCGCGCCGACGCCGGCACCTGTGCCGGCACCTGTATCGAAAGGGGACTCCAGATGGCCGCGCAACGCCCCGTCCACGAGCTGCGGGTCGCGCTCACGGTCGACGACTACGAGCAGGCGCTCCGGTTCTACCGCGACGTGCTCGGCTTGCCCGTAGTGGAGGCGTGGGACCACCCGTCGGGCGGCGGCGCGGTCCTGGACGCCGGCCGAGCCACCCTGGAGCTGCTCTCCAGCGGCCAGGCGGCGCTCGTCGACGAGGTCGAGGTGGGCGCGCGCGTGGCCGGCGCCGTGCGGCTGGCGCTTGAGGTCGACGACTCCGCCGCCACCGCCGAGGCCCTCGCCGCCGCCGGTGCCGAGCGCCTCGGCGGCCCGGTGGTGACCCCGTGGTCGCACCGTAACGTCCGCCTGCGCGCGCCCGACGGGACCCAGCTCACCCTCTTCACCGTGCTGGCCGGCGACCCCGGCGAGTGAGGCGGGCCGGTTGACGGCCTGCCGGGGCGGGGCTGTACTGGGGGCGTGACGCCGACCCGGGGAGCTGCCACGAACGTGTTCTTCCAGGAGCCGCCACGGTTGCAGAACACCTACCGCTCCGACGCGGTCCTGCACGAGCACCTCGAACGGCTGCTCCCGCCGGAGGTCCGCGCCGAGGTCGAGCCCGAGCTCGACCAGATGGGCGAGGCCGCGGCCGGGCCGCTGGCACGGCTGGCCGAGCAGGCCGAAGCGTCCCCGCCCCGGCTGGTGCCCTACGACGCCTGGGGCCGGCGCGTCGACCGGATCGAGGTGAGCCCCGCCTGGTCGGAGCTGCACGCCGTGCAGGCGCGTGCGGGCCTGTGCGCCCTGCCCTACGAGAGCCGCCACGGCCGCTACGACCGCATCGTCCAGCACGCGCTGCTGCATCTGTACGGCCCTTCCTCGGCGGTCTACAGCTGCCCCGTGGCCATGACCGACGCGGCCGTGCGTGTGCTGGTCGACCATGCGCCCGCCGCGCTGCGCGAGCGGGTCGTCCCCTTCCTGACCAGCCGCGACCCCGGGCGCGCGTGGACCTCGGGGCAGTGGATGACCGAGCGGGAGGGCGGCTCCGACGTGGGTGGGACCGCCACGGTGGCGCGGCGCGACCAGGCGGGGGTGTGGCGCCTGCATGGCGTCAAGTGGTTCACCTCGGCCACCACCGCCGACTGCGCGCTCGCGCTGGCCCGGCCAGAAGGCGCGCCGCGGGGCAGCCGCGGCCTCGGCCTGTTCCTGGTCGAGCTGGTCGACCCCGCCAGCGGCCAGACCCAGCTCGGCACGACGATCCTGGTGAACCGGCTGAAGGACAAGCTCGGGACGCGGGCGCTGCCCACCGCGGAGCTCACCCTGGCGGGCGCCTCCGCCACCCCGGTGGGCAGCGTCGACGGGGGCCTGAAGAAGATCGCGGGGATGCTCAACGTCACCCGGATGCACAACGCGCTCAGCAGCGCCGCGGGCATGCGGCGGGGGCTCGACCTGGCGCTGGCCTACGCCCGCGCACGCCACGCGTTCGGCCGGCCGCTGGTCGACCTGCCCTTGCACCGGGCGACCCTGGCCGAGCTGGCGGTCGAGGCAGAGGCGGCCTTCGCGCTGGTGGCGCGCGGCATGGAGCTGCTCGGCCGGCTGGAGCACGGGGCCGCCGACGAGCCCGAGCAGCGCGCGCTGCGGGCGCTGGTCCCGACCATCAAGCTGCTCACCGCCAAGGACGCCGTCGCCCACGCCAGCGAGGTGGTCGAGGCCTTCGGCGGTGCCGGCTACGTCGAGGACACCGGCATCCCGCGGCTGCTGCGCAACGCGCAGGTGCTGCCGATCTGGGAGGGCACGACCAACGTGCTCAGCCTCGACCTGCTGCGCGCCGAGTCCAGGGAACACGCCGTCACCGCGCTGCTCGCCGACCTGTCCGAGCAGGTCGCGGTGGTGCGCGCGGCGCCGGCCGGCGGCGTCGACGTGGAGCTCGTGGACCGTTCGCGCGCGGCCCTGCTGGAGCGCGTCCGTGCCTGGCCGGACGCTGACGGCGACGCGCTGCAGGCGCAGCTGCGCGAGTTCGCGCTCCGCCTCGGCCGCACCTACGCCGCGGCGCTGCTCGCCCGCCACGCCGCCGACCGCCGTTCGCGCCGGGCCGCCGGGGTCGCGCACTGCTATGCCGAGCGCTGGCTGGGGGGGATCCAGACCCGGGTGGCCGCGCCGCTCGGCGCGACCGCCAGCGGCTGAGCGCGGCGTGACGGGACCGCCGACGATCAACGGTGGCCACCCACGCCCCGGTCATCATGATGGCCGAGCCGGCCGCCACCGGAACAGGAACAGGAGGAGCCACGTGGAGACCTTCAGGGCGTTCCTCGCCGAGCAGCACGACGACCGGGTCGACCGGCGGATCGGCCCGCTGACCCTGGACGACCTGCCCGACGGGCAGGTGACGGTGCGGGTCGCCTGGTCGAGCGTGAACTACAAGGACGCCCTGGCCGTCAGCCCGAAGGGCAGGGTGGCCCAGATCTCGCCGCTGGTGCCAGGGATCGACCTGGCCGGGGAGGTGGTCGCCAGCGACACCCCCGAGCTGCGGCCGGGGGACCGGGTCCTGGCCCACGGCTACGACCTCGGCGTCAGCCACTTCGGCGGCTTCGCCGAGTACGCCCGCGTCCCGGCCGGCTGGGTCGGGCCGCTCCCGGATGGGCTCACCCTGCGCCAGGCGATGGCGCTCGGCACGGCCGGGTACACCGCGGCGCTGTCGGTGCAGACCCTCGAGGCGCACGGCCTCGACCCCGGCGGCGGGCCGGTCCTGGTGCTCGGCGCCAGCGGCGGGGTGGGATCCACCGCGGTCGGCATCCTGGCCGCCCGCGGCTACCAGGTGACCGCCAGCACCGGCAAGGCGGACCAGGAGGCGTTCCTGCGCGGCCTGGGCGCCGCCGAGGTGGTGTCCCGCGAGGCGACCTCGGCCGAGAGCGGGCGGCCGCTCGAGTCGGCGCGCTGGGCCGGCTGCGTGGACCCGGTCGGCGGGGCCGGGCTGGCCTACGCCCTGCGCACCCTCCGGCAGGACGCCGCGGTGGCCAGCAGCGGCAACACCGGCGGGGTGGAGCTGCGCACCACCGTGCTGCCCTTCATCCTGCGCGGCGTCGCGCTGCTCGGGATCGACTCCGCGCACACCCCGATCGAGCGGCGCCGCCGCGTCTGGGAGCGGCTTGCCACCGACCTGCGGCCACGCGGGCTGGACGAGTCGATCACCAGCGAGATCCCCCTCGACCAGCTCGACGGCGTGCTCGACGAGGTGCTGGCCGGCAGGGGCCGCGGCCGCACCGTCGTGCGGGTCGGCGGGGAGTAGCGCCCGTCCGTTCCGGAACCGTTCCGAATACACGTGCCGGAACCAGCGGGTTGGTCACTTCGGCGGCAGATGATGTAGAAGAGGCGCCTCTGTATCTGTGCGCATGCCATGATGGGGGAGTCGCTTCGTGACCGTTGGACCGCCGCCGCAGTTGACCGCCGAAGCCGCCGACCAGTGGCTGCTGCGATTCAGATCGACCCTGGTCGCCGTCCTCGGGGCCATCGTCGCCGGCATCGCGTGTCTGGCCTTCTACACCAGCTTCGAGGCCATCCGGGCGTACGCGACGCGCTCAGCCGGGATCGCCCCTGAGCACGGCTGGGCGATCCCGCTCCTGGTTGACTCGTTCATCATCGTGGCCACCGGCGCCGACCTCTGGTTCGTCACCACCGCCAGGCAGCGCAAGTGGTGGGAGGTCATCTGGCCGAAGCTGCTGCTGTGCGGCGCCGCGCTGGTCAGCTTCATCCTCAACGTCGCCCACGCCGACCACAACTGGGCCGCCCGGGGGGTCGCCGCCATCCCGCCGGCCGCCCTGGTGCTCGGCGTGGAGCTGCTCATGATGGTGCTGCGCCGCGCCACCGCCCTGCGCGCCATGCGCCTGCAGGAGCAGGCGCTTGAGTTCCAGGCGGCGCTGGCCGGGCAGCTTGCGGTCGCCCCGGCCCCACCGGCGCTCGGGCCCGGCACCGCCCACGTGCCCGCCCCCGCGGAGGAGCACATGTCGGCCAGCATCGAGCGCGAGGTCGAGCCGCAGCCGCACCCGCAGCGGCCCGAGCCCGACGCCGCTCCCGCCGCCAGCGGGCCCGCCGCCAGCCAGGCCGAGGCCAGGCCGTCAGGGCAGGGGCTCGAGCCGGCGGCCAGCAGCGCGGACGACAGCCGCAGGCGGGCGCGGACGACCCTGGTGGTCGACGCGGGCAGCGAGCTGGCGCCGCGCACGGCCGCGCCGCTGACCGCCGTCCGCTCACCCCTTGGCGAGGTGCGCCCGAGCGCGACCAGGCGGAACGGCAGCCGGATCCCGGCGCCGTACCTGGAGGCGTCCCGCATCCTCGACGAGCGCGAGGACGGCGCCACGCTCACACCGGAGGGCCTGGTCGAGGCGCTGGCCGCCGAGGGCGTGATCGTCGACCTGCGCACCGCTCGCGGCCTGCTCCGGGAGCTCCGACCGGCCGTCACCGCGCTGCAGTCGCTGCAGCGGCCCAGCAAGGCCAGCCCGAGCGGTGCCGGGGCCTCCGTCTCCGGCCACCCGGCCGGCACCGCCAACGCGGCCCGGGTGGCGCCGGCCGAGCCAGGCAAGGCCGCCCCCGCCCGGCCTGGGGCGGCCCCGCCAGCCGAGGCCGGCCGCGACCGGGGCGACGGCAACGGCGGCCGGCCCATCGGGCTCGTGCAGGCCCCCAAAGGCTCGACGCGCTGACCCGACCCAGGCCGCCCGCCGCGGCCTGACGCTGACGCGGGGCTTCCCGCTGCTGCCGATCGGCGGGATGATGGTGCTCGCACCCGGTTCCCCATGATGTCCGGGTGCGCCCGCGACCCGCCTGCCGCGGTCCGGTGGGCCCGCCAGCCGGAGGCATGCATGGACTTCCGCGACTCGCCCGAGGAGGCGAGCTTCCGGGCACGGCTGCGCGACTGGCTGGGCGACAACCTGCCCGCCGGCTGGGCCGAGCGTGCACCACGGGCCGGACGCAGCGACCTGGCGGAGGCCCTGGCCTGGAGCCGCAAGCTCTACGAGGCCGGCTACGCCGGGCTGACCTGGCCGAAGCGGTACGGCGGCGGGGGTGCGCCCTACACCTTCCAGGCCATCCTGCTCGAGGAGCTGGCCCGCGCCGAAGCGCCTGACCACGTCAACGTGATCGGCCTGGGCATGGCCGGCCCGACGCTCATGGCCCACGGCACCGAGGCGCAGAAGTCCCGGCACCTCGAGCCGATCCTGTCCGGGGAGCAGATCTTCTGCCAGGGGTTCTCGGAGCCGGGGGCCGGCTCCGACCTGGCCTCACTGCGCACCAGGGCGGTCCGCGACGGCGACGGCTTCGTGCTCGACGGCCAGAAGGTGTGGTCGTCGTTCGCGCACGTCGCCCACTGGTGCATCCTGCTCGCCCGCACCAACCCCGAGGCGGCCAAGCACCGCGGGCTCACCTTCTTCCTGGTCGACATGCACGCACCCGGCGTCGAGGTTCGGCCCCTGCGCCAGCTCACCGGCGACCCGGAGTTCAACGAGATCTTCCTGACCGGCGTGCGGGTCCCGGCCGAGCAGGTCGTCGGCGAGGTCGACGGCGGCTGGGCGGTGGCCATGACCACGCTGCTGCACGAGCGGGGCACGCTCGGCTTCGCCCTGACCGGGCGGCTCGAGGTGCTGCTCCGCAAGCTCGTCGCGCTCGCCCGCACCCCGGACGGGTCCGGTGTGCGGCCGGCCGACGACCCGCTGGTCCGCGACCGCATCGCCCGGCAGTGGGTGGAGCTGCAGGGCCTGCGCTTCACCAACTACCGGGCGCTCACCAGCCTGGCCCGCACCGGCGTCCCCGGCCCCGAGGGGTCGGTGGCCAAGCTGCACTGGTCGGAGTCCAACCAGCGGCTCACCAAGCTCGCCCTCGAGCTGCTCGGCCCCGAGGCGCAGCTCGACGGCGACGGCGCCGTGTGGAACGGCTACTGGCAGTACCAGCAGCTCCGCAGCCGGGGCAACACCATCGAGGCGGGGACCTCCGAGGTCCTGCGCAACATCATCGCGGAGCGGGTCCTGGGCCTGCCCAGGAGCCGTTGAGGGGGACCGGATGGACTTCGCCTTCTCCGAGGAGCAGGAGATGCTGCGGGAGTCGGCGCGCGACTTCCTGGCCACCCGGTACCCGCTGGAGCGGGTCGCCGAGCTGGCCGACGGCGAGCCGGGCTGGGACCCCTCGTCCTGGGGGCGGCTCGCCGACCTCGGCTGGCTCGGCCTATCGGTGGCCGAGGACCACGGCGGCGCCGGCGCGACCCTGGTCGAGGAGGCCGTGCTGTTCGAGGAGACCGGGCGCGCCCTGTACCCGGGACCGTTCCTGGCCACCGTCGGGCTCGCCCTGCCCGCGCTGGAGGCCGCCGCCAAGACCGTCCCGCAGGCCCTGTCGGCCGTGCTCGCCGGGGAGCGCTCGGCCACGCTCGCCTGGGCGGAGCCGGACGGGCCGCGGACCATCGCCGAGGCCGGCTCGGCGGCCTGCGCCGCCACCCGGGACGGCGACGGGTGGCGCCTGACCGGGACCAAGCGGCTCGTGCCCGACGTCGCGGCCGCCGGCGCCGTGGTCGTGGTCGCCCGGGCCGAGGCCCCGGGCGACCGGCAGCGCGAGCCCGCCCCGGGGGCCGGCGCCCGCGCCGCGGACAGTGTGGCCGGGGTCGGCCTGTGGCTGGTCGACCTGCCCGCCGAGCGGGCCGTGGTGGTGCCCCGCTCGACCATGGACACCACGCGCCGGCTCGGCGACCTCGTGCTCGACGCCGCGCCCGCCACCCTGCTGGTCCCGCCCGGCGAGGCGGCGCCCGTGCTCGCCGCGACCCGCCTGCGCGCCCTCGCCGCGGTCGCCTGCGAGGCGGTCGGGGTGACCGAGCGGGCGCTTCGCTTCGCCACCGAGTACGCCGGCCAGCGCGAACAGTTCGGCCGCCCCGTCGGCTCCTACCAGGCCGTGTCGCACCGCATCACCGACGCCTACGTGGCCGGGGAGCTGGCCCGCTCCCTCGCCTACTGGGCGGCCTGGTCGGTGGCCAGCGACGAGGAGCAGGCGCCGGTCGCCTGCGCCGCGGCCAAGTCCGCCGCCGGGGAGGCCGCCGTGCTGGCCGCCGAGAGCGCCATCCAGTGCATGGGCGGCATCGGCTTCACCTGGGACCACCCGCTGCACCGCCTCTACAAGCGGGCGCAGTGGATCGACGCGTTCGAGGGCCACGGCGCGGCCCACCGGCGCGAGCTGGCCGCCGCACTGCTCGACGGGTGACCGGCGCGGGCCGGCGCCCGCCTGCTTGACAGCCGCAGCGGCGGCGGCGAGGGTTACGCGGCACCCAGCCGTCCCACGGAAAGGGCCTCCAATGGCGGACAGCGTCTACACCTTCACCGAGATCGTGGGCACCAGCAGCGAGTCCTGGGAGCGGGCCGCGGCGACGGCCGTGGAGACTGCCGCCAAGTCGCTCAGGAACCTGCGCGTCGCCGAGATCGTCGAGCTCGACATGGTGCTCGAGAACAACCAGGTGCGTGCCTACCGGGCCAGGGTGAAGATCTCCTTCAAGTACGAGGCCAGGGGCTGAGCGCTCAGGGCGCGGGCTGCCACTTCGCGGTGCTGGTCACCGTCTGCCCGACCGGCAGGCAGGCCGCACCCGACCCGTCCGCCCTGGCCACGTAGATGCTGCCGTCGCGCAGGTAGCTGAGCCGGCGCCCGTCCGGCGACCAGGCCGGCGAGCCATCCTTCGGTCCTTTGGAGACCTTGCGGTCGCCGGTCCCGTCGGCCCGCATGACGTGGATCGCGCCGTCGGCCACGTAGGCGATCCGGCGCCCGTCGGGCGACCAGGCCGGCGCGTACTCGTACCCGGGGGCGCGGGTCAGGCGCCGGAACCCCTTCCCGCTGGCGTCGATGACCGCCACGTCCTCGTTGCCCGGCCCGCCGTAGGCCGCGAAGGCGATCCGGCGGCCGTCGGGCGACCAGTCCGGCTGGTTGTCGGCGGTGGGCGTGGCCAGCCGGCGCAGCCCGGTCCCGTCGGCGTCGACCACGTGGATGTCGCCGCCCGAGGCGTCGACCTCACCCGCGACGACCGCGAGCCGCTTGCCGTCGGGCGACCAGTCGGGCTGGGTCATCGCGACCCCGCCCGACACGTCCCTG
>Ga0184632_10001012_pt1 | contig 11342 bp, 11 predicted proteins | sample PLM31_50_b1_FD_133153 | JGI IMG/M metagenome (GOLD analysis project Ga0184632, IMG submission 133153) | Groundwater sediment microbial communities from an aquifer in East River, Colorado, USA - PLM3-1_50_b1 | ecosystem: Environmental > Terrestrial > Soil > Riparian zone | place: USA: East... | reverse complement strand
GACCAAGACGGTGCACGGTTCCGAGCGGTTCGCCCGCCGACAGCTCGAGGACCTCGTCGCCGAGGCTGGCCGGTCTCGAATCCGGGCCGGCACACTCGGTGACCTGCTCGACCGGTGGCTCGAGGCCTCCTCTCCCGGCTGGTCGGCCTCCACCGTGAGCCACACGCGCTCCATCGTCGAGTGCCACTTGAAGCCGCACCTCGGCCACCTCGACCTGGCCAAGCTGACGGCCGCGGACATCGACGACTTCTACGCCCACCTCCTTCGGGCCGGTGGTCGGGACGAGCGCCCCCTCGCTCCGGGAACGGTCGCTCGCGTTCACGGCGTAATCCACCGGGCTCTCGCCCAGGCGGTGCGGTGGGACTGGATCTGGCTGAACCCCGCGTCGAACGCGTCGCCACCTCGGGTAGCGCCGCCCGAGGTCCGCCCGCCGAGCCCCCAGGAGGTAGCCGTCTTGCTCGAGTGGTCAAGGCGCGAGAATCCGCCGCTCTTCTGCTACCTGAGGCTCGCGGTCTCGACGGGAGCCCGCCGCAGTCAGCTCTTGGCCCTTCGGTGGGGCGATGTCGACGAGGAGCGGGCCGCGGTCGCCTTCACCCGCGCACTGGTCGAAGGGCCCGATGGCCCCGAGCTCCGATCCACGAAGACGCACCGCACCTACCGGGTCGAGCTCGATGCCGAGACGCTCGACGTGCTGATTAGGCATCGATCTTGGGCCACGGCTCGTGCCCGCAGCATCGGCGTGGAGCTGAGCACCGACGCGTTCGTGTTCAGCTCTCGTCCGGACGGCGCGAAGCCGTGGCTCCCGAACTGGGTGACCAAACGGTTCATCGCCGCGAGACGCGCCGCGAGCCTGCCGCACTTCCGGCTGCACGATCTCCGGCACCTCATGGCGACCGAGATGCTTGCCGCCGGCGTCCCCATCGCCACGGTGTCCCAGCGGCTCAGCCACGCCCGCGCCTCCACGACACTGAACGTCTACGCGCACTCCGTACCCGGGGGCGACCGCATGGCCGCCGAGACCCTCGCGAGGATCCTGGCGGCCAATGTGTCAAAGTCGAGGTGGCCGCGGCGCACGGGGTTGGAGTTCCCCGGTGATCCACGATGGGTGGACGTACGACGAATCGGTCGGCGACCATGACCTTGCGATGGGCGAAGGTCGACTGACGCTGGGCGACGGTCGGACCCTGGCGTGGCGCGAGTACGGTCCACCAGACGGTCGGCCGATCCTGCGATTCCAAGGCATGCCGGGGTCGCGTCGTTCAAGACATCCGCACGAGGAGTCCTACGACCGCTTCGGGGTTCGGGTGATCGTCGCGGATCGACCCGGCCTCGGGGCTTCGACACGGCTGGAGGGCCGGGGCATCTCCGTGGTCGCCGATGACGCCGGGAGTCTTCTCGATCACCTCGGGCTGGAATCTGTCCACGTGATCGGCACGAGCGGAGGTGGACCGAACGCGCTCGCTCTTGCCGCGTTGCATCCCGCGCGCGTGCGGGCGGCGAGCGTCGTCGTTGGGGCCGCGCCCGTTCTGGAGGAGGACATCGCGGGACTGATCGGACTGAACCGCGACGCATGGCGTGCATCACGCGGTGGATGGGACACGATGTACGGGCTCCTCGCACCCGTGCGGAGAGCGTTGTTGCGCGATCCCCTCGGTGCGTTCCGCAAGGTGATGGACACCGCTCCTCCCTCCGACAGGGCGGTCATGGACGATCCCGATTGGCAGCGGGTGCTGAAAGAGGACCAGAGGGAGGCGCTCCGACAAGGCGCGGAGGGGTGGGCGGACGAGGCCATGGCGGTGTTCGGGTCTTGGGACTTCGATCCGTCCGCCGTGTCGTGCAGCCTTACATGGTGGCACGGCGAGCACGATGCCAACGCGCCGATCGCCGCCGTGCGACGCCTCATGGCAGTGATGGGTGACGTGGACCTGCGACTCTGGAACGAAGCCGGGCATCTGGAGGCGTACCGTCGGCACGACGAGATCCTCGCCGAGCTCCTGACTCGCTGAGCCCGTCCAGTGAGGCTCCCTCACACCGGTTCCTGGACACACTCCGTCGTAGGGGTGTCGCTTCCGTCTCGAGACACGCTGCCATCCGGGGCAACAGCTCGGCCCCATCCCTCGTTGGCGTGAACTACGCTTCCTAACCGGGAACCATCACCCGAGGTGGTCGCTCGTCGGCGCGGGCGAGCGGTAGTGTCGTGATACCTCCGAGGCGTAGCGCTTGCCGACGACCGCAGCGTTTTGGGCCAGCCACTCGGTAAGCGCCCTGGTGCCGGTCGCCGGACCTTCGGTCGTCACCAGCCCGGCCATGAGGCCCTCCATCTCGTCCCTGGTCACGACGACATCGCCGACCACCCTACCGATCGCCGTGGCCGCAGTGAGCGCCGCGGCCGGGGGAACATGCACGAACAATCGGCGGCGACCGATGACTCGCGCGATCAGCCGCACCAGCTCTTCGAACGTGAACGTCTCGGGGCCGACGGCATCGATCACTTCGTCGGTGTCCCAGAGTCCGGATCGAACGCAGAGCTCGGCCACGTCCTCGACCGCTACCGGCCTGAGCCGGTACGAGCCCGAGCCCGGGATGCCGAAGACCGGGAGCCTCCGCAGGATGTAGGCGATGTTGTTGATGAGGATGTCTTCTTTCCCGAAGATCACCGTCGGACGGACGATCGAGTACCCGAGGCCCGAGTCGCGGATCAGCTCCTCCACCCTGGCCTTGCCCCGGAAGTACTCGAAGGGCGAGTCCTTCGACGGGTTCGTGATGCTCACGTGCACGATCCGGCGCACGCCGGCGTCGCTCGCCGCTCGGATGAGGGTCTCGCTGTTCGCAACGGCCCGCTCGAAGGTAACGTCCCCGCGTGGGAACCGCACCCAGTACGTGTTGTACAGCGTCGTGGCCCCGCGCAGATGCTCGGTGAGGGCCCGTCGCTCCTCGAAGTCGAGGGACGCGACGTCGATCCGATCGCCGAACGGGTTCGGACGGTTCGGGTGGCCGGTGAGCGTCTTCACGCTCCTGCCGGACTCCAGCAGGCGTCCGGTGATGTACCTGCCCGTGTAGCCGAAAGCTCCCGTCACCACGTCAACGTCGGGCATCGCGACTCCGATGCGTCATCGCCTTCCGCCCTTGCCGGCTTGAGCGCCATCGATCCAGACTCCCACAACCACGACGCCGGAAGCCCCGACGCCGGCGCGGCGGATGATTGGGGAGGTCGTCGAGACGATGAGGCGGGCGCCTGGGGTCGCTTCCCATCACGAAACGACATCTACGACGCGTGCGGAGCCGACAGCTACCGACTACGGCTCCGCTTCGAGGTCGCGGCCCTGGGTGATGCCATAGATGTTGCCGTCAGGGGCACGGAAATGCACCCAGGCGACATCGTCCTCGCCGTTCCAATAGACCGGTCCCGAGACGATGGGTACGCCAGCCGCCCGGAGTTCCGCGGTAGCGGCTGCGACGTCGTGGGTGAGGAACTCCACCACCGGGCCCGTGGTGAAGTGCTCGTTCTCTGAGGGTGCGAACACCTCGACCTTGCTCCCGTCGGGCAGCTGGAAAACCCATACGCCGTCGCCTCTGTGGCTGGACCGCAGTCCCAAGACCCGTTCAAAGAAATCGGCCGTGGCTTCGGGATTCTCAGTCCGCGTTCCCACCCATCCGATCTTGAGCAGCTTCACGGCTGGACGCCTCCTTCTCTCGGTACGCGAAGGCGGTCTCCGCTCCGTTTGATGTGGGCGGTCTGTCGAGTGCGTACCAAGCGAAATCGCTATCCCGCCAGTGGATCACGCCTCGAAACGCCCATCCCGCACTTCTCCATCACGCGGCGGGAGGCTCGGTGGTCCGCGAAGGTGGTGCTGATGATCCTGGACAGACCCGCCACGTCAAAGCCGTACTGAAGACTCGCCTGCGCGGCTTCGGTTGCGAAGCCTCTGTTCCAGAGGTCTGAGGCAACCACGTAGCCCACCTCAGTCTTGTGCTCGAATGGCCAGTCCTCCATGTACTCCAAGCCGATATGGGCCCACGTACCTTCCCGATGCCTTCTCGAAGGTCGCCCAGGGTCCATACCCGTGGCGCTCCCAGTGCTGGAGGATGTAGTCGAACGTTTCCCGCGACTTCCTAGAAGGGAACGGAGACTTCCGTAACGCGCCCATGACTGCGGGGTCCGCAAGCACCCGAGCAAGATGTTCCAAGTCCGCCTCCTGCCACCGCCGCAGCGTCAGGCGAGACGTCTCAAGGTCTCCAACGCTCTCCGCAGACACCACCGGAATCGTACGCCTGACTGATCTGGACCGGGCTGCGCATGATGTCGCTTCCGGTCACGAAACGACATTCGTGGATGCCATGATGCGAAGATGGCCAAGCCGGGGATGGACGCCGCTGGATCAGCTATGGTCCGGTCAACCAGGAGCCCTCGCGCGGGTCGAGGATGAGCACGGCCGCGGCCCGGCGACGAGCCGAGCGCGAGCGCCGCCGCACGGAGCGAAGGTTCCGCACTGCACCGTTCCCCTTGTACGGGCTTCCCTCCTCGTGGGAAGGAGGCCGCTTCCTTGGAGGCGGGAGCTGGGGCGGCGTTCGGGGACGCCAGCAGACCCACTCCCTGTCCCTCGTGCACGGAGTACTCGTCGAAGGCGAGGGTCCGCTGCTCGTCGTCGAGACGGCGCTACCCGACGAGGCTGGTGGCGGCGGTTCCCTTCGGGTCCTTGCCGAGGAACTGTGGACCGGACGGGCAAACGATGTTCCCGATGCTGCGGCACGCCTTCGAGACCGGTGGGTGGCCCATCCTCATCGCGCTGAGTTCTCGCCGCTCCCTTCGCGCACAGGGGAGGCCGTCCTCGTCGAGGCCCGTCCGGTGTTCTTCGACGTCCTTTCCCAACTCGGCCACTGGGTGGGCCGGGCGGGGTCGGAACCTTTGATGTGACCATAGAGGGCTTGCAGTTCGCGCTCCAAGGGCTTGGCCTTGTCCGCATCACCGACCTCGGCCCATACATCCTCGGTACCCGGCGGTTCGAGGGCGAAGAGAACATCTAGTGGCGGTCTTCCCGCATGACCGGATATCGCTTCCGGCGGAAACCAACACTGGTTGCCGAGCGGTGTGCGCAGTCATCGTGGACGCTTGATACGTGCCGAAGTAGCGTTGCCAACGGGGTATGGAGGCTCGGTCTTGTCACAGCATGACGCGATCAAGGGAAGGCACACGTCACTTCGACGCGCCGTTGAGTCTGACCTCGATCTCCTTGCTCGTTGGTTCGCCGATCCAGACGTCTACGCATGGTGGGGAGGCAAGCCCATTCCCCGTGACAAGGTGAGCGCCGACTTCACCGGTCACCGCAGGCCAGAAGTCGAGTCCTTCATCGTTGAGACCGAAGCGAGTCCGATCGGCTACCTCCAGTACTGGCACGCGACGGACCGCTCCGGCGGAATTGACATGTTCCTTGTGCCGGAAGCGCGGGGAAGAGGACTCGGGCCGGACGCCGCCCGGACCGCGGCAGAGTTCCTTCTTCGCGAGCAGGGCTGGCTCGAGGTGACGGTCGATCCGCTGACCGACAACGAGCGAGCGATCCGAGCGTTCGCACGAGCAGGGTTCGTCGCCGAGCGAGAGGACCGGGACGAGGAGACCGGGAAGCCTTGCCTGATCATGGCGATGCGCCGATCAGAATCGAGTTGACACCTGGAATACGAAGTAGCCCCCGACCAACGACGATGTCGGTTCGAAGCGGAAGCGACATCCCGTCCTGGGAAACAGCACCTTCCCGGTCAGGGACCAGAGTCAATGCAGCGCCCTACGGGTTGAAGAGGGCGGTCGAGTCCCTGGCTGGGGTCCGCGCGGTTCGAGCGACATTCGGTAGCGAATCTCGTCCATCTCGAACGGCAGGACGTCGTGCGGACGTGAGCGCTCGCCACCATCCAGCTGCAGACCGCACTTCTCGTAGAAGCGACGGGCGCGGCCGTTCTCTCGGCGTACCCAGATCGTGAGGAGCCCGTGGCCAGTGGCACGGGCATGATCGACCGCCGCCTCCATCAACGCTTGAGCCACGCCCGTCCCTGCAACATCCTCGGTCACGTAGAGGCTGCCGAGATCAGATGTCCCCGCGGGGACGTCCGCATCGGGGCTCGGCAGCACGTATGCGTAGCCGACGACACGACCGGCCATCTCCGCGACGAAGACGGCCGCGCCGGGAGGAAACTCCGCGAGCCCTGCGGCGAAGTCGGCGGTGGTTTCCTCCACCGACAGGGCTTCCAGATCCCCCTCTGCGAAGAGATCGCGATAGCTCCAGCGCCGCGAGGCCACGCTCACCTCCGCGATGGCCCGGGCATCGCCCGGTCGTGCCTCACGAACGACGAGTTCGCCAGCCACGAGCGCAGCGTAGCCCGAGGATGAACTGAGCGCGTGGCAGTCGCTTAGGAGCGGAAGCGACATCTTCTTCACGCCAGGGAAGGAGGTTGCTGCCCGCTGGGGCCTGACGTACAGCAGGAGCCTCCACGAACGCCTCACGCCGAGATGGCTTCGATGCGATCGCGTGGGGTTCGCTCGAATCCTGCCGCCTCACCATCGGGTTCGCTGAGGGGTCAGGTATTCGCAGTCCCAACCTGCCAGGTGAGGCTCGACGCCGAGAATGGCAGCTCACGGACGATCCGGAGATCTCCGGACTCGGGATCGACGAGCGCGATGGCGGTGCCGGTTAGTCGCGCCTCCTGCCAGAGGACGGCGATCGCGCTCCCGTCCGGCGACCAAACGGGGTTCGTGGGGAACCGTTCGCAGCTGCCGAACGTGCAGGCGGTTAGCTGCCGGGCTGCGGAACCGTCGACGTTGACCATGGCGATTCCGGCGGTTCCCCCCGGTTCCCCGCCTTCGGTGTAGGCGATCCTGGTGCCATCGGGCGACCAGGCCGGTTGCGTGGCCTCGTGGGCGACGGCAGCGTCGGTGAGCTGATGAGCGCTGGCGCCATCGGCATCCATCACCCAGATCTGAGCATTCGGTTCCGGATCCACGCTTGGCTCGGTCCTCGCGAACGCGATCCGTCGACCGTCTGGGGAGAAAACGGCCCCATCGTCCTGGCTGCCCCCTGTGAGTCTGCGGGATGTTCCGGTCTCGACGTCGAGGACGTAGATGCCGGTCCCATTCCCGGGGAACGAGAGGCTCCGACTGTCGGGGGACCACGACACTAGGATCGTCCCCTGGCATCCGTCATCCCGGCAGGCAGGGACTTTCACGAGATCCGAACCGTCGGCATTCATGAGGAACAGCTGGGCGCTCGGCATGTCCCCTCTGGGCCAGGGCTCGGAGGCCATCAACGCGATCCGTTCGCCGTCGGGTGACGGGGCGGCGGCCATCAGGAAGAGGTCACCGGTCGGGATCGCTCGGAGATCTGATCCGTCCGCGTTCATCGAGTAGAGACGGTTCTCAGCCGCCAGCGCGTCGCCACCGATGAACACGAACGTTCCCCGTTGGGCTCCGGCCGGACGCGTTCCATCTCGACCGGCGAAGGCCCAGACGACGACACCGAGCGCCAGTAGGGAGGCCGTCAACCCGACGACCGCGGCTCCGGCCCGGCGTCGACGCTGCCGCTGAGCGGCGCGCCTCGTGGTCAGATCCAGAGCGCGATCGGGGGTGGGATCGAAAGGGCCGATCGCTCGTTCGAGGAAACTCCGTAGGTCAGTCATCTTCGCCTCCGAGGTGCTCGTTGATGGTTCGTCTCGCTCGATGGATGCGCCCGCGGACGGAGGAGGCCTCGATCCCGAGCACACGCCCCGCCTCGTCGGCGTCGAGCCCGAGCCATTCGACGAGCACGAGCGCCTCGCGCTGACTCGCCGGAAGCCTCGCCAGGACGCGGCGGAGCTCGGACCGCGCCTCGACCTCAGTTGCCGGATCGATCTCGGGTGCGGGGACGGCAGAATGCCTCAGCGACCGCGCCAGGTGCCGGAGGCGGTTCCGGTTCACGTTGAACGCTGTTCGGTACACGTAGCCCACAGGTGACTCCATCGCCCGGACGCGCTCCCATCGTTCGAGCACGCGGGCGAACGCTTCCTGTGCCAGGTCTTCGGCTTCCGGTTCGCCTCCGGACACGACCACGAGCGCCCGCACGACCGACGGGTAGTGCGCCCTGAAGAAGGTCTCGAACGAGTCCCGTCCAGCGGGATCGAGCATCATCGGCAGCCCTGACGGTTGCTGGGTCACGCTCTCATAACACCTTGGATAGGGCTCCCGTTCGGGTGCGGTTGAGAAGATCCAGACCGGCACTCACCCCGGGCGGCGCCTTAGATGTCGCTTCCCACCGGAAATGCCTTCATCCATCAGGGTCTTGCGGGGGAGCGCTGGTCATGTGAGCCTCCGCCGGATGGATCGACTGATCGTGGCGAGGCACGCCGAGAGCGAGTGCAACGTCAAGGGACTGATCGACGCCGAGCCGTCATCTCGGCAATCGCCGCTCACTCCTCGTGGCACGGACCAAGCACGCTCACTGGCAGAGCGGCTCACAGAGGATGACATGGACCTCTGTGTTACCAGCCGAACGCTCCGGGCCGTCCAGACGGGGGAAGTTGTCGCCAACTCGCTCTCGATTCCCCTACTGAAGACGCCCCTGCTCGACGATCCGCCCGCAGGCATCTTCGAAGGCGGACCTGTGGAAGCCTTCGCGAAATGGATGCGCGAACACGACCCGGACACGCCTGTGCCAGGAACTTCTACAACTCTCCGGGATTCGGCTCGTCGATATCTTGACGCGGCCTTGTTCCTTCTGGATCGACCGGAACGCAGTGTCCTCGTCGCCGCTCATGCACCCGCCCTCCGATGGATCGTTCAGGCGGCACGAGGTCGAACCAACCCGTTGAACTACTCTTCTCCCTTGTTCGCCTACGCCGATCCAGCAGAGGTCGATGTGCGCGCGCTTCGGAGCAGGCTAGACCGGCTGATCACCGACCCGTTCATCGTGTTCTCGGGCCGAGCGAACGAGTGATGGGCCCGACGACGAGCGTGCTGCGGACCTGGCGCGGGACGCTCGTCGGTCGAGCGCCTAGTCGCTTTCCACAGGAAGCAACATCCCTCCCGAGCCCACTCCTTCAAGCCATCTGCTCTCAGTAATCCTAGCTGTGCGGAGAGCGGATACCCGGAAGGTCCCCTTCTGACTTGGAGGCTGGCAATCCATGAGCGCCGAGACATCTGCGTCCCACGGCGCCGCGCCAGACCGCTGCGGCGCCGGCCACCTTCGCCCTGCTGCGGACGAGATGGGGAACCCCCTCCACCTTTCGGGCGGTCTTCACTCCTGTATGGGCGGAGTGCGGGATGCGCCGGCAGGTACCGAGAACGCCGGGATCGTCGAGCGGTTGTACCGGGAGCAGGGGGACCGGCTCTGGGGCGCCCTGTTCGCTTTCGCCGGGGACCGGGAGGTGGCGAACGACGCCGTGGCCGAGGCGTTCGCGCAGCTGTTGCGCCGAGGGCAGGACGTCAGGTGGCCTGAGCGATGGGTGTGGCGGGCGGGGTTCCGGATCGCGGCCGGTGAGCTGAAGGAGCGGAGGAAGATGGTGGCGGCCCGGATGGACCAGGCCTACGAGATGCCCGAACCGGTGGGGGAGCTGCTCGAGGCGCTCGGCCGAATCTCGCCCATGCAGCGTGCCGCCGTGCTCCTGCACCACGGCTACGGCTACCCGGTCAAGGACGTGGCGCGAATCTTGGACTCCACCACTCCCGCGGTGAAGGTTCACCTCAGCGTGGGGCGCGGGCGCCTTCGGGTGCTGCTGGAGGAGGCGGAGGATGCCGAGCCTCGATGAGCGACTGAAGCTCCTTCGTGATGTGGGTGGCCCGGATCTGTGGGAGGAGATCCGGCGTCGCGAGCCCCGGCGCCCCGTCGCGGGTCCCTCCCCCCGGAGTCGCTGGGCGGCCGGCGTCGTTGCACTTGCCGTCGCGATCGCGGCGCTGTCCCTCACGATCTGGGTCTTCCAGGCCGGCCTACCCAGGCCCGCGGCCCCTATCTCCAACGGCCGGATCGCGTTCTCCGGCTTCGACGGGACGTCGTGGGACATCTACTCGGTCGAGCCGGACGGCAGCGGGCTGACGGAGCTCACCCACCTGTCGGATCAGGTCGCGGAGGATCCCGAGTGGTCCCCCGATGGCCGACGGATCGCCTACGCGGTGGCCGAGAACGGCGGAGGTGGCCGGTCGGACGTCTGGGTGATGAACGCCGACGGCTCGAATACTGTGCGGCTCACCGAGGAGCCGGGCTCGAGCTGGTCGCCGACCTGGTCCCCCGATGGGTCGAGGATCGCGTACACGCACTCGGCCCCGGGCCAGGCGGATCAGATCTGGACCATGGACGCCGACGGCACCCACCCGCGGGCGTTCACCCTCTGCGATCCGCCCGAGTGCGTCGGGGACGGATCGCCGGCCTGGTCGCCGGACGGGGCCGCGATCGCGTTCGTCCGTGTCTCGGGCGCCGGGGCGATCATCCCAGTGAGCGTGATGGTGTGGCCGGTCGTTGGGTCCGGTCCGAAGCTCGAGGACGTCTCGCTCGAGGGCGCGACATGGGCGTCCGACCTCGCGTGGTCGCCCGACGGATCCGAGCTTGCCTTCGCACGTTCGACGTCGGACGGCGCGAGCTTCGGGCTGTGGGTGATGGACGCGGACGGCTCGAACCAGCGATCGCTCACCGAGGTGGCGTCGGCTCAGTCTCCTGCCTGGTCGCCCGACGGCCGCCAGATCGCGTTCACGGGCCTTCGACCCGGGACGGACCACGACACGCTCTTCGTGATGGATGCGGACGGCATCGATACCCGGGAGATCCGAGGCCTGCCCGTGGAGGCGCTGTCCCCATCCTGGCAGCCCGTGCTCGAGGAGCCGACGCCGACACCGCCTCTGCCGGGCCCGAAAGCAAACGGTGTGATCGTCTTCCAGGGCCAGGACGGCGCTGTCTACGAGGTCGGGTCCGACGGGAGGGGTCTCCGCGAGCTGTTCCCGGCGTCCCGGGGCATCACGCAGATCGCGTGGTCGCCAGACGGCAACCAGATCGCCTGGGCCGGTGCGCTGGGCGGCAGGTACGGCATCTACGTCTCGGCCCCGGACGGCAGCGAGGCGCGACGGCTCACGGACGGAGCGAACGACGGTTGGCCGGCATGGTCCCCCGACGGCACACGGATCGCCTACTCGAGCTCGAGCGACCCGGACGCCCCTCGATGCTCCCGGGACGCGGAGTGGAACCTGATCTGCCGGACCGACCTGTACGTGATGCGTGCCGACGGCTCCGAGCTCACGCGCATCACCAGCGATCCCGCTCCCGAGTACGATCCCGAGTGGTCTCCCGACAGCACCCGGATCGCCTACACGAAGAGCGATCTCTTCGGAACGGCGATCTGGG
>Ga0184632_10001011_pt1 | contig 11343 bp, 11 predicted proteins | sample PLM31_50_b1_FD_133153 | JGI IMG/M metagenome (GOLD analysis project Ga0184632, IMG submission 133153) | Groundwater sediment microbial communities from an aquifer in East River, Colorado, USA - PLM3-1_50_b1 | ecosystem: Environmental > Terrestrial > Soil > Riparian zone | place: USA: East... | reverse complement strand
GTCAGTCCTTCGCCAACGGTCGGAGGAACAGTGGACCCTGACCTTGGGCAAGGCTGGCGAAGCGGGAAGCGAATCCGGTCCAGTCATGCTCTGGGGAACAGCCCTTCTCCTGAAGCGCCATGTTGCCGACGTCGTGGGGTTGCTTGATGAGCGGTACTTTGCCTACCACGAGGACCTCGACTATTGTCTACGAGCCGCAGCGGCCGGCTTCGAGGCACTGGTTGTGCCGGAAGCAGGCCTCTACCATAAGAGAGGTCGGTCTCTCGGGTCCGAGCGCTCGCCTATCAAAGAGTATCTGCTAGTAAGGAACTGGTACCTGCTGTGGACGACGCATCTCTCTGGGTGGCGCCGGTAGACATACCCTTGCCTATACCTCGCCTGGGTCTTAAACCGTATGGTGAATGCCAGACAGGCGAAAAAGGATGCAGCCGTCGACTACGCGCTCGACGGCGCTTGGGATGCACTGCGCGGTCACTGGGGATCCTGGGAGACGAAAGGCCACATGCCTAGGAGCCTAAGGGCGTTTCTGCTGAATGGCCTGCTCGCCTGGCATCCCTACTTCACGATCATGGTCATAGCTGGGAATCTAGCGGGAGTGTGGTCTCAGGTGGTGAGAAGGCTCCTTCGAAATCGGGCCAGCATTCGAATGCTCCGCAGTATCAACCACGGAGCGCGAGTCAGCTGGCCACTAGCTCTCTTTCGCAAGTCGGCGCCAGTCTCTGTCGTAGAGGCGGGCACGCCGTTCCTCGCTGCGCTCTTCGTCTCGGACCCGGAGCGCCTGACCGTCCTGGATTCGCGGGCGCGCCCTCGGGACCATAGGGACGCCTACGACGCGCTGCCGCCCGGCGCCTATGTCGCCATGGCCCTGCGGATCAACGGGCCCTCGCGTCTTGCCCGCCTCCGTATTCTTCTCGTCCTGAGGTTCCGTGCGGCCGCTCTGCGGCGCGCGCTCGCCGAGACCGGAGCTGTCGACATCCGGCACTTCGGTCTCTATCCCGAGCTGGAGGAGCCGACCCTGGCCTACGAGCTTGGCTCCGCAGCCGAAAGACACGCCGAGCGGGGCCTCCTACCGCGCTCGCGGTCGTGGCCCCTCGCCATTATACGGGGAAGCCTACGTCGATGGAGCGGGTGTCATCCATCTCTGGCTGCCCTCTTCATCGTCGGGCGAAAACCTTGATCCTCGAGCTCCCGGCGCTCGTCTCCCAGCTGATCTCCCCGCGATCGGGCGAGAAGCCCCTGAGCTTCATCGGCGTGCGTAATACAAAGCCCGTGTTCCTCGCATTTCGCGAACGATCCCGCGATCCCGACTTCGTCGTAACGGTCGGCGGTGAGGAGGACGTAAAGAGGCTTCACGATGTCCTCCTGAGACTCCATCGAACGATACCCAAGTTGACGGCCGAATCGCTCGCCGTCGCCCGCCTGCCTGACGGCCGCTTCGTTCACGTCCAGTCCGCCGTCCCCGGGCTATCCTTAAACTCGCTGGCCGGTTCGCTTCACCGCGACGATTGCCGTCGGCTGCGCGCGCGAGCGCTCGACGTGCTCCGCGAGCTTCACGCGACGATCGATGCCGTCCCTCCGTGGCACTCTCGGATCTCGCCATCGGGCGAGCTACGGCAGCAGCTAGGCATCTGTTCGAAGCACGGCGTCGCGCTTTCCCCACGAGCGCTGCAGTTTGCGGACTCGTGCGTCGAGGACCTCGCCGAGCTGGGCGAGCTCACGTGTCACTGGCAGCACGGCGATTTCTCTACCACTAATCTCATGGTTGCCGGGGGGGATCTGCGCATCATCGACTTCGACGAGTTCGGGTTGACCTCCATGCCCTTGCACGATCAGTTTGGTCTGGCGCTTTCTACCCACGAGCTGGTCTCGGCCGACGGGCCGTGGACCTTGGCAAACGACATACAGGCTTGCCTCGCACCCGTGCTCAGCGCGCAGCCGGCGCTCGCCGGCCACGTTCGCGGGCTCCTCGTGCATCACCTTCTGTGGAACGTGAGCCAGTTCCACGGTCAGCGTTCCCGAGCAAGGCGCGTGAAAGATGTCTTGAAACTCCTAGAAGAGTTCGCTGCCGCTCCCGGGAACTACTTGCCGCCGAGAGCCAGCTGAGGATCGGGACGGTCATGCCGGCGCCAGCGGTCTCGATTATTATGCCGGCGTTCAACCGGGAGCGATACCTGGCCGAGTCGATCGAATCGGTCCTGAACCAGACGTTCTCCGACTGGGAGCTGATTGTGGTGGACGACGGGTCCTCCGATTCCACGCCCGCGATCATCGAGCGTTATCGCCTGCGCTTTCCCGAGAGGACCAGCATGACGGCCGCGAAGCCGGCCGACGCGAGCACCAGCGAATTCCTGAACGTTCCCGCCCACGACGCCGCCGCGCAGGCCGTATGGAGACACCAGCTGAAGCAGGTTCGCGATGTGCAGCGAGTACGTGGACCGGAACTCCGCGGACGGGTTGCTGCGCTCCGACTCGCCCAGCGCCTCGATGGTGGGAAGGATCTGGATGCTTCCGAGCAGGGCACCCAGGACGACCGCCCAGCACAGCAGAGCAACACGCCACGCTGACACCGCGCTGCGTAGCCGCCACGCCACGAAGGCGAGCTCGGCCAGGACTGAGAGCCACACGAACTGCGGATGGCCCAGGAGCAGCTGGGATCCCGTGCCCAGTGAGATCAAGAGCTGTGCCAGAGCCACCTGCCGACGGTCGGCGCTCCGCAGGAGGACATCGATCCAGAAGAGCAGCCACGGCAGATGTGCCACCACCGCGATGGCGTTCATGTGCATGAAGTGGAGCAGATTGAACCCGCTGAACGTGAATACCAGCGCCCCGAACAGGGCCGCCGCGAGAGGCAACTCCAGCCTCCGGAGCATCAGGTACATACCCGGAAACATGACTGCATAGCTCAAGACAAATTCGAGCGTGAATCCCCACCTTAGCGGCAAGAACCGGTATAGCAGCCAGTGGAGCGGGTGATACATGCCGGCCTGGCCCTCGCCGTGGAGATACATGCCACCGTAGAGGTGAGGACTCCAGAGGACAGACTGATGCGCTTGGAGCGCGGCCTGGTAGGCACCCCGCACCGGTAGGTGAAGGTTGCCGAGGTCGTCGCCGACGTGCACCTGATCGAAGAATGCAGGTGACACCAGCGCCAGAATGAGCAGGACGAACAGCGCGACCAGTGTTCGCGATATCAGAGACTCGGTGCGCGAAGGCATCGGCTCGGTCATGATCGCGTTCGGCTACGCCTACGACGGGCCGCCACCGCCAGGCTGGCCTTCCGAACCGCGTATGCGAGGGGAGATGGCAGCTGAGCGATGAGGCTCTTGGCCCGCAGTGCCCGGGAGCGCCGCTCCCGCGGCACGGCCCTCAGGAACTCCCGGAAACGATCCAGATCACCGGCCAGGAACGCCATGTCGGCACCAGCCGCGCTGCGTTCGATGATGCTCTTGCGGATCGCCCGTTCGTGCTCGCGGGCCGCGGGGTGGTGCTCGAGGACGTAGTGCAGGATCGTGATCTCGCCCTGCAATGTCCGGAGCGGCTGTGCAGAGAAGCCGCCGGGGTGCTTCCGGATCCCGACGAGAGGCGCGGAGACCACGCCAATCGGCGGCTGATTCACGCACCGCAGAATGAATTCGAGATCCTCGGACAGGGTGCGGCCGAGGGCCTCGACCCATCGGCCGACCCGACGGAAGAAGGCCTGACTCAGGATGAGAGTGGAAGGAAAGATGGGCTGGTAGCTGAGCAGACGCTGATACAGCGGACGTCGAGGACGAAGGCGTCCGGACCCATCCTACGGCCGGGAATGTCCCAGAAGCCTGGCGGCGCTTCGTCGAACTTCGTGCCGGCGGACCAGATATGGCCGGTCACGACACTGAAGTTCGTGAAGAGCGTAAGCGACATAAACGCCCAATCTCGGAAGCCCCCGCCCCTCCGGGGCGTTACCGGGACGCGGCAACCGGTGGCTCTTGCCGCTCCGTCCCTACCGCCCCCCTACGTACAGCATGTGTGGCTCGAGCGGCTCGCCCGGCGCTTGGGGGTCGATTGGGAGGAGTTCCTGCAGCGCCGATTCTTCTCCTTGATGCATCCGAAGGAGATCGGTGCGCTCGATCCGACCATTGCCGACGTCCAGCTGCACCCATCGGCACCGCGTGCCGGAGCAGCGGGAACTGTTTCTTCGTGAGATCGCCGACAATCGCCGGGCGCTCGCCGAATGCGGTCTCAATCCCGAGCGCCTTACCCACTTTTGCTATCCGAGCGGGCTGTACCAGTCGGCCTTCTTGCCATGGCTGGCCGAGGCCGGCGTCGTGTCGGCCGTGACATGTGTGCGCGGGCTGGCGTCGAAGCGACAGCATCGGCTGCTGCTGCCCAGATTCATCGATACGGGGCGACATCGGACGTGGAGTTCGAGGGTTGGGCTTCTGGACTGCCAGATCCCGAGTGAATGTGGCCCTGTGAGCGCGCTTCTTCCAGTGGTGCAACGTCGTGTCATGTCCGACGCGTTCCAAGGACCTCGTGGAACACGCGAAGTGTCTTTTCGGCGGCCCTGCGCCAAGAATAGCCCTGCGCGTGTTCATAGGCCTTGGCAACCAGGGCCTGTCGGTACTCCACGTTCTGTAACCTTGACAGAAACGCGATAAATAAAATGGCAAAGCTCGCGCTGTCCGTTGGATCGAATTTTTCAGCTGCGTCGCCGACTATCTCCGGAATCGCCGAGACATTCGACGCCAAAACCGGCGCGCCACAGGCCATAGCCTCCAGCGGCGGAAAACCAAAGCCTTCGTACAGTGAAGGATAAACGAAGCAGTCCGTGCAGTTATACAGCGCGACAACATCCATATCCGACACGAATCCGACACAGACCACATCGTTTACGGAATGATTGTCCAGCAGCGGGCGAAAGTAGTCGGACCAGTCCATCTCCTGGCACCCCACCAGGAGAAGTTGGAAGTCGCCAGGAAGCTGGCGACGTACCCTCACAAAGGAGCGGACGAGGAAGTCGACATTCTTGTGTTTTGCCGAGGCGCCGAACGCCATGACGAACCTGTCTCTAATTCCGTACTTCTTCTTGAGACTCACCACATCACTCTGAGTCAACTCGACTCGGTCATAGATGTCCGCTATGCCTTCGTGAACGACCACGGCATTGGCCAGCGGCCCAATATCCTTCTCAGTTTCGCGACGGGTGAACTCCGAAACCAAGATCAATCGTTCTGCGCTCCTCAACGCTCCGGGAAGGTACTTTCCGCCATCGGAACCGTGCCTCCCAAGAAATGAATCCCTGGTTTTCTGGATCTTGATATCGTGTATGGCCACGATCGACTTGGTTGGGCGCAATAGAGGCAGAACGTTATAGGAATAGAATACGAGATCGTACCGAGCCCGGAGAACGTGCGCGGGCAGACGGAACTGCAGCCACGTATTGAACCGATAGCCCCTGCACGCCGGCACTCTGCGGACGATAAACCTGGGATGGTTAATCACATTGATCGGGTTTATTTCTTGATCGACGATCACGTGGTATTCCTCTGTTTCGCTGATGTCCAACAGCTCCGCGAGCAGCCGATAGAGGTATTGCGCAACGCCCCTTCTTTCCGAAGCCCCTAGCACCCTGGCCTCGACGCCGATCTTGGTGATCGCGTTCCTTGCTCGCGCCATAGTTAACGGAGACTCCGAAAGTAGGGCAACCCATCAAGCGCCGCTAAGACAACGAAGCACCGCCCGGCAATCCTGCATCAACTCCGCGAAGGCGTCAAGGAGAGCATCTTCTCGGATCGATGGTCAGTTGCCGAAGAGTGTTCTCAGCGCAAAGGGACATAACCTGCGATCACGTTGGTCAGTGTGTGGAAATGCTCTTGCAGATGTTGCGACTGGCCTTTCGGCCACTGGTCTTAGCGAACGTTCTGATCCACGCGGCCGGCGGCTTCGCGTTGCTCAGTCGCGGCAGGCTATCGTGAGCGTTAAGAGAGTTAAGCCGATCTCTCAGGCGAACTCGGGCGTCGCCGCCGCGCGCAACACTGGGATCAAGGCCTCGACCGGGGAGTTGGTCGCGTTCATCGACAGCGACGACCTCTGGCATTCGCGGAAGCTGGAGCGACAGGTCCAGTCCCTTCGCGAGGCTGGCGACGTCGCGTTCGTCTATACCGGGTACGAGATGATCGACCCCTTCGGTCGCTTGCTGCGGACGGTCCGGCCCGACCCGCGCTTTCAGGGGGCCATCTACGAGAAGCTCTGGACCGAGGACAACAATATCCTAGGGCCGACAATCATGGTCGAGCGGGAGAAGCTCTACAGGGTTGGGCTCTTCGACGAGCGGTTTCACGTGGGCGAGAGCCTCGACCTGCGGCTCAAGCTGGCCAGGATCGGGATCGTGTCCTTCGTCGACGATGTCCTCTACCGTTATCGCAAGCATCCGGAGTCGTTGACCGCCGACTCGCGCGTTGGGCTGGAGCAGATGCAGAAGCTGATCGACTATCATCTCGCCGATCCGAATACACCCAGGGAGATCGAGCTCCGGCGAAGGGCGCTGTCCCGGTACTGCCAGCGGGAGGCGGATGTCCACTTCGCGAGCGCGGAGTTCGCGCAAGCCCTCGGCTGGTATCGGAGATCCTGGCGCGGCAGCGGGAAGAAAGGCGAGATCCTGGTAAAGAGCTTGCGGTGCCTCCTCGGCCGACCCGGCAACGCGTTCCTAAGAAGATTCCGGCGCCGGCGCACCGATCGGTAGCGTCACCCCGGTTACGGCGCGCCGAGCGACAGGTACCCACAGGCCTCGCCAATCGCTCGATTCCCATGCGCCGCTTTGACCTTGGCGTGCCTCAACGCGACGAAAGGGTAATTTGACGGCGCCGCGTCCGAGCCTCCAGCATCCTCCCGAGCACCTGCCAGCTAGAGAACCGGTGGAAGGCGCGCGCACGCGGATTCAGAGAAGTCCCCCACTGGAACAGGTGCTCCACGAGCTCCCGGTAGCAGTAGCGCGGGATACCGAGCCAACGGACCGTGCCGGGGGGAAGGGGAAAGGCCCGAATCTGCATCCGCCCCTCCCCGAAGTAGTACCGCTCGAAGTAGCGCAGTCTCATCCGTTCGGGTTCGACGGGGTGATAGGCGATTGCGTCCGGAACGTAGATGACTTGCTCGCCTCCGTCCAGCACCCGACGCCCGAACTCGGTGTCCTCGCCCCGAATCATTCCCCGGCCCCGAGGACCGATGTCGGTACGAAACTGGCCGTACCGGTCGAACATTACGCGCCGATAGGCCATGTTGGCTCCATACGGCGGCCTTATCACCGGACCCGAGGTGTCGAATTGGTATCCGACCACCGCCGGGAGTAGCCGATAGGGTCCGGTCGCACTGAACCAGCGCGGGGGCGGCGCGGGCCACACCGGGACGATTTGCCCGCCCACGCCAGCACAGTCGGGGGCGTCGAAGGCGGCAAGCAGGGCGCGCAGCCAGCCGCGATCGAACGTCACGTCATCGTCCGTGAAAACCAGCACCTGTCCAAGCGCCTGGGCGATCCCCGCGTTCAGCGCGAAGGACTTCCCCTGGCTTGGTTCGAACAGGTAGCGGCAAGGCAAGCGAGCCTCGGCCGCCACCCGCTCGACGATCGCCCGGGTGTCGTCCGTGGAGTTGTTGTCCACCACGAGCACCTCCCAATCCAACCCGGCGGGCACATCGAGATCCGACAGACTCTCGAGCGCCCGACTGAGCGTGGACGCACGGTTGTAGGTGCAAAGGACAATGGAGGCGTTCACTCTCGAGCCCTCACCATATTGTGCCCTCCCCTGGGTGTCGCAGCCGTGAAATCCACCAGGCGCTTCGCCTTCGCGCTCGGGCTAGACGCGCGACGAGTTTCCCCATGCCAGCGATGATCAACCGAGCCGCCATGTACGCGATGAGGACTCGACTTTGCGCCAGCAGTGCACATAGGACGAGGCAAGGAGAGACACAACGACTTGACACGGCCCGCCGCTTCATAAAAGCCGACATGACCCAGGAGCCGTAGGCACAGAGGGGATGTCAAGCGCACACCGGCAGACCGTATTCGTCAGGTTCACTGAGTCGGTTTGTGTGCACGTATATAGAGGGTTCCCCGTCGTTTCTCGTCGTCCAGCCCTACCTCAAAGTCGCGCCGTGAAATTGCGGCGAATCCTGCCTTTGCCAGGACACTTGCGAGGGTTTCGTAGTCCCACGCGTACTTGTGCTCCCCGTTCTGACGAAAATGATAATTCAGCTGGTGCAGGGGAAGGTCGCACCACGACTCTCTGTGCCAGAGCTCGCGTGCCCGAGCAAGTTTTGCTGGATCACGATACACGTCGTAAATGGCTTGCTCAGTGTCCGGAACGCCGACATCTAGTACTCCCCCAGGGGCAAGGACGCGGAGGCACTCGGCCAGCAACCGATTTGCCTCATCTGGGTAAGAAAAGTGCTCAAAGGCGTGCTCACTGTAGATATGGGTTGCGACCGCGCTCGCGAAAGGGAGGGGCTCACGGAGATCCAGGGACAAGTTAACACCGGAGACAAAGAGGTCGACATAACCCAACCGGGTTTGTAGTTCTGGCCACAGCCGAGATGCAATTGAAGAGACCCTAGGCCTAGATGGCGTCGCGCCTTCCGCACGCCAGCCCGATGCCGTTTCTGAATCTCGAATTCCGAACGCGCTGACTGCAATGCTTTGTACAAGCCGGCCGACAGTCGCTTGCGAAGGATCGTTTTCAGGAAAGCGTTCATACGTAGACCTCAAACGGTTAGTAATGCATGGCCTATTTCCAACGGGACCAAAGGCGAACACCATTTCCAGCGAGTGAAGCGCCATAGTTCCATCTTCACGGCGATAGGCAATGTTACCACCAGCGCCCACCCAGCCCTCGAGGTCGATGAGCGCGGCGTCGGGGTAGTTCTGCCGATTCCTGCGCTCGTGCAGGAACGGGTCCTCTTCGTCATAGGTGCCGCCCGCACCCGCGGCGCCATAGTCGTCGATAGCCGCCGCCAGCGACTCCAGCCACTGCGGTGCCGACACCGATGAGGGCCCGTCGGAGTTTGCCGCGCGCGCGATGCGCGAAGCGACGCGTCGAGGCTTCGACCGCGCCGGGCGACGGGCGGTGTTGGGCGCCGGCGCGCCGTGGATCTGGAATCTGGCGACCGAGCACTTCCCCGACGCGGACCAGATCGATCGCTTCCACACCAGAGGCGAGAGGCGAGAATCGCAAGCGTCGCTTCGCAGCGGGCGGGGCAGGTCGATGTCGAGGCAATCACACTGAGTCTCGGGGCAACTTCAGCGCACGGGAGGATCGTCGGATCGTCGTCGACCCAGTTCGATGCAGATCAAAACCGGGCCAGGTTCGGTCTGCAGCTCGGTACCCCATCAACTTCGACTGACCGCAGCGGGTTAGCTCCCCTTCGCACCCACATGCAAAGTCTTGCATCTGCAAAGTCTTGCATGTCTAGAAGCAAACTTTCCAGTTGCCTTTCCTCCCCACACGATTAAAGTTTCGCCCTTGTGAGTGGTCGGCGCTGGTGGCTGCTGGGTGTGGGTCTTGCGCTCGGAGGGATCTTTCTAGTTGCGCCCTCAGGCGGAGCCGGGGTTCTGGATGCGTCCTGGAGTGTCCCCACCACGAATAGCGATGGAAGCCTCCTGACCGATCTCACGTCGCATCGCGTGTATTACGGGCCGGCGCCGGCTTGTCCCGGAGGGGCCTCTTTGCATGTTGCATCCCCGACGACAAGCCCTGGGCCGGAGCAAACAGAAAGCGTCAGACTCACGGGGCTCACCACCGGCGCTCTCTACTTCGTTTCGGTCACCGCCGTGAACTTGAGCGGCGACGAGAGCCCCTGTTCGATTGGCGCGAGTGCCGTCGCGCAAGCTGATTTCTCCGTGAGCCCGACTGACATCGTGAGTTTTGGGGATGTGAATGTCGGAAGCTTCGCGGACCAAGTCTTCACCGTGCAAAACACGCGCGGCGGGACCGTCTCGGGGAGTGCGTCTGCCTTCCCACCCTTCAGCATCGTATCCGGGAGTCCGTTCACGCTCGTCGGAGACTGGGCGACCCAGCCCGTGACGGTGCGCTTTACGCCGACCGCATCCGCTACCGTGAGCACGAATGTCAGCTTTACTGCCGACGGAGACACCATCTCGCGCCTCGCGATCGGCACCGGTTTGGATGGGACGGGGCCTACCACTACCGTGGCCGGTACCGGTTTGAACATGGCAGGGCCCACCACTACCGTGGCGATTACGTCGCCGACTTCTAACCCGACCTACAGTACCGGCAACCCCTTCCTCACACTCGGCGGGACAGCGTCGGACGACGTCGAGGTAACCTGGGTGATGTGGTTCAACGACCGCGGCGCGAACGGGATGGCCATCGGGACGACAAACTGGACGGCCAGCGGGATCGTCCTCTACCCAGGGTCGAACGTGCTCACGGTCGCAGCGCTAGACGTCGCCGGCTACATTACGACTGCCACCTTGCCTGTCAGGCTCTCGGTCGGTTCACATTTACGGAGGACCCGCTGATCGCTGGCTCGCTGATAACTGCCCCGCCGATAGCAGACCCGCTGCTAGCTGACCCGCCGCTAGCTGCCAGCATACCGGTCAAGGCGATCCACTTCACGGAGCTCCGTGATGCCATCAACATCATCCGGTTGACCTGCGGGTTGGGGGATATTGCCTGGACCGATCCCGTGCTCATCCCAGGGATCACTCCGATCAACGCGATCCACTTGACCGAGCTCCGGACAGCGCTCGACGACGCCTATCGGGCGGTCGGTCGGACTCCACCTACATACACTGATTCCACCGCAGTGGGCGGGGCTGATCATCCAAGCCGTCCACCTGAACGAGCTCCGCGCCGGCGTCCGCGCCCTCCAGTAATTTTCAGGCCGCCGGGCGCGGGGACTCACTCCCGCGTCCCCAGAAAATCCCGCCCGAGCACGCGTTGCACGAGCGCCACCGTCGCGAAGGTCATCACGAGCATCACGAGGCCGAGCACCGCAATGGCGCCGAACTGGCCCTCTTCCTTCAGGTCGAAGATCACCACTGACATCACCTTGGTCGACGGCGTGAACAGGATGATCGAAGCCGACAGCTCACGGATGACGCCGATGAAGATGAAGCACCAGGCGGCGATGATGCCGCTCTTGGCCAGGGGCGCGGTGATGTCGCGGAGGACGCGCAGGCGCCCGCCGCCCAGGATGCGCCCGGCGTCCTCGAGGTCGGCCGGGATCGCCCGAAACGTCGCGTCGGACTGCGCATAGCCGACCGGCATCTCCTTGGTGAGGTAGGCGATGAACAGGATCCAGAGCGTGCCATAGAGGAGCAGCGGCGGCCGCGTGTAGGCGATGAAGAGGCCG
>Ga0184632_10001010_pt1 | contig 11356 bp, 11 predicted proteins | sample PLM31_50_b1_FD_133153 | JGI IMG/M metagenome (GOLD analysis project Ga0184632, IMG submission 133153) | Groundwater sediment microbial communities from an aquifer in East River, Colorado, USA - PLM3-1_50_b1 | ecosystem: Environmental > Terrestrial > Soil > Riparian zone | place: USA: East... | reverse complement strand
TGACGCCGGGGAGGTTGATTTCGGCCGGGTCTTCCACGGTCGAGATGTTTACCCCCGGCTGGTTAAGGATGTTCAGACAGGTGTACAGCGACACCGTCTTGCCGCTGCCGGTCGGGCCCGTGACGAGGATCATTCCGTACGGGCGGCCGATCGCGAACATCATCGCCTGCTGCTGCTCGGGCTCATAGCCGAGCGCTTCGATGCCGATCTTGACGCCGGCCGAGTCGAGGATCCGCATCACGATCTTCTCGCCGTAGAGGGTCGGCAACGTCGAAACGCGAAAATCGATGGCCTTGTTCTTCGTCAGGACGAGCTTCATGCGGCCGTCCTGCGGAACCCGTTTTTCCGAGATGTCGAGCCTAGAGATCACCTTGATGCGCGACGCCACCTTGTCCTTGATCGCGAGCGGCGGTTGCGCGATGTCCATCAGGATGCCGTCGACCCGGTAGCGGATGCGGAAGAATTTCTCGTAGGGCTCGAAATGGACGTCCGACGCGCCCGCGGCGATGGCGTCGGTCAAAAGCTTCTGGATGTACTTGACGACCGGCGCATCCTCGACATCCGACTCGTCTTCGATTGAAAGCGACGCCTCGGCTTCCTCGAGGCTAAGCTCCATGTCCTCGAGATTGCCCAGGTCCTTGAGCGTCGCGCCGCTCGACTCGACGAACTTCGCGATTGCGTGCCCGAGCTTGTCGTCCTCGACGACGATCGGTTCGGGAACGAGGTTGGTCTTGAAGCGCACTTCCTCCATCGCCTGGAGATTGGCGGGATCGGAAATGGCGCAGAAGAGCTTGTTGTTCCGCTTGTAAAGCGGCAACACGCGCCGTGCCTGCGCGATCTTGAGGTCGACGTACTCCTTGTGAATATGCTCGGTATCGAAGCTCGCGAGATCGAGCAGCGGCGTACCGAACGCGCGCGAGGCGAACACCGCAACCTGCTGCGCCGTCATGCGCTTGCCTATCAGCAGTTGTTCGACAAAGGAAATACCCGCGGCCTGCGCCTGCGTTTGCAGAGATTCCGCCTCGTATTCGGTCATGAGGCCGCTCTGCGCGAGCGCACGTGCGAGTCCGCTGATGTTACGGGTTGCGGCGTGCGTGGCCATGGCGTTGTGCGGGCAATTCCGGTCGGGTGCTTGAGTGAGCTCTGAATGAGCGCAAGCAAGCGGCATGCCCAAAGCGGGCAATCGCTTGCGGAAAGCACATTAAAGGGCCAATAATTGAATCCTATTCCATTCGCATAAAACTTAACTGGTCGATGATGCCCGCTCGACCAGGGTTTGTAAAGGCGCGGCGCCGCGTCCTACAGGGGGCAGAAGTTTGACCACTTTCACGGCGCGGTCCTGGGTTTGCAGGATTTCCACCAGTTGCCCCTCCAGCCGGAACGAGAGGCCCGCGTCCGGAATGTCGCCCAAATGTTCCAGAATGAGCCCATTGAGCGTCTTCGGGCCCTCGAGGGGAAACTGGGTGCCGAGGCGGCGATTGAGCGTCCGCAGCAGCGCCATCCCCGAAACCACGACGCTGCCATCGGGCTCGCGCCGGTAGCTCTCGGACCCGCCGGGGGCTTGCGTCGTGAATTCGCCGATGATCTCCTCGACGATGTCCTCGATGGTCACCAGGCCCTGAAGCTCGCCGTATTCGTCGACGACGAGCCCAAGTCGTTGCCGGTCGTTCTGGAACTGCGTCAGCTGCGTGAGCAGCGGCGTGCCGGCCGGGATGAAGTAGGGCGGCCGCAGCAGCGGCCGCAGCCGCTCGGCCGTCAACTCGCCGGCCTGCAACTGCAGGTTCACGACCGACTTGAGCGGCAACACGCCGATGAGGTTGTCGAGCGTTCCCTCGCAAACCGGAACGCGCGAATGGTACGACGTCGCCAGCTGCTGGCGCAGCAACGCCGGCCTTTCCGCGAGATCGAGCGCGTGGATCCGGTTGCGCGGCGTCATGACGTCTTCGACGGTGATGGCCTCGAGATCCATGAGGTTCGCGAGCATCGTCTTGTGCTTGCCGCGAAAGTACTGGGCGCCCTCGAGCACGAGCGAGCGCAACTCTTCCTGCGTGAGGTGGGTGCCGCCGTCGGGCGCCGACTTGATCCGCATCACCTTGAGCAGCCCCTGCACGAACAAATTGACGAACCAGACGACGGGGGTCAAGCCGCGCAGCAACGGCGTGAGCACGTACGCAACCAGGGGCGCGATGCGATCCGCATGCGTGGCGCCGATCACCTTCGGCGTGATCTCGGAAAACACGAGAATGAGAAACGTCACGACGACGGTGCTTGCGGCGAGCGCGAGCTCGCCTTCGCCGAGCATGCGTGCCGTGATTACGCCGGCGAGCGTCGCGGCGCCGGCGTTGATGAGGTTGTTGCCGAACAGGATGACGCCAAGCAGCCGGTCGGTCTGCGCGAGCAGCGCCATCGCCAACTTGGCGCCGCGGTTGCCGCGCTGCGCCTGGTGCTTCAGCCGATAGCGGTTCGCCGCCATCATCGCCGTCTCGGCGATCGAGAAGAATCCCGATAATACGAGCAGGACGCCGAGTGCGATGGCGAGCGTGCCGAGGGAGAAGTCGTCCAATTACGCCAATCTCGTGAAAGCGACCGTGGCTTGCGCGATAGCCGAGTATTCGATGCGTGCGCAGCGCTGTCAAATGCCGCGCGTGCCGCCTCAACGGCCGAGTATCACCTCGGCGACGAACTTGCTGCCCAGATAGCCGAGCAACAGCAAGGCGGTTCCAGCGAGGATCCAATACAACGCGCGCCGCCCGCGCCAGCCGTAGCGCCAACGGCCGGCCAGCAACGTGCCGAACGCGAGCCAGCCCGCCACGGAGAAGACGTTCTTGTGGTTGAACGTCAGCGGGCGGCCGAACAGTTGCTCGGAAAACAGGAATCCGCTCGCAAGCGTCAGCGACAGAAGGACGAAACCAAGGCCCACCATGCGAAACAGGAATCGTTCGAGCGTGAGCAGCGGCACGGTGCCGTCCGCCTCGGGCAGCGCGAGGCCGCGGTGCAGCCGCTTCTCGAGGCCGACGAGCAACAGCGCCTGCAGCGCGGCGACGACGAAGAGCGCATAGGCGACCAGCGCGACGGCGATGTGCGCGGTGGCCCAGGGTTCGCCGGCATAGGGAAAGCGATGCGGGTTGCCGCCGGCCAGCGGCGCCAACGCGCAAAGTGCGGCGACCGGCAGAATGACGGTGCCTACCGACGGAAGCTTCGTGAGCACGCCGGACAATCCCGCCAGGAGCACCGTCAGCCACGCCACCAGCGATAGCGCGTGCGAGAACGACAAGTCGAGCCCCGCCGGCGTGATGATCGCGCGTCCGACGGTGATCGCATGCAGCACGAGCGCGACGACGACAAGTGCCGTGGCCGGTCGTGCTCGGGCGCCGCCGGGCATACTGCGCAGCCACGCGGCGACGCCGTAAAGGGCGGCAATGGCCGGGTACAGTAAAATCACGGATTCGAAACTCGGACGGCGCGCATGCAGCGGGAAGGCGCGCGACGACACGAGTGTACCCGATGCAAGCGGACTCTCCGCATCGCATCAAACGTATTGGATCCGCCTCCGTGCTGGAAAATCTCACCGAACGATTGTCGAAGGTCGTCAAGGGACTGCGCGGCCAGGCGCGCCTGACCGACGCCAATATCCAGGACGCCTTGCGCGAAGTGCGGCTCGCATTGCTCGAAGCCGACGTTGCACTACCGGTGGTCCGCGACTTCGTCGCGATCGTCAAGGAAAAAGCAGTCGGCGAGGAGGTCGTGGGATCGCTGACGCCGGGGCAGGCGCTGGTCGGCGTCGTCCATCGCGAGCTCACCGCGTTGATGGGCGGGGGCGCCGTGCCGCTGTCGTTCGCGACGCAGCCGCCTGCGGTCATCCTGCTCGCGGGTCTGCAGGGCTCGGGCAAGACGACGACTGCGGCCAAGCTCGCGCGGCTTCTGCGCGACGAACAGAAGAAGAAGGTCCTCCTGGTTTCCGCGGACGTCTATCGTCCCGCGGCCATCGAGCAATTGCGCCTCCTCGCCGCGCAGGTCGGCGTCGATTTCTTTCCGTCCGACACTGCGCAGGCGCCCGTCGTCATCGCGGAAAGCGCGCTCGACTGGGCGCGCAAGCATTATCACGATGTGCTGATCGTCGATACGGCAGGCCGGCTGGGTATCGACGAGGCGATGATGCGCGAGATCTCGGCGCTGCATGCGGCCGTGCGTCCGATCGAAACGCTGTTCGTCGTCGATGCGATGCAAGGCCAGGATGCGGTGAACACCGCGAAGGCGTTCCGCGATGCATTGCCGCTCACCGGCGTCGTGTTGACCAAGCTCGATGGCGACGCGCGCGGCGGCGCCGCGCTGTCGGTACGCCACGTCACGGGCGCGCCGATCAAGTTCGCCGGGGTGGCGGAGAAGATCAGCGGCCTCGAGGTGTTCCATCCCGAGCGCATGGCGTCGCGCATTCTCGGCATGGGCGACGTACTGTCGCTGATCGAGGACGCGCAGAAGAACGTCGACGTCGCGGAAGCGCAGAAGCTCGCGAAGAAAGTGAAATCGGGCAAAGGCTTCGATCTCACCGACTTCAAGGCGCAGATCGGCCAGATGCGCAAGATGGGCGGCATCGCGGGCATGGTCGACAAGCTGCCCGCGGAATTGGCCCGCGCAGCGCAGGGTGCACCAGTGGATGAGCGGCGGATCCGGCGCATCGAGGGGATCATCGATTCGATGACGCCGGGCGAGCGCGCCAAGCCGGAGATTCTCAAGGCGTCGCGCAAGCGCCGCATCGCCGCGGGCGCGGGGGTCACCGTCCAGGAGGTGAACCAGCTGCTCAACCAGTTCGAGCAGACGCAAAAAATGATGAAGATGGTGGCCAAGGGGGGCATGCAGAAGATGCTCCGCGGCATGAAGGGGATGCTGCCGGGGATGCGGTAGGCGCGCTTGCCGGCGGCGATCGCGAATTCCTTTCCAGAACAACGGGATAACCCATCGGAGTTCCAGGTTGCTCGGCAGGCCGCGCCCGGCGCGGGCGGCGATTGTTGCTTGCCAGGAAGGCGGAAATCGTCGTAGAATCATAATCTTTTTCCAATTTTCCGCATCCCGAAAGAGAATTTGCCATGGTCGTTATTCGTCTTGCCCGCGGCGGCGCCAAGAAGCGCCCCTTCTACAACGTGGTCGTCACCGACTCGCGCAGCCGGCGCGACGGTCGCTTCATCGAGCGCGTCGGCTTCTACAACCCGATCGCGACCGCCAAGGAAGAAGGCCTTCGTCTTTCGATCGATCGCATTTCGTATTGGCAGGAGCGCGGCGCGCAGTTGTCCGACACGGTAGCGGGCCTCGTCAAGAAGTCGGCAGCGGGCCAGGCCAAGGCGGCCGCGCCTGCTCAAGCGGAAACCTAGGGAAACCAGGGATCTCCAGCGCATCCGACATCGTCGTGATGGGGCGCGTTGCGGCCCCCTACGGCGTTCATGGCTGGGTCAAGGTATTGCCGCTGACCGCGGCGCCCGAGACGTTGCTCGCGCATCGGCAGTGGTGGATTCGCAAGCGGGATGACGACGGCCCGTGGCAGCCGCACAAGCTTGTATCGGGCAAGAGGCACGGGGCAACGCTGCTGGCGCAATTGTCGGGGTTGGCCGATCGCGAAGCGGCGGCGCGGCTTTCGGGAGCGGACATCGGCGTGCCGCGCGCGGCACTTCCTGCGGCGGGCGAAAATGAATATTACTGGGCCGACCTTGTCGGCTTGGTAGTCGTGAATCGGCAAGGCGTGAAGTTGGGGAGTGTGGCCGCGGTCGAGGATTTCGGGGCGCATCCGCTGTTGCGCGTAACGGACGACGAGGGGGTACCGCGACTCATCCCGTTCGTCGCCGCGTACATCGATGGCATTGATATGGCCAACCGGCGCGTCGACGTCGACTGGCAACCCGACTACTAGAATTGGCAAATGAGGCGGCAGGTGCAGTGGTAGATGAGCGGCAGATGAGCGCAATGCGAATCGACGTCGTCACGTTGTTTCCCGACATGGTGGCGCAAGCTGCCGCGGTCGGCGTGACGGGACGGGCGCTGGAGCGCGGTCTGTGGCGCCTCGGGCTGTGGAACCCGCGCGATTTCGCGACGGATAATCACAAGACCGTCGACGACCGCCCGTACGGTGGCGGACCGGGGATGGTGATGCTGGCCGCACCGCTCGCGCACGCGATCGGCGCTGCCAAGGCAGCGCAGCGAGCGGATGGTGTAGCGGCCCCGCGGGTCATTCACCTGTCACCCGCCGGAGTACCGCTGACGCACGCGCGGGTGATGGCGCTGGCGACGGCGCCCGCGGCGGGGTACGTGCTGGTCGCGGGACGCTATGAAGGCATCGACGAGCGCGTGGTGATGCAGGAAGTCGACGAAGAAATGGCGGTTGGCGATTTCGTCGTGTCGGGTGGTGAATTGCCGGCGCTGATGGTGATAGACGCGATCGCGCGCCAGTTGCCGGGGGCGTTGAACGACGAGCAATCGGCGCGCGAGGATTCATTCGTCGCGGGGCTGCTCGATTGCCCGCATTATACGCGGCCGGAGGTGTATGAAGGATTGGCCGTGCCCGACGTGCTGTTGTCGGGGCATCATGCGCAGATTCGCCGCTGGCGCCTTGGGCAGTCGCTTGGTCGAACCTGGCGGCGGCGGCCCGACTTGCTGGCGAATCGCGTATTGTCGGTGGAAGAGTCGGCGCTGTTGAAGGAGTACCAGGAAAAACACAGTTGACAGTTGGCAGTTGACAGTTGCGCTAGTGTTCATTCGGGCGGCGCTATCCAAGCGCCGATGCGGAATTGCGTTGGTCCCTTCACGGCGCTCGATGCGCCGCCTCCGCGCGCGCCGAAGCGACTGTCAACTGTCAACTGACTACTGACAACTGATCGCGCAACAGGGATTCGCCCTGCGCTGTGCGAACGCAAAAAAGGGAATGAGCAATGAACATCATCGAACAGCTGGAAAACGAAGAAATTGCGCGGCTCAACAAGACGATCCCGGACTTTGCGCCCGGCGACACCGTCATCGTCAACGTCAGTGTGGTCGAAGGCGAGCGCAAGCGTGTGCAGGCGTACGAAGGCGTGGTCATCGCCAAACGCAACCGCGGCCTCAACTCGGCGTTCACCGTACGCAAGATCTCGAGCGGCGAGGGCGTGGAGCGCACGTTCCAGACGTATTCGCCGCTGCTCGCTTCCATCGAAGTGAAGCGCAAGGGCGACGTCCGCCGCGCGAAGCTCTACTACCTCCGTGCGCGCTCGGGCAAGTCGGCGCGCATTCGCGAAAAACTCGAGCACAAGGAGGGCGGCAAGGCGGAATAGGGCCTTCTAAGCGCCATCCGGCGACGGATGATCCCAGGCAAAACGGCCCCTTCGCGGGCCGTTTGTCTTTTGAGCGCTTCGGCGAAGCGCCGGTCGCTAGGCCGATAACACCCTATTTCGACGGGCGGCCTGGTTTTTGCTTTAGTTACTTGCCTTGGAGGGGCTTTTCACCCAAGATTCCAACGGCATAATTGATGACCTTCCGCACACCGGCCGCATGAAGGCAACGCTGTACGAAGCGCTCGGCATCACGCCCACGTCTACCGACGAGGACGTGCGAGCGGCGTTGCGCCGGCTGATCCGCAAATACTACGCAAAAACGCGCGACGGCACAGGCAATGTCGAGGAAGCGCTGCGGTTCATCAATCACGCGAGCCGGATCCTGTCGGACCCGGAACGCCGCGAGCGCTACGATCAGGAACTCTCGGTTTCGACGGGAACGACCGAACAACGCATCGCGCACGTCGTCAGCAACGCGGTCGCCGAAGCCGGCGAGCAGACCGACGTCGGCGCGATCAATGAGCCCGAGCATCGCAAGTCGCAGGAAGCGATGGACGAGGAGCTCGAGACGGGTCTTGACGCCGACGAGCCGCCGGCGGAGCGCAACCCCCATCACCCCGGACTCACGGAGCGCGTCGCGTCGTTCGGGCGCTCGCCGATCGTCACGATCGGTCTGTGCGCCTTTTTTGGCGCGTTCATCGCGGCCGCGATCGTCTTCGTCACGCCGGCCGATACGATCCTCGTCGCAAAACAGGTGCTGGTGTGGCTGACGATTACGCTGCTCGTCCTGACGCTGGTGTACGGGGCGGTCCACGGCGTTGCTTACTTGAGCCATCGGCGCGCCACGCCGCAGCCCGGGCTCGTGCCGCAGACCGATCTCGCGATCCTCAACTGGCGGCGCGAGAAGAGTGTGTTCCTGGGCACCAATCAACCGCAGGAGGACGCAAGCTGGATCTTCCAGCTGCGGATGGCGGAGCTGGAGCGCGCCAAGTCAGGCCGCACGAGCGAGCCGCGACCGTGGCAGCGTCTGGCCGCGCGCATTTTCGACTATGCGATCTGGGGGCTCGTGCTCGCGCTGCTGCTGTCGGAATTGCGCGGGTTGGGTATGGTCCCCGCCGAGTTCGCGTTTTGGGTCGGGCATCCGTTGCTGGCGCCGGTGCTGATCACCGGTTCATGGGTTCCGATCGAGGCGTTGCTGATCGCGTCGATCGGTACCACGCCGGGCAAGTGGCTCTTCGGCGTATTCCTGCAATTCTCGATCTCCGACGCTTACGCGCGCCGCGACGCGCGCGCGCAGCTCGACCGCGCATTGCGCCGGTCGTTCCGCGTCTGGTGGGAAGGCGTCGGATGCGGATTTCCGCTGCTCGCGCCGGTCCTGATCGCGGTGGCCTACGAGAAGCTCGCGCAAAATCAGGAAACGGATTGGGATTTCGCGCAGGACGTGCTGGTCACCCACGGCCCGCCGGGCGTGCTCAATACGGTCACCGGCGTGTGCGGCCTCGCGGCGATGTTGTGGCTTTATGGGGTGGCGTGGCACCAGCCGATGGCCGAATCCATCGCGTGGGCGCGCACGACGATCGCCGAGGCGATCCCGTCGGCCACCACGCTGACGGGCGGCTTCGCGGGAGGTGGCGGCCGGATTTCGGGACTGCCACAGCCACCGAGTCCGCCGGCACCGACCGGCCCGGCGGCGACCACGGCGACCACCGCACCCGCGGCGACCGCAGCACCCACGCCGCGCGCCTCGGCGCCCATTACCACGCTGCCATCACCGGCGACACCGATCACGGCGCGCGCGCCGGATACCGCGCCGATCGACGTCGATGTCGCGGTACTGTTTGCCGAACGCAAGGCCAAGGTGGCGGTGGTGAGCGCGGAAGGTCCGCGCATGCTGCGTGCGGGCAACTGGCGCCGCGCCTCCGAATTGTGCCGCGCGTGGACCGAGCTGGAACTCGCGAATGCGGAATCGTATCGCTGCCTGGGGCAGGCGCTGCAGGCGCAGGGGTACCATCAGGACGCGATCGCCGCGTTCCGCAAGGCCAAGCAGTACGATCCGTCCGACCGCACGCTCGACGCCGCGATCGATCGCTCGCAGAAGGGGATCGTTGCGGATTTCATCAATCGATACAGACGCTGAGAAATTTCGCGTGCAATGCACGCGCGAAATTTCTCAGCGTCCGTATCGAATTAGTCAGCGGGAAAGGCTTCGGGCGGCCGCGCGCCTTTCCCGCGGAAAAGGCACGAAGCGCGTCGATCATAAGCCGCTGCGCGGCCGTTCGGTAACGCGCAGGCGAGCTGACAGCCTTCGACGGGCGCACGCGTTCGTTAGGGCTTTCAAGTCGCATGCGCGCGCTACTGAGCGAGGTCGCGTAGCGACCGACGATCGGCGCGCTTCGTGCCTTTTCTACGTGGAAAGCCGCTCGAAGCTTTCCACGCTAACTTCTTCGACGATAAATCGTGAAACCGGGCGAAGCCCTCATTCACGATTTAGCGCCGTCGCAACAAAAACCAGAAGGCCCCATCCGCCTCGCCATGCTCGACGAGCTCGTTGCCGGTCTGGCGCGCGAAGGCCTGGAAATCGCGCACGCTGGCCGGATCGGTGGCGAGGATATGCACGAGCTGCCCCGACTGCATGTCGTTCAATGCCTTCTTCGTGCGCAGGATCGGCAGCGGACAGTTGAGTCCGCGTGCATCGACTTCGCGATCATGGGCCAGCATTTGAACGGTCCTTCGGGATTGCGCAACCTGAAATTATAGCAAAGCAGCTGGTGCGATCAGCGGCCGCGGATCCTGGACACAAGGGCAGACGTCGAGCGTTCGAACGCAAACGGGATCGCGACAAATCGCCCGCCGTGCGCCAGCACTTCCGACGCACCCGCAGTAGTCGCGGCCGAATAGTCGCCGCCTTTCACCAGTATGTCGGGCATCGCCGCGACGATGAGGTCGCGCGGCGTGTCGTCGTCGAACGGCACCACGAGATCGACGGCGCAGAGCGCGGCCAGCACCGCCATCCGGTCGTCGAGCGTGTTGAGCGGCCGGTCGTCGCCTTTGCCCAGGCGCTTGACCGACGCATCGGAATTGACGGCGACGACCAGCGCCGCGCCGAGCTCGCGGGCTTGCTCGAGGTAGGCGACGTGCCCACGATGCAGAAGATCGAACACACCGTTGGTCATGACCAGCGGCCGCGGCAAACGCGCAATACGCGCCAGCGCATCCGCGCGCGTGGCGACCTTGGCGGATGAACGGGGCGCCGGAATCGGCGCGTCCTCCTGCATGCGTGTCAAGCCCTGTATTCGAAGACCTTGACGACGCGCACGACATCCGATGTCGTGGCGGCGACCTCGCCGGCGGCATCGCCTTCGGGACGCGTGACGATGCCCATCAGATAGACAACCGCGCGCTCGGTGACGACTTTCACGGCGTTGGGCGGGAACTTGTTCGCTTCGATCATGCGAGTCTTGACCTTCGACGTGATGTACGTGTCGTTGGTGCGCGCGGACAAATCGGCGTTCGGCGCCACGACCAGCTCGTTTTGCACGACGCGAACCTTCTCGGTGGTCTTCGCGAGGTTGCCGAGGCTGGCCCAGGCGCCCTGATCCGGGACTTCGCCGGTCAGGAGGACGACGCCGTTGTAGCTCGTGACGTTGAGGTGGATTCGGTCGCCGTACTGGGCATTCGCCCGTTGCGCGATCTTGAGCTCGACGCTTTCGTCGTCGACCTGCGTGCCGGCCGTACGGCGATCGGTGGCCACCAGCGCGGTGCCTCCGGCGCCAACCGCGATGATCGCCGGCACGCACGCGGTGAGCGTGATCGCTGCGAGGAGCGCGATCGCGCCGCATGCCAGCACGCGCCGCATCATGCGTCATCCCCAAGCAGCGTGGCGTCGATGACGTCGCACAAACAATGGATCATCAGCAAGTGAACCTACTGGATGCGTGCGGTCCGCGGATGCGGGACACACAGATGGACGTCGGCGGGCTGCAGAAGTTCACCGATGCGGCCGCCGCCCTTGCCGGTGAGCGCGACGATTCGCATTTCGCGCAAGTGTGCCGCCTCGATGGCGG
>Ga0184632_10001007_pt1 | contig 11381 bp, 24 predicted proteins | sample PLM31_50_b1_FD_133153 | JGI IMG/M metagenome (GOLD analysis project Ga0184632, IMG submission 133153) | Groundwater sediment microbial communities from an aquifer in East River, Colorado, USA - PLM3-1_50_b1 | ecosystem: Environmental > Terrestrial > Soil > Riparian zone | place: USA: East... | reverse complement strand
GGCGTTGTCGTTGGCGAGCAGCAGGTCGTGGACGGCCGCGAACCGGACCGCCTCCTCGTACTGGTCGAGGGTGGCCACCGCGGCGGTCGGGTTGGACGGGTAGCAGAGCCACAGCAGCTTGGCACGGTCGGCCACGGCGCCGTCGACCTTGCCGAAGTTCGGGAACCAGCCCCCCTCGGCGGTGAGCGGGATGTGCACCGGCTGGCCACCTGCCAGGATGGTGCCGACCTCGTAGACCGGGTAGCCCGGCTCGGTCACCAGCACCGGGTCGCCCGGGTCGACGAACGCCCATGCGAGGTGGGCGATCCCTTCCTTGGACCCGAGCAGCGGCAGGACCTGGGTGTCGGGGTCCAGCTCCACGCCGAAGCGCCGCCGGTAGAACCCGGCGACCGCGCGGCGGAACGCCGGCAGCCCGAAGTAGCTCGGGTACCGGTGGGTCGAGGGGTCGCGGGCGGCGGCGGCCAGCTCCTCGACGATGAAGCCCGGGGTGGGCAGGTCCGGGTCGCCGACCCCGAACGAGATCACGTCGACGCCGGCCGCCTTGCGCTCGGCGACCTTCCGGTCGATCTCGGCGAACAGGTACGGGGGGATGGCGGCGATGCGGGCAGCTACCTGCATGAACAGGTCATCTCCAAGGCTCCAGAGCCGAGACACGAACAGACGGCTAGTGCTCGGCGGAAGGGAGGGTTTGCCGTGGTCAAGGGCGGTTTAGTGGTGGCGGGCACAGATAGAGGGGTAGGTGGAACCATTGCAGCCTACCCGAGTGCCCCGTACGGGTACGACGAAGCACCACCAGCGGCCACCTACCTCGGCCGGCTCGCACCGAACACGCGGGGCCCGGCCAGGTACAGGCTGGAACGGCTGGCCGAGGAGCTGAGCGGCGGCAAGCACTCCGCGCTGCTCATGCCCTGGCACCGCGTCAGCTACTCGCAAGCGATGAACCTCCGGGTGGTGCTGGAGCGGCAGTACCCGGACTCCCCTGGCACCAGAAACAACTACCTCATCGGCTTGCGGGGAGTGCTGAAAGAGTGCTGGGACGCCGGCTACATCGAGGACCGCGCCTATCGGCGACTGCTGGGCATTCCTCTGTTCCCGGTCCCCAAGCACGGGCCGCGTCCCGGCCGTCATGTGGAGCTGGACGAGGTGCGGCGCCTGGTCGCCAGCATCGCCCAAGACGAGCGGCCGGTAGGTCGGCGCGATGCTGCCATCGTGGCAACGCTGTTCGGTGCCGGACTGCGGCGCTCAGAGGTTGCCGGCCTGGCGGTCAAGGACTTCACGGGAACCGCGTTCGATGTTCGCAACGGCAAGGGCGGCAAGTCCCGTCACGTTCCCGTGCCTGGGTGGGCGGCTCGCGCCATCGAGGTATGGCTGGACCTACGTGGCCGGGAACCGGCCGATGGTGCCCTGTTCACCAGCTACCGGGGCTGTACCTGGAACCACGGGGCACAGCACATGCGGCCTACGTCCATCAGGGACATCCTGGACGCTCGCATCAGGGCGGCCGGTATCACTCGGTTCCGAGCCCACGATGCGAGACGGACCTACATCGGTGAAAACTTAGACCAGGGGACGGATATCGCAACGGTGGCCGACCTCGTTGGGCACGCCGATATCCGCACGACGCGCCTCTACGACAAGCGGAACGGTCGGCGCATGGTCGAAGCGGTCGAGAAGCTACCGGACCCGTTCGCCTAGACCCTGCTCGACCCTATGGGCCGTCCCTACGGGGGCGGTCCTTTGTCGTTCTGGTTCAACCACTTCTCGACGTCTGCTCGCCGGTAGCGGATGGTCCTGCCGAACCGCAACGGCTGCGGGACGTACCCGGCACGGGTCCAACGTCTGAGGGTTCTCTCACTCACCCTCAGCATCCTGGCCGTTTCTTGAGCCGTCAGCAACGGTTCTGGCGCCGTCATGCCCGGACTCTACTTGGCGAGTCCTGCCGACTGGACAAGGGGACTGGACTTGGCCTGAGCTTTCTCATGTTGACCGGTCATGTCCGGTCAGGCGAGAATGCCCTTGCCCGGTCGTCGTCTGAGCCAACCCTCGGCGCTACACGGGGGAGCCGCCGTCACGGCGGCCGGGCACCACCACGTCAGGGGGTGCCAATTGGACTGGTTCGAGACGCCGGCCGAGGAAGCCGCTCGCTTGGAGCGCGAGGCCGAGGCCGAGGCCGACCAGGAATGGTCGGAGACTGAGGACAACGGCGTCGTCGTTGTCGGGCACAACCGGCCCGCCCTGGTTACCCGGCCGCACGACTGGCCGGTCGTCTCGGGATGACTCCCTGCTGTGTGGGGTTCGTGGTCCTGCTGGCCGCTGTCATCGTGGCCGGTCTGGCGCTCGACCTACATCGGCGGCGGCGATGACCTGCAAGCGGCGCGTGCTTGAGCGGTGCTCACATCCCGCGACCGGCACGCGCTCCCAATGGGGAGGGGGTGAACCATGTTCAAGCGCATCCTGACGCTACTCGGTTGGACGGTTGGCAACCCGGCAGCGATGGCGTTCCTGACGCCAGGGGAAGACGACTACCTGACAACCTTCCTGGTGGCCGTTGCCGGCCTGCTGGTGGTCGCTACGGCCGTCCTGATGGCACGACGGCCACGGCACGCACGACGGCGCTAACCTAGAGCAGCAGAAGGGACCGGGAGCGGCAGCCCGGTCCCTTCTGCTATGTAGCAGCCCTACGACCCGCCCCCGGTAGAGGTAGGCTGACGGCCGCGTTTCGCGCTTGAGGGGAGGGAAGAGCAGCCGGCTCGTTCAGATGTCCGAAACACAGCAACTATTGTTGGGAATGCTTATTGGCTTCCTTGTCATTTTGTCGGTGTCCCTGGCATTCCTAATATTGACTCGACGGTCTACCGCCAGAGAGTGGAAAACCTACCAGGCCCGGAAGAAGGAGCACCAAAGACTCTTCCGCGAAGAGGCTTCCGAAGTAGTAAACACGCGCCTCGACCCCTCCAATTTCACCAGAGCACAGGTCGATGAGCTTGCCGACCTGGGCCGGCTATATTGGCTTTCGTCGAGAGATACCCTGCATTCAAGGGAGGAGATACGAGAGGCGGTACAGAGTGCAGTTACAGCCGTTCAAGACAGACTAGAGCGCATTGAGCAGCGCTTTCCCGAAGAGGCAACGATAGACAAGATAGCCTCGATTAACGAGGCCATCCTTGCAACGAAGATTGAACAGCTACAGAAGTCGGTAGAACTGCTGGAATCGAGGATTCCGACGAGGTGGGACGTTGCAACGATAGCCTTTGCCGTGTTGTCCGCAGTCGGCGGACTGGCAGGGCTCATCTTCACTGTTGCTAACTTCGTACTCAAGTAGCGGACTCGCCTCGGGCGCCTTTGCTAACTGCGCTTGTCGAGCGGCTGGCCCGGACCGGTCCCTTCTGCTATGCCGTGTCCGGAGACGTAGTCACCTACGGCGGTTCCTGAAGGGTGGTGGACATGAGGCGCTTGGCGGGCCTGCTGGTGGTCCTGGTGGCCGTGTACGCGCTTGGCGTGTGGCATGGCCGTACGTCGAGCAGCGAGCCGGTCAAGGCGCCACCACAGATGCAGATACCGGCGGCCGAGTCGGATGCGTGCAGGTACTTTCAGGATTACCCAGCGTGGCGGGAGACCGACAAGGTGGTGAAGCGCCGGGGCATCGAGACGTTCTGCAAGTAGACGCCACCGGAGAACTTCGCCCAGAGGAGATGGGTCGTGAGCGACGTGGCACAGCCAAGCGACGGGCCGCCCAAGCTGCCCTCCGACTACCGGGCGTTCCTGCGCCCGTTCCGCTGGCCGCTGATGTACGGCCCATGGGCGCTAGGACTCATCGGCCTAGCGATGGTGGGGGTTGGCTTGTTCGGGGACCGCCCCACCGAGATTGCCCTGGCCGCAATCGGGTTCGGTGCCGCCATGGTCATCGCCAGCGTGTTGCTACCGAGGATGCAGGGACCGCTCGAACTCGGGCCGAGCGGTGTGAAGGGTGCCGTGCATGGACTTCCTACGGCGTTCATGGTCGCTGCGGTCACGGCGCGGGAAGTGGCGGAAGAGATGATTCCAGCCGACGAGCCTGACAAGGAGCGTAGGGTTAACGAGGTCGTGGGCCACACGCTGTCGGAGGTAGTGGACGCCTGGTTCTACCAAGACATGACGACGGACACCTACTCGCAGGCGCTCAAAGGAATCGCGGAGGAGAAGAGAACGGCTCAGGTGGAGGCTCTTCGCCGATTCATGGACGGAGTCACCGTTCGAAAACCCGAGGAAGCCGCCAAGAAGGCAAATCCGCCTACCGACTAGGACAGCTAGCCCAGCGCCTCGGACCCTGGAATAATCCCTCTGATGAGTTCCTTGATATTCGCCATGTTCTTCTCCTAACTTTCCTACCGGGCTGGACCCAGCAGGCGCGGCTTCAAAAGGAACGTCACGCCTGCCCAGGTCCGGGCAGCGCCGTCTGGTGAATCCACGAGGACCGTACCGGTCCCGCCGATGGGCACTATCTTGTGGTGCAAGCCGTGGTTGTCGTTGGCGTTCGTCGCGTGAGCGCTGCAAACGTCTGCCGACTCGGTGAAGTTCGCTGGCGTGTTGAGCACAGTCGTTACCCCACCGGTGGCCGTGTTCTTGCAGGTGGCAAGAACGAACAGCCTATCTGGTCCCAATGCCGTCAGTGACGGGTGGGTGAACGAGGTCACGCCACCGGCACCACCGACCTGAGTCGTGCCCTCCACGCCGGCAGCATTGGCGATTGCCCTGACGCTCAGCGCTGCACGCAGAGAACCGCCGTCGTGGGTGAAGGGAACGGGGAACTGCCCGACGAAGACTCTCTTCTTCCAGACGGAGAGGCGCAACACGCTGTTGATGGTGCCAGTGTCGCCTACCAGCTCCCACGAGGAGTCGGGAGCAGCGTGGTTCGTCACCCCTCCGCCGGTACTGTAGAGGGCTATCCAGGTATCTCCTGGTCTACCGGTAGGGGTAGCGGTAAGTCCAGTGACCTGAGCTGTACCACTGGTAACGTCACCATCGCCAATAGGGATTTCAATGAGTCGGGGCATGTGTCAGTCCTCGTTGTAGAAGTTCACTTCTACGACTGTGGGAGCCTTAATCATCGTTAAGGCTCACTCTTCGTCAAGTAGCAGTGCAGCCGGAACCTCCGGCCTGGAAGCAAGCGCCCCACGGGGCTTAAACGCACTGTCAAGGAACGCACCCAACATCTGCTGCTTGTAGCTGATGCCGGTGATTTCCTTGATGGCGGTCGCCAGGCGAACCATCTCGGCGGGGCTGGGCGGCTTGCGGTGCGTCATCGCCTTGGCGCCCCTGATGAGTTCCCGATACAGGAGCGCCACGGTGGCCGGAGACATTGCCGCCTCGTGCTCCAGCTCCCTCACGAGTCGCTGTAGTTCCTCTTCGGTCTCTGGTTCCTCGACGTGCTTCCGGTGCGTATTCAGGTTGGAATGGTTCAGGCCGACACCCACATCGGCCATCCGCCGGAGGATGTCGGCTCCTGGCAGACCGGCCCTGATGAGGTCGTCCAACAGACCTACGTGCTCTGAGGAGCACCCTTTACAAGCACGGGACACGTGGGCTCCATTCAAGATTGGCGAAGATTGATTGAGGATGGATTCAGGATAGATTCAAGATTGAGCGTGGACTGCGGGCGGGTGATATAATCTATCATGAATCTATATATGATAGGGGGGTATATACCTCCTCCCCTGCTCCGCTGGCCGCTATTCAACGAGGAATAGGACGGCCTCGACCTACCATCAGTGCTGGTCAGGACCCTGGCCGCCCGGTCCTCTGACCAGGGCGAACCTACCCAACTGTTTGGTCCGACTCGGAGGTAGGCTGGTCGAGGAGGTGGGATGCATGCCCTATTGTTCTGTGAATTGCTGGAACAATTGGTGAATTGTATTGTTCGTGCGAAAGACTGGTAGTGCATGAGACCCATTCTCAATAGCGCAGGGAGATGTTCAACCCACCTACTGCCAACGTCGTAGAGTTCGACGTAGGTTTTCCTTGGTGCTCTATAGGTGGGCCAGGTCCGCCATCAGCTTGACAGACCGGACGGCCTCATACCTTCTGGCACCGCTCGGCCATCCGGTCGAGCAAGAGCGGGAGCCGCACCGTGGACAAGACGGCCGGCTCCCATGGCACGGAGGTAACCCGTGCAAGAGAACCGTACGCTCGTCGATGACGAGCAGGCCAGCGACCAGCGTGACGAGCTGGTCGACACCCTCGCCCGGCTGAGCACCGTGCTTCAGCTCGGCCAGGTGCTCGCCCACTACCAGGCGGCCGGCGTGAGCACGGCCGTCCGGCGGTTCATCGAGGCGGCATCGTGACCGCCGACATGGCCGAGCACTACGCCTACATGGCCGGGCTATTCGGTCGTCGCTGGGCCGTCGACGTGGTGACGTTGGGGACTCGCGTTGCCGACGCGCTCAACGCTCAGAATGGAGCGTGGCAGCGATGATGTCGGTGCAACGTAGCTATCGGCTTGGGGTCCGAGCGGCGATGGCCGAGAACACTGGCGACGATGACGGGTCTGCCGTGCTGTTCCGTCAGGTCATGTACACGGCGACCGACCTGGTTCGACGCGGCGAGCGCGACCAGGCGAACACCATCTGCGCCTCTTTCGAGGCCGGGCGCCTCGACACGCTGTACCGCGAGGAGAGGGCGACGGGAGGTGTCGAGCCGGGTATGTAGCCGAACCAGAACAGGAGCCCCGCTGCCGGCAGGCGTTCGCCAAGCGAACGTCTACGGGCCGGAGACGAAGCACATGCATTCGTCTCCTGCGGCGGGGCTTCCTGCTTCCGGGGTACTGGCCTACCCAGGTCGGCTCTGCGGCCGGCAGCGGCCCAGGAACGGGCAGCGGCGGGGTAATGGCAGCTCGTCACTACCCCGCCCTGTTCCCGTTCCCCTACCTCGGGGGGCTTACCCGGCCTGCTGCTGGCGCATGGCCCGCTCCTGCTTCAAAGACAACCAGTGTGCCCACGAATCACCGGGGCTCGCCTTCAACCGTGCGGCCTCAGCCGCAATCTCTCCGTCCAGGTCGTCGCCACCGGACGGCCCTCGTGGTGCAGGCTGGTCGCTCGTGGCTTCAGGGGTAGCAGCATTGCGCTGCTGGGCGTTGCGCTGCCATCTCTCCTGGGCTGATGCGTCATCCTTGGCCGGCTCATCTCCGTCCACGAGAAACGCTGCCAGGTCCTTACGCTGCTCTGGAGTCAGAGACTCGCGTGCTTCCTTGAGCTGGGTAGCAACGTCATCCGCGCTCTCGTCCGGGTCCTCGTACCAAAGTCCGGTTGTCATTGTGCGTTCTCCTCCGTGTGATAGTCGAGCGTCAGGTTGACGTTGTAGGCGGGAACATCAGCGAATGGCGAGGGGTGCTTCTCGCCAGGGCGAAGCCTGGCAACCTGGGCCATTGCCACCTTGCCGTGGTCGACCGGACGGTGGGCGGCAAAGACGCCCTTCAGGTAGCTGACGTTGGGACCATCGGCATCACCGATGTAGGGCGGGACCGACACCTCCACGGTGTTGGCCTTGGGTGTGACCTTGTGGTGGCCGACCTGGACCCAGGCGCCCGAGGGCGTCGGTGCCACATGAACCTGAAGGATGGAGCCGGGAAGGGCGCCATCGGCCGAGAAGATGACGATATGCTTGGCGCCTGGCTTCCGGTCGAAGACTGGAATGGCGTCGGTGGTCATCGTGGTGGCGTCACCCTCGACCACCATCTGCCATGTACGGCTCATCCGGCCGCCGACCTGGACGGCCGACGCTCGGCCGGGTTCGTGGATGCCCGCCGAGGTGCGGGTACCTCGTGCTGTAGCTGGAGACATTGACAGTCCCTCCATCCCTCCATTTTTTTAAGGCTGGGCCAGGCCGTGATAGGAGGGTGAATCACGGCCCGGCCGGGAACGGCATTCGGCGAGGGCTTGTCTTGAAGCTCTGACCGGCAGCCGTTCGTGCGCGCCCAGGTTCGCGCACTTACATGGGCTTCTCACACCGTAGGCATAGGTCGTTGTCGGCCGGTGTGTTGAGACCACACTTACGGCATCGGGTGATACCACGGGCGGCTAGCCAGTCATCGCTGCCCGGCTCAGCCGTAGGTCCTTCTGGAACTCGGTGAGGAGCTGGAGCCGGCCGAGCCGGCTCGGTGACGACGGGAACGTGGTCCCGCTGTTCAAGGTCGGCGCGTAGGTACAACGACCGCCACCCTTCAGCGGTCTGCTTCTGATGAGGTGACACGCCGAGGGCACGGGCCATCTCCAAACCAGCCGCTTGCCGCCCTGGCATGTCATCGCCGTGCCGCTGTCGCCAGTCGGGAAACAGGCGAGCACGTAACTCGCCACTGGCGATGCTATCACGGTCGCCCATTAGTTCGAGCGCCCGTTGTCGCATCGACATCTACCCCTCCCCTCGTGGTTGTTGGGAACTTAAACAGGGCTGAAGATACCCGGTGATGTCACCCACCCTGGTCTATCCTTCATCTCCACCCTGAGCCCACGTTCCCCTCAGCCGTAGGCTGCCTACCAAGCGACGGTGATACCAACGTCGCTTGCTCGGGCGGCTCAGCCGGCCGCCCCTACTGCCCACCCTGTTTAGGTCTCTCTCCCCAAAGAGATGCACTTCACCTACCACCATCCCCACCCCATAAAAGGCGGGGGCCTCTACCTTAAGATTTCTGCCCACCGCTTCGGACATTTCGGACATGCGCTACTCGTCATCATCGACGATTCTGGACAGCGACCACTCGAAGAGGAAACGCTCCTTGCCCTTGTCGAAAGCCCGCCGGTAGGTGGACGGAGCCGCGCCCATGCTCCGGGCAGCAGATTCCTTGAAGCCTGTACCCGTTGACCCCCCGAGGTTGTCGCTCTCCATCAGTGCCCGGAACACGTCATCGTACGGAGCGTCTAGGTCGTCAGCAATCATCTTTGCTCGTCTCCATTCCCGTACGAGGTCTTCCCTCGTCCCGATGATGTGGCTGCCGCGCTTCCATACCGTTCTGCCGCGTGGCCTGAGTAGTTCAGGGTCAATCTTCTTGGGGTCATTTATCGACGGATACCGCTCGCGCTTGGGAGCGTAGTCGTGGAGGTAGGCGTCCGCAACAATGGAGAAGACCCGTCGCCGCGTCTCGCGCCATACGTCCTCTTCACCCGGTCGGCCGTCATGTCCCGCCCTGATGAGGTCTCGAAGTTCCTTGATGTACCCGTGTCCTGCGTCATCCAACCGATACCAGTATTTGGTCTCGGCGTCGAAGTCGGCAAGAAGATAGGCAGCGATGGCGACAATGGCGCCGTCAACCTTGTCGCCCCACGAAAGCGCGGCGCTGCTGCGCCGCGCAGCATCCTTGGCTGCCGTCATCCAGTCCACCATGAACGCTGGCGCCACATCGCCAAATTGCTCAACCCAATCGGCATACTTAGGCACGACCAACACCCACCAGACTGATACCGCCCCGGTTCTGCTCGGCCGTGTAGACCTCGTTGGCGGCCGTCCAGTAGGCCACAATCTCGGTCACCCGTTGACGATGGCAAGGAGGGCACCTATGCCTACCATCCGCGTACCGCTTAGGACGTACCTGTTTCACCTGAGCCGGTTCCCGACAGACGAAGCACGGCTGCATGTTCTTGACCTTGCCGGGCATCAGTCCAGCTCCATCCCGCCGAGCTGCATCGGCCCTATCCCGATAGATACCGGATGACGGGCGCAGTGCCGGCACAAGATGGACCCTTCACCGGCCCTTTCCAGGGGGTCCTTGTGGGTCTGACATTGTGGACAAAAGAACTGCCGGGTCATTTGACGCATTGCTTCTTGCTCGCTGCGCCCAGGCGTGCGCCGAGCCGGTGTAAGTCTCGCTGGAGTCTCTACGGGCGGCGCCTGTTCCTGCCGTTCCCGCCCCGAGGTGGGCTCCAGAGTAGGCAGACCTTTAGCCCGTCTGGTGCGCTCGATGTCCTGCCGGAACCGCTCGTCTTTCTGTTCCCGGTCCCTTGGTCTGAGATTGCGTCCTCGTCGTGGCATCGTGGTTCGTCTCCCTGCTGACGCAGTGATACCCCGCCCAAACTCAGGGAAGTTCAGGCGGGGCATCACGATTGTTAGGCTTGGTGGTTGTCAGGCGTCGATTGCCGCCCGGAACTCTTGGCGAAGATGGTAGCGGTCGGACTCGTCGGGTAGTGCGTTGACTGCCCTGATGGCAGCGTAGAACGTGCCCCGGTCTTTCCAGTTATCGAGCCGGTCCCGCTGCTCGAATCTTGCGATAAGCTCGTCGGCATCCTCGCTGTTGGCTTTCACCCAATAGCCGCTGTCCACATCGAAGATGGATTCTTCCTCCGTGTCCACCTGGATGATGTAGTGGCCTACGTCAACGTAGGTCTTGCCGTCTTTGTCCTCTGTATGCACGGGGTATTCCGTGCCGTAGATGGTGATGCTGTCTGTCCCTGGCATATTGCCTCCCTGCTGGCATAGTGATGTGGCCGTCTCCCTGATGGCGGCCCTCACAAGTAGACCGGGCGCTGCCCGGATGGCAGCACCCACGGTGGATTAAGGGATTCCCCACAGGGTTGTGGACAAATGACACGGCCGAAGTTCTGTTAACTTCTCATTTCGCTGCTGACACCGTGTCAGGAACGGGTCAACGGTCTCCTGTCTATGCACCGACCTGGCACCAAGGTCAAGCGCTCCTAGCGAGTCCACGTCGGTGTACGGTGCGAGCCATACCAGTCCGTGTCGGGCAGGCCAGCACTGGCCTTCTGGTCACGCTGGCGCTGCTCACGCTGGCGGGCAAGGTGGGCTAGCACTCGCTCTCGCTCTGCTGGCGTGAGCCGTTCCAGTAGGGCCTGAACCTCTGGACTCACGGCTACAGGACCTTGGCAGCCTTGGGCTTCTGCCCCTCGTTGGGCTTGCGCATGGCGACGATGTCCTTGGGCTGCACCGTGGGCTTGTTGCCCGGCTTCAGGTCGTGGCGACCGCCACCCTCGGCAGGCGCGGGCAGCCTGCGGGCAACCGGCTTGACGGAACCCCAAAGCTTCGTCTTGGAGTGGATGGGCATGGCTGTATCTCCTTTGTGGGTAAGGGTTTCGGGCATGCGGAAGCACGCCCTATGGGCTGGAACGCTTGTGTGGCAGGGGGTTGGACTGCCCACCTAATGCGTACCGCTCGTCACGTAGGCGGCTTTGCCGTCTACGGGATGGAAGTCAAACGACGGCTTGGCTTCCTTGGCTGCGCAGCCATCCCCCGGCCGCGCTTGACCGTTGTTGACCGCTTAGCCTACAGTCTCGGCGAACAGGTACGGGGGGATGGCGGCGATGCGACGAGCGGTACGCATTAGGTGGGCAGTCCTCCTGTCATCGGATCCGCAGCTCCCCGTTGCCGATGCGCGCCAGGGAGCCCTCGGTGCGCCGGCCCTC
>Ga0184632_10001006_pt1 | contig 11387 bp, 11 predicted proteins | sample PLM31_50_b1_FD_133153 | JGI IMG/M metagenome (GOLD analysis project Ga0184632, IMG submission 133153) | Groundwater sediment microbial communities from an aquifer in East River, Colorado, USA - PLM3-1_50_b1 | ecosystem: Environmental > Terrestrial > Soil > Riparian zone | place: USA: East... | reverse complement strand
TTGACCGCTTCGGCCTGCGGAAAGCGCTCATACTGCTCGGTGCCGGCGAGCGGCAGCGGTGTTTGCGCCGCCTCGTTCCACTTGCCGCGCTCCAGCGTATAGCGCGCCGGGATCGCCGCAAACGCGTACGCTGGGCCGATCAGCGGCATCGGCTGTTTGGCGAACTCCATGATGCGATCCACCACGCGCTTGGCCTCGACATCCTGCGCGAGCTGCAGGTATCCGTAAGCCATGTAATCGAGGGCGTGCGGTTCGTCGCGCTGGCCCTTCGCCACCTCCGCGGCGCGGCGGTTGGTCTCGATCGATTCCTGCCAGGAGCCCACCCGGGTGAAGATATGCGACGGCATGTGCAGCGCGTGAGGCGCCGCCGGTGCGATACTGGCGTAACGTTTCGCCGCGTCGAGCCCCCGATTCGCGATCGGCGGGTGGTCATAGGCATGAATCAGAAAGTGCGCCGCGCCCGGGTGATCCGGCTGCTTCGCGAAAATCTTCTCCAGGATTCCCGCCGCCTTGAGCTGCCTCGTGTAGTCCTTGTCCCGCGGGTCCGCCATCGCGATCAGCCAGCGGGCGTAATACATCGCCGCCTCGGTATCCTCCGGATAGCGGAGGTAGACCTGCTCGAGCGCCTTCTCGTGTGCGGCGCCCCGCGTCCTGTGATCGAGCTTGTCGTAGTCTTTGTAGAAAACTTCGATTGCTTCGATGTAGTCACGCTCGCGCTGTGTTTTGGCGCCGATCGACTTGGCCTTCTCGATGATCCACCAACCTTCCTCGATCGCCTTCGGCGTCGGCGGCGAGGCGTACGGATTGTCCATCTTCGCCACGGCGCCCGCCCAATAAGCCATGACGCAAGTCGGGTCAGCCTGCAGCACCTCCGTCAACGCCCTTTCGGTGGGCACCCAGTAATACGAATAGAGCAGCAGGGCGGCACGATTGAAGTGCTTTTGCGCCTCGGGCGTGCAGGAGACCGGAAAGTTCATCGTGCCGAGCGTGTCGGCCTTCTCCCCCGAGGACTGACCGCGCGCGGGCTTGGCAAGAACTACGAACACAAGCGCGGCTACGGCAGCCGCATAGATTGCTTTTCGTGACATAGGAACCTCCCGTCAGGATTCAGGATTAGTGATAATTTTGGTGGGAGTGTATCGGGGACGTACCTGTTATGTCAACTTCAACTCGATTCCAGGGAATAGTAGATAGACACTGCATGCAGTACTCCACCACACCATTACTCCAACGTTCGGATCTATTTACCGGTAATCCCTCATCCCCCACGGTGTGAACACCATGATCTGGGTCGGCACCGGCAGCGCCGCCTTGCTGAAGGTGTAACTATAGGTCGAGAGGTACTTGTGCGGGAAGCCTTTTACGAACATATCCAAAAGCGCGGTGTTTTCTCGGTAATGCATGGGAATCGCGATCTTCGGCTTCAATTGTTGTAAGACTTCCCGCGCGGTGTCGGGTGGCATTGTGAAGGTGCCGCCGATGGGGATCATAGCAATATCGACTTTGCCGAACGCTTTGATCTGCTCTTCGGTTAGCTTGTGCGCAAGATCGCCCAGGTGAGCGATGCAAATCGCGCCGAGATCGAAGACAAATGCCGCGCCCTTCAGAGCGTTACCGAACTGTTGCTGGTAAACGGGCACGCTGTAAATCAGCACGTCGCCCACGGTGGTGCTGATCTTGTTCCACTCGGCGCCGTAGTTGGCGAGGCCGCGCAATACGACCGGATTGCCCTGGGCAAGCTCGACGTAGTTGTGATTGGGATGCTCGCGGCCGATAGTGACGGCGTGGGGTGTTACTTTCGGTGTTGGATAAAAGCCCGGCGCTACCGGGTCGGTGATGATGCGCGTCCCTTTGCTTGAGATGATCTGAAAAAAATTGTGGCCGAAGAATTCTACCGTAACGTCCGGTTGGGCGGCGTAGGCAGGACGGAAAACGCCGCGGGCGACGTCAAGATCGCGGCAGGCGGAGCGTGCCGCCCCCGCGCTTAGAAAAGACAGCAGGAGGATTCCGACCGCGAGGGTTCGCTTCATGGCTTGCGTCTATGAGACTCGCAATTTGAACTGGTCGGCCTTGAAAAAATCAGCGATATAGTCCGAGCCGGGTTGTCTCATGAGATTCTCCGCCGTGTCCACCTGTTCGAAGCGCCCTTCGCGCATGACCGCCATACGGTCGGCGAGAGCGATGCCATCGGCCAAATTATGCGTTACGTAGATCGTCGTGAGCTTGTTTTCGTGGTGAAACTTCATAATCTCGCTGCGCATCCGTAGCCGGTTCGGCGGATCGATGTTGCTCAGCGGCTCGTCCATGAGAAGAATCTGCGGCGAAGTCGCCATTGCCCTGCCCAGCGCGACGCGCTGTTGTTGGCCGCCGGAAAGCTCGCTCGGTTTGCGCTTATATTGGTTCTCCTCGATACCGACCCGCCGGGCGATGGGCCGGAGAAACTCGCCGATCCGGTCGGCGGTCCATTTGCGAACCTTTAGGGGCAGCGTCAGATTGGTATAACTCTTTTCATCGAACACCGTCATGTGTGGCCAGAGGGCGTAGTGCTGAAAGATCAGCTGCACGTTGCGCTTGCCCACGGGAACATCGTTGACCGGCACGCCGCCGATAAATATGGTGCCGCCGTCGGGAGTCTCCAGTCCTGCGATCAGCCTGAGCGTGGTTGTCTTGCCGCAACCGCTTTCGCCGACGATCACCAAGAACTCGCCGCTTTGCACGTCGAGGTTCGCGCCGTTGATCGCTTTGACCGAGCCGAAGCATTTGGTAACGCCGCGCAAGGATAGTGAAACCATAGGCGGTATGCTAGTAAAGCACGGGTTAAAAGACAATATGAATTTTCCCTGAGCCGTCGATAAGGGGCTTGCTTCGTTGTCACGTCGGACTCGCATCCTCACGTACTGCCGATGTACGCTCCGGTGCGAGCCCTCGTTCCGCCCCGCACCCGCCGCCTTCTCGACGGCCAGGTTAATCAGATAGGTACGCCCTAACGCACGGATTATGGAATTTTCGCGCATCGAGGCTAGTCAAGAACGGCGTTCTTGGATATGATGACGGCGTTAATGAAAATCTCAGTAAGGGTTCAAGTCGTTCAAAAAGTTCAAATCGTTCAAAACGTTTTGAACGACTTTACGGCTTGAACGATTTGAACTCTTCACTTACTTTGGAGGTGGGCAATGGATAGATTGCTTGGGCCGGAAGAGCTAATCGACAATCTGCAAGAGACTCTGCGCCAGCGCCATCCCAGGCCGCATCCCGTTCGCCAGCTATTGCTTAGCGGCCGGCTGACCAAGGAGCAACTCCAAGGGTGGGCGCGCAACCAGTTTCACGAGTTTCGCAATATCCATCGTTTTTTTGGCGTGCGTTATCAGAAATGTCCGATCCCTGAGTTGCGCAGAATGCTTCTTGAAAACATGGTGGAAGAAGAGGGCGAGGACCTATTCGGCGGAAAATATCCCAGTCACCCCGAACTCTGGGTACAGTTCGCTGAAGGTCTCGGCATTGCCCGGGACGATATTTTGAAATACGAACCGCTGCCCGGAATACGCGCCGCGCTGGAAATGTATGTGTCGCTGGTTCAACAAAGCCATTGGGCAGTGGCCATCGGCACCGGATTGGTTTTTGAGGGCGGCGGACCAAAGCGGATGAAAGAAGAGCGCGAAGCCTTGGAAAAATATTACTCATGGATTCCCCAACCTTGTTTGGATTTCTTCCGTGCCCACGAATACCACGACGAAGGCCACGGCAATATGGTGATTGACGTCATCAAGCAACACTGCATGGAACAGAAGCTACAGCATGAAATGCGCGAAGCGGTAAGACAACGGGCGGACATCATGTGGCTGCAAAACGATTGCATCTATAATGCCTTCGTCCGGCCGCAGTTGCCGGCGGAAACGATTCGGGAGATAGAAGGGCGGTTGGAATAACTGCGCCGTTCGTCATGCCCGCGAACGCGGGCATCCAAATCAGACAGGGTCGGAAATTGCAGGACTCGATTCCGCCTGCGCGGGAATGACGACGGGAGCAGCTGCGACTGTTTCAACGAACTTTTGAGACCGGACATTAGAGGAACGACGGAAGAATCGGCATATGGTTATAAGTGACAAAGTTATCGACCTTCGCAGCGATACTGTGACCAAGCCTTCGCCGGCTATGCGGCGCGCGATGGCGGAGGCGGAGGTCGGCGACGACGTTTACCTCGAAGATCCGACCGTCAATCGGTTGCAAGACCGGGCCGCGGAAATCTTTGGCCGCGAAGCGGGATTATTTGTGCCGTCAGGCTCCATGGGTAATCTCGCTTGCATCATGGCGCAAACTCAGCGCGGACAGGAAGTGATCTGCGAAGCGGCGGGACATGTCTACAACTACGAGATGGCTTCGATGTCGGCCCTGGGCGGAGTGTTGCCCCGCTTGATTACTACCGAAGACGGCATCATGAGCTGGGAGCAAATAGCTCCCGCCATTCGCGAAAAGGCGTACTATCGTCCGCAAAGCGCGCTCGTCGCATTGGAGAATACCCATAACATGGCCGGCGGCACGGTTTATCCAACCGATGTCGCCGAGGAAATATGCGACCGTGCCCACGAAGCTGGGCTGAGAGTTCACCTCGATGGCGCCCGGATTTTCAACGCCGCGACGCATCTGAGCCAGACGGTGGCGGAAATAACACAAAAGTTCGATTCAGTGCAATTCTGTCTTAGCAAAGGCTTGGGTGCCCCCGTGGGTTCGATGATCGTGGGCAAGCGCGAATTCATCGAGCGCTGCCGCGCCGTTCGCAAGATGCTCGGCGGTGGCATGCGCCAGGTCGGCGTGCTAGCGGCGGCGGGAATCGTCGCGCTGGAAGAAGGACCGAAGCTATTGTCCGCTGATCATGAGAATGCTCAGATACTTGCCAGCGGGTTGGCCAAGATTCCCGGCGTCCGGATCGGCCCGGCAAAGGTTCAAACCAATATCGTCATGTTCGACGTGAGCAAGACCGCCTTGAGCCCCGCGACACTGGTCGACAGACTCGGGCGGCGGGGTGTTCTCGCCGGCGCCATCGACGCGGCACGCGTCCGTCTGGTCACCCATCGTGACGTGAGCCGCGCCAATTGCGAACGGGCCGTGGCGATTCTCAGTGAAGTGCTGGGCGCAGGATTTTAAGCTCCCTGGGTTTTCCGTTTCTTCGCCCCTTGAATCGAGCGCAGGGCATCTTCGGCAGCGATGCGACCGATAGGCCCCGTTGCAAAGCAGGCTTGGGTCACTTTTTTATCCGAGTCGATGATGAAGCCGGTGGCGTGGACGATGCCGCGGCGTTCTTCCCAGTAAGCGCCGACCTTGTCCGCGTCCTCTGGCACTTTCAATCCGTAGCCGATGGGGAAGGCCGCGCCGGACTTCTCAACCATCTCTTTGGCTTTGTCGAGCGGGTCGACGGATAGGGCAATGACGTCGACGTTTTCTTTTTTGAACTCTACGATTTGCGCTTGATAGTCGGCCAACTGCCGAACGCAATAGGGTCACCAGACTCCGCGGTAGAAGATGATAACCGCGTAATCGCCTTTGAGATCGGCGGGGATATTCATCGTCCGACCATCCGAGATGGGGACCCTGAAGTTTGGAAACAAGTCCCCGGGATTGAGTTGTTTTGCCATTTGATTTCTTTCCCCTACTTAACCGTCCTAACCATACATGACCTTGCGGCGGGCTCAGGGTGAACGGAAGGAAGATTCTTTGTCAAATCCGAATTCCGTTCGTGCCGAGCTAGTCACCGCACTCTCAGCGTTTATCCAGCCAAGCCGAGTAGTTTCGCTGCATTGGCGCCGAAGATCTTTTGTTTGTCTTCATCGGAAATCTTCAATTGCTTCACCGTATTCACAGCCCGCACCAGTGGAATCGGCACCGGTGGTGAGTCGCTGCCGAAGACGACCTGGTCGACGCCAATGGTGTCGATGGCGCACTGAACCGCCGGTGAATGATAGCAGACGGTGTCGAAATAAAGTTGTTTCATGTAAGACGCCGGCGGGCGGCTCATGACATCCGGTTCCCAGGGACCGAAGCTGTCATCCTTTCTGAGTTCATAGCCGAAGCCGTAACGTCCCGGCAGCATGGGCAGCGCGCCGCCGACATGGGCGCAGACCATCCTTAATTTCGGAAATCGTTCGAAGCCGCCGGTAAAGATAAAGCGGGTCAGCGACAGCGTCGTGTCGAAGGGCCGGCCGAGCATCTCCGGTAGGCGGAATATCTCCATCTTCTCGTTGCCGATGGTGAACTTGGGGGGGTGAACGAAGACCGGAACGTTGAGATCGCTCGCTAGCTCGAAGAACGGCGTTGCCCGCGGTGAGTCGAGATACTCGCCGTTGGTGCTCGAGTTGATCATGATGCCCTTGAGCTTGTAGTCGCGGATGGCCTTTTCGGTCTCCTTAAGAATCTGCCCGCTGTCGAACGGCACCGAGCAAGCCAGGCCAAGCAAACGCTTGGGATGCTTGGCCGTTAACTCGGCGGCATGCTCGTTGAACTCCCGCACGACCTTCAACGGATCGTAGCCGTCCGGCGAGCGAATCCAGTTGTTGCCGAAGACGGTGACGTCCACCCCGGCCTTGTCCTGCTCCTCGAACAGACCCGGCAAATCAAAAATAGACTTTGGCGACTTCGGGTGGTACCAGCTCTGGGGCACTAAATGCGCGTGACAGTCGATGATCATGCTTTTTCTCCTTACGCGCGACAATATGTGGCCAATGAGTATGAAGTCAAATATGCGCGCGACTGATGGATCCAATAGTCACGTTCCTTTGGCAAACTGAAATGCACCATGTTAGTTAGCGTACCATGAGTCGCACAAAGATACAGTTGGAACGCCTGATCCGCGGCGCCATGGGAGAGGTCAAAGCGGATCTTATTATCACCGGCGGGAAGCTCGTCAATGTTTACTCCGGCGAAATTCTCGATGGGATAGAGATCGCCGTTCTCGACGGGCGTATTTGCTATGTAGGCCCAAGTGCGAGGCACACCCGAGGGGACCGGACGGAGATTCTTTCTGCGGCCGGGCGGTACGTTTCTCCGGGCTTCATCGATGGCCATACTCACATCGGTCACTATTGCCGGCCCTTCGAGCATCTTCAATCCTATGTTGCCCGCGGCACCACCGCCCTGGTCGCCTCCTGCGATGAGTTATCGACGGTCTTCGGTTATCGTGGCCTCAAGTTTTTTCTGGACGAAGTCGAGAAACATCCGCTCCGGGTCTACACGTTGGTCTCGATGGTGGTGCCCCAGGACCCGCTCTTGTGTAGCACAGCGACTTTTACCAACGAGGAGATAGCACAGGCGCTCGCTGACCCGCGTGTGCTCGGCATGGGAGAGGTTGTTTCCTGGTTGCGCTTATTGCAATGCGATGGGGAAATCCTCGAGCGATTAGAACTGGCGAATCGCAACGGCCAGATCATTCACGGTCACACCGCCGGCGCGCGGGATCAAAAATTGTGCGCGGTTGCCGCGGTGGGGATTTCCTCATGCCATGAGCCGATTCGTTTCGAGGACGCCATCGAGCGGCTGCGGCTTGGTTATTGGACCATGCTGCGCGAAGGATCGTTGCGGCAAGATTTGGCGGAAACTTTGCCGCAGTTGGTAGCGTCGGGCGTGAATCTTCAGCGTCTGATTCTCGTCACGGATAGCATGACACCGGACGACATGACGGAGTGCGGCCATATGGATCACGTCGTGCGCCGGGCCATCGCGCTCGGATTAACACCCATGCAAGCGATTCAATCGGTAACGCTCAACTCGGCAGTCTATTCGGGCCTGGACCAAGAAATCGGCGGTATCGCGCCGGGACGCCGGGCGGATCTGATACTTTTGGAGTCCCTGGAAGAGTGTGCCGTCAAGGACGTGTGGATTGGCGCAAAGCATGTGGCCGAGGGCGGCCAATCGCTGGTGCATGCGGCGCCGATAACCTGGCCGGCGGACATGAGCCATTCCCTGCGGCTCAAGCCTGCCGCGACCGCGGACTCGTTTAAGATCGCCGCGACCGCGCCCGCTCCGAAGATCAGGGTCATGAGCCTGATCAATCAAACCATCACCACGGAACGACTTGTCGAAGTCAATGCCGCGTCGGGTTTCGTCGAAGCCGATCTTCGTGCTGATTTGTTAAAAGTCGCAATGTTCGACCGCCACCACAAAAGTGGCAAGATCGCCTTTGGCCTTTTGCAGGGGTTCGGAGCCCGCGTGGGAGCCGTGGGGCTGACGACCAATTTGGATGAGAATACGCTGATGGTCGTTGGCGCCGACGACGCGGACATGGCGCTGTGCGCCAACACCCTGATCGAATGCGGCGGTGGCATCGCCATCGCGCACAACGGAGCGATCGTCGAAAAAGTAGATTTTACTATTGGCGGAATTTTTTCCCTGGAGCCATGGCAAAGCGTTGGGCGCCGGCTGAGGCGGATTCAGGATCGATTGAGGAAAATGGGCTCGCCGTTCGCCAGGCCCATTTTTGCCTTGAATTTTTTGCCCTTCGTTACCCTGCCTTCGCTCAGGATCACGGCGCGCGGGCTGGTTAACGCAAAGGAGCGGAAAATCGTTTCTTTATTCGTCGATTGAGCTGCTTAAGATACGCCCTCTTTTTTAATTTCCTGACGGATCGGCAAGACTCGGCCTTCGATTTTTTTCATGGAGATATGTCCTTCGAGGATTGCTCCGTCACCGATAACCAGACTCTGAATATTGACGTCGCCCACCACCGAACCAGGTGGCTGGATTTCGAGCTTTTTATCCGCTTGCACGTCCGCCATCACCTTGCCCTGAACCAGGATCGATGCCGCCGAGATTTTCCCCTTGATCGTTGCTTGTTGGCCCACCGTAATGTTGGCCTGAGCGACGATTTCGCCGTCCACTTCACCTTCGATGGTTGCGGGCCCATCAAAATGCAGTTTGCCGTTGATCTTAGTGCCCGGTCCAAGATAGGCGCCAATGTCTGCGGGTAGTCCCGCGGGTCTAAATGACTCTGTCATAAGCCCCTCCTTTTCAGCATGGAAAGCTGCAATATAAAACAATAAGTTATGCATGTCTAGCAATTTGTAAACTAAATGTACAGCTTCTTTAAGCGAAGAGTATTGAGTCGATAATTTTGTTTTGCTTTAGCTCTGTGCTGTCTGCTATAAAACTTAAGGTATTAACGATTTTCGGTCGCGCAGCGCGACTTTGGCCCAATAGTTGTTCACGGAGATTACCCATGCAGATTGCCGATCTAAGAGATTACCTTGATTTGCTGGAAGAGTTCGACGAATTGCAGCGTATCCACACCGAGGTTGATTGGAACCTAGAGATGGGCGCGATCACGCGGCGTTGTTACGACCTTGGCTCGCCGGCGGCGCTTTTTGAGAACGTCAAGGGGTACCCCAAGGGGTTTCGGGCGCTGGGGGCGCCGTTGGGAACGAGCCGACAGCCCGGTCATGGGCTCTTCGCGCGCACCGCTATAGCCCTGGGTATGAAACCCAGCGCCTCCGCGAAGGAAATCATGCAAAGTTATTTGGAACGCAAGCAAAAACCGCTACCACCCGTGACGCTCAAGACCGGCCCCTGCAAGGAGAATATTCTACTCGGCGATGACGTCGACGTGCTCAAGTTTCCGATCCCGCTCATACATGGCGGAGACGGCGGGCGTTATATCGGCACATGGCATACCGTCATAACCAAAGATCCCGAAAGCAACTGGGTCAACTGGGGCATGTACAGGTTGATGGTGCATGACCGCAACACGCTTGGTTGCCTTTTCCCGCTTCAGCAGCATATCGGCCAGATGTATCAAAAATACGAAGCGATGAATAAACCGATGCCCGTTGCCGTCGCCATCGGGGGGCAACCTGTGATTCCCATCGTCAGTTGCGTGATGCTGCCGCCCTACGTCAACGAGGTCGATGTTGCGGGTGGGCTCCAGGGAGCGCCGATTCCAATCGTGAAGTGTGAAACCAACGACCTGATGGTGCCGGCGAGCGCGGAAATCGTCTTGGAAGGAGAGGTGTTGCCCCATGAGCGCCGTACGGAGGGGCCGTTCGGGGAATACATGGGGTATGAAGCGGGGAAGTCGTCGCCGAAGCCGATCCTGAAAGTGACCGCCATCACCTATCGCAACGATCCTATTCTGCCGTTCTCAAACATGGGCATGCCTGTGCATGAAGGGCAGACCGCCACTGCGCTGATCAAAGGGGCGGAGATTTTTTCGGAACTGAAAAAAATGGGGCTGCCGGTAAAGGGAGTATTCTGCCCTCCCTTCGGTGTCGGGCACATGGTAGTCGTCTCGACGGAAGTGCCGTTCATAAACTTTGCGCGCCGTGTGGCCCACGCCGTGTGGGCGACCAAGCCGGGGCTTTTCGTTTACTACATGGTTATCGTAGACGCGGACGTCGATCCGACGAACATGGACGAAGTGCTCCACGCCATAACGACGAAGTGCCATCCGGTAAACGGTATTCACCCGGTTCCTCATATTCCGGGCTTTCCGGTGTTATTACCGTTCCTGGCGCAGAAAGAGCGGCTGATGGGAGACGCGGCGGGTGTAATTTTCGACTGTACCTGGCCAAAAGATTGGCCTCAGGAAACAATACCCGTCAAGGCAACGTTTGAAAACCTCTGGCCTCAGGAGTTGCAAGAAAAAATTCTGGCAAACTGGGAGTCCTATGGATTTAAAAGATGATAGCCCGACCTGTTTTGCTCCGGCGATTTGCTACCCCAGTCGTGGCGCCGATTGTTCCTCAACCCGCATCCACTCCTGAAAGCGACTCTCCAGAATGCGCCACTGGCCCCCGACTTTGAAAGCGGGAATCTGGCGGTGCTGGATCATCCTATGCAAAGTCCGTTTGGAAATCTTTAGGATCGTTGCAACTTCGGAAAGAGTCAGCAATCTGATGCTGTTTTCTTGGTGTTCCATTGAAATTCTCCTTTTTCCACGTGGTGTTCGAGCAACCTCCATGCCAGACTTATTGATAACTCTAAGGCGCTGTTATCAATGGATATTGGTGACTGAGGGACGTCCGGAGATATACGAAAGTGACCAAAATTGAAACTCCGGAGAGGTGACAGGATTGGGAGTGACAAAGCGCGTCACTTTAGTGCAACGCTGATTCATTCTGTCCACCAGTGATCAACTTGCGGTGGCGGGTGGGTGTATTCGCCGTCCCCTCAGGAGGCTATGAGAAGCTTTCTTTGGCGTGGCAAAAACGCTCCCTCGGCTTACTCCAGTTACGATTTCCTGACGAGAACGATCACAGGTAGGGAAAATCAGCTGGCTGGGATGGTGCGAGGAAGGGGATTTGAACCCCTACGCCATTTCTGGCACTAGCCCCTCAAACTAGCGCGTCTGCCGATTCCGCCATCCTCGCATTTCATATCAAGGGGTTTGGGATTTCGCGGGTGGATTG
>Ga0184632_10001004_pt1 | contig 11415 bp, 8 predicted proteins | sample PLM31_50_b1_FD_133153 | JGI IMG/M metagenome (GOLD analysis project Ga0184632, IMG submission 133153) | Groundwater sediment microbial communities from an aquifer in East River, Colorado, USA - PLM3-1_50_b1 | ecosystem: Environmental > Terrestrial > Soil > Riparian zone | place: USA: East River... | reverse complement strand
GCCTGGTGGCCGTGGCTTTCAAAACCGCCGTTGGCACGACCATCGGACTTATCACCGGCTACTTTGAAGGTTTCATCGATCACTTTTTGATGCGTTGCCTCGACGTACTCTACGCCTTCCCGCGCACGCTGCTTGCGCTGTTGATCTTGGCCATAGTGGGTCCGAGCATTCCGGCGCTGATTTTCGTTATCGCCCTGGGCGGCATTCCCCAATTCGCGCGCATCGTGCGCGGCGCCGTTTTATCGGCAAAGCAAAACGAATACGTCGTCGCGGCGCACGCGTTGGGCTCGACCAGCCTGCGTATACTGTGGCGCTATCTGCTGCCTAACGTGTTGGCGCCGATCTTGATTCTCTCGAGCTTGAGCCTGGCGCGGGCGATAACGGCCGAAGCGAGTTTGAGTTTTCTCGGTTTGGGCGTCGATCCGACCCTGCCGACCTGGGGCGGGATGTTGCGCGCCGGCGGGCCGTACTTGCGCCTGTATCCCCATGTGGCCATCTATCCGGGGCTGTTGATCATGTTGGCAGTACTGGGATTTAATGCTATGGGAGATGCAATTCGCGATATTTTAGACCCACGCATGTTGAATCGAGTGCGTGGAGGTCGTACAAGTTAAAATCTAACATCGACGACGTTGCCGCCATGGCGGATCTGATTCAAGTCAAAGATCTCCAGACCTCATTCTTCACCCCCGAGGGCGAGGTGCGCGCCATCGACGGCGTGAGCTTTGAGATCGGCGAAGGGAAAACTCTCGGTTTGGTGGGCGAGTCGGGGTGCGGCAAGAGCGTGACATCGCTCTCTATTATGCGATTGATTCCGTCGCCGCCGGGAAAAATCGTCGGCGGTGAAATTATCTATCGCGGGCGCGATCTTTTGAAGCTCAACAACGAGCAGATGCGCAAAATCCGCGGCAATGAGATCTCGATGATCTTTCAAGAGCCGATGACCTCGCTCAATCCGGTTTTCACCGTCGGCAACCAGATCGGCGAGGCGATCAAGTTGCATCAGGGATTGGGAAAACGCGAGACTCGGGCGAAGACCATCGAAATGCTCCGGCTCGTTAAGATCGCCGATCCGGAATCGCGTGTCGATTCCTACCCCCATCAGTTGAGCGGCGGCATGCGCCAACGCGTTATGATTGCCATGGCGCTTTCGTGCAATCCGAGCTTGCTCATCGCCGACGAGCCGACCACGGCTTTGGACGTGACCATTCAGGCGCAGATTCTCGATCTCATGAAAGAACTGCAGCAGAAAATCGGCATGGCACTGCTCCTGATTACCCATGATCTCGGCGTGGTTGCCGAGCAGGCGGATGATGTTGCGATTATGTACGCGGGAAAAATCGTCGAACGCGCCAGCACGCGGGCGATCTTCAATCATCCGCTCCATCCCTACACGGTGGGATTGCTCAACTCGCTGCCCGGCGTGGGGAGTGAGAAAAAGCGGCGCCTCGACGCGATTCCCGGCATGGTGCCGAGCCCGCTCAATCTGCCCAGCGGCTGCCGCTTCCGCGACCGTTGCCCAAAAGCGGCGGAGATTTGCGCTCAATTCGAGCCAGAGCTGGTGGCAAAAGAATCAGGGCATACCGTTGCGTGTCATTTTCCCCATACGGAAGTGCGGCAGGGAGCCGTAGGATAAAATGATAAATCGAGGATCGAAGATCGAGGATGGAAGATCGCGATTCTCGATCCTCAATCCGCCATCCTCGGAATTTGGTCTGAAGACATGAGCCTACTTGAGATCAGGAACCTGAAAAAGCATTTCCCCGTGGGAGAAGGTCTATTCTCGCGCGGTAAGGGCGTCGTCAAAGCTGTTGATGGCGTCAGCTTGGCGGTCAATGAAGGGGAGACATTGGGGTTGGTGGGCGAGTCGGGCTGCGGCAAGTCTACTTTAGGACGGGCAATTCTCCGTCTCATCGAGCCCACCAGCGGCGAAGTTGTTTTTCAGGGAAAAAATCTCCTCGCCATGTCGCAACGCGAACTGCGCGACATGCGGCGCCAAATGCAGATCATCTTTCAGGACCCTTACGCGTCGCTCAATCCGCGCATGCGCGTGGGTGATATCATCGGCGAAGGTTTAGAGATTCACAAGCTCGCCAAAGGCAACGCCAAACGCGAACGGGTCATGGAACTCTTGCACCAGGTCGGCTTGCGGCAAGACCACTATCCCCGTTACCCGCATGAATTCAGCGGCGGACAGCGCCAGAGAATCGGCATCGCCCGCGCCCTGGCGGTCAGTCCCAAGTTTATAGTCTGCGATGAGCCGGTCTCTTCCCTCGACGTTTCGATTCAGGCGCAGATCATCAATCTCTTGCAGGAGCTGCAAGAGAAGATGCACCTAACTTATCTTTTCATTTCCCACGACCTTCGCGTCGTCGAACATATCAGCCACCGCGTGGCCATCATGTATCTCGGCAAAGTGGTCGAGATCGCCAAGGGCGACACGATCTACCGCGAGGCAAAGCATCCCTACACCAAGGCATTGCTCTCCGCCGTGCCCACGCCCGACTTCGCGCGAAAAAAAGAACGGGTGGTGCTGGAAGGCGATGTGCCGAGTCCGGTCAATCCGCCATCGGGCTGCACCTTCCATCCCCGCTGCTCCTACCGCGAAGCGGTGTGCAGCCAGATTGAGCCGCCTTTGGAATTCACGAGCGATGGCCATGGCGTTTCCTGCCATGTCTTTGGCCCGGGCAAACGGGCTTAAGAAAATCGTCGCCGAACCCGAAAGTGGTCTTTGAGTTGGCGACCTTCGGCTTGAGGTGAATTTAAGTTCAAGGTTCAACGTAGGAGGTTCGGGGTTTTACGGTTTTCGGGTTCCGCCTTGAACATTGAACCTTGAACGGCGCAAGCGAGGCCCGCGACGGTTGATTTATCGCGGCCGGATGGGTAATCTTGACGAAGCGATAAGCAACCGGTGCAATCAGCCAAATTCTAAAGGCCTCTCGGGAGTAATTCCGAGGGGTTTTTATTTTATTCCAGGAGTGGGGTTATGGCGGATGCCAGCGTACCGATGACCACCAAAGGGCATCAACGTTTGATGGACGATTTAAAGCGTCTGAAAACGGTGGAGCGCCCCAAGAACGTGCGCGATATCGAAGAGGCGCGTGACCACGGCGATCTTTCGGAAAACGCCGAATTTCACGCAGCGAAGGAGCGCCAATCGTTGCTCGATGTGCAGATTCGCGAGATCGAGGACAGGCTGGCGCGGGCGCAGGTCATCGATGTGTCGAAATTGTCGGGAGACAAAGTCGTCTTTGGCGCGACGGTGTCGCTGGCCGATGGTGATACCGGCGACAAGGTGATATACCAAATCGTCGGCGACCATGAAGCGGAGCCGAAGAACGGCAAAATTTCCATCAGCTCTCCTGTTGCGCGTGCTTTGATCGGTAAGAGCGAGGGAGACGAAGTTCAGGTCCGCACCCCGACGGGCGTTCGTACGCTGGAGATCCTGAGCGTCGAGTATATCGAGTAGCTCTCGGCTGGCGGTGGGGCGGGTCGATTTGGAAAGGCCCCATGCCCTTTTCAACCGAAAAGGCTGTCGCTGCGGTTTTAACCCAGGCACGAGCCGGCCGTCGCGCGGGAGTGAGCTTCTCTATTCGCCGGCGCCGATCAACCTTCCGCGTCCTTCCCGTTTTTTTACTTCTGAGCATTCTTTTGCCCGCCGCGGCGGCAGCGGAGATCCTGATCGAGCCCAAAGTCGGTTTCCACGGCGTGTTTCAGTTGGGCCGTCCTTTTCCGCTGGAAGTGAACCTCGCCAATATCGGCCGGCCTGCCGACGGCATCCTGGAAATTCAGGTATGGAAAGGTGGCGCAACCCAGGGCGGCGTTCCGTACCCGACCTTTCATCGCCGCGAAGTTTTTTTGCCGGCGCGCTCACGCCGGACCGTGCAGTTCACCATCGATCCGGATTTCCTCAGCCGCCCGCTGAAAATCCAATTCACCAGTCCGGCGGCGACCGCGTCAAGGGAGCTGGATTTGCGTCGCCACTTTTCACCCGCGCCGGTGGTATTGTCCGTTAGCGAGGGTAGCGCAGTTCCCTTAATTTCCCTAGGCGCGTCGTTGACCAACCGGGTCGTGGCGCTGACCCTGGCGGAATTGCCGCCGGAACCGCGGGCCTTGCTCGGAGTTTCCCACCTTATTCTTTACGATCAGTCCCTGCGCGATCTTTCCCGGGCGCAGTTGCTCGCTCTCGATGATTGGCTGGCGGCAGGCGGCAGGATGGTGATTATCGGCAGCTTGAATTTCACGCTGTACCAGGAGCCACAGCTGGGGCGTTATCTGCCGGTGCGAGTTACCGGAGTCAAACGAACCGCATTCGTTGCGCACGGGGAAGCCGGCAAAGGCACGGCTATCGCCGACGTGTGGGCTCAGATAACCACCGTCGTCAAAGGTAAAATAGTGACCGAGTCCCAAGGCCTGCCGGTGCTTGTCGAAAACGACTGGGGCAAGGGCAAGGTCATTTATCTCGCGCTGGACGCCGGCCGGCCGCCATTATCAACCTGGAACGGCCTGCCGAAGTTTCTGCAAAACCTTTTGACGCCGTCTGTAGGTGAAAACCTGTCTTTGCGCCCGCAGTGGAGCGAGGCGATTTTCTCCCAGCTCTTGCTCAGTCCGTCGTTCATTTCCTCCTACATTCCGACCGGCTCGCTATTTTTTGCCATCGTTGGCTACCTCGCCGGTGTCTTCCTGCTGTCGTGGCTTTGGCAGAGCCGGCGCATTACGCGGCGCACGCTGGCGCTGTCGTGCTGCGGCTGGATTTTATGCACCGCTGCCGCCGGTTATCTTTTCTTCAGCCGCGGCGGACAGGTGCCAGATGGCGTCCTGTTGGCGGCGACCGTGATGGAAAATGCCGGCGACGGTTACGTCGAGGCGCAGACCAACCTGGCATTGTTTTCGACGCAGCTCCGCGAGTATAGTCTTGCCTTTGGGCGAGGCTGGATGGATTTGATGCCGCTTGCCGCGCCGGCTTACGCGCAACCAGGGCAATCGCTGGTGTATCGACATGGCGGCGGCACCACGCGCGTGCAACTGCCACTCAAAGAGTGGGGCTTTAAGCTTTTGCGCGCCCGTTACCTGGAACGTTTAGCGCTCAGCGCCGCCATCGAGCGGCAAGGAGAGCAATTATTGCTTAAGGTCCAAAACCAGAGCGGCAAGGATTTGACCGACTGCTGGTTGGTGGCGCCCGGGACGCGCATTGCGCTGGGTGATTTGCCCAAGGGGGAGAGCTGGACGAAAGCATTTCCGCTGGGCGGCGCCGCTGGCGGCAATAACGGCGAGCAAAACCGCGGGCGGGGCGCCGATGAGGTGAGTGTGCGCGAGATGACGTTCAACGACAAGACCCGCGATATCTTATTTCACGCTTCGTTTTTTCCCCGAGACGGCGCGGAAGCCCCCTGGCGCAGCGGCGCGGCGCTCTTTTTCGGCTGGGTGAGAGACCCCGAACCGCGGGTCGAGATCGACGATCCGCGTATCCGGGTGCACAACTACGCGCTCTACCGCGTGATCGTTCCGTTGGCAGGAGCGGAGGAAGAATGAATCCCGTACTGCGCGAAAGCCTCGAGGTTTTTTTCGGTGAAGGACACGGTCTGCCGGTCTACTTCTACCTGCTGATCATTCTCGCGCCGGTCGAGTTTCTATCGCTCTATCTGCCGTCACTCGACGCCCAGATGTGGAGCGGCTCGGGCAATCTCTTCAAAGTCTGCTCGTCTACCGCTGTACTGCTGATCGTTTATTTCGCGTTGCGGGTGGCGAACCAGGAATTTGCGCCATGGCGCTTTCAGCCGCTTAAGCACTGGCTGCGCGATAGCGGCCAACCGGTCGGCGTCGTAGCAAAAGGCCAAGTGGAGTTTCTCGTCGTGCATATCGTTTGCTCGCTGCTCTTAAGCGCTCCCTTGTTAATATGGGCATCGGCCATCGCGCGCGCGCCGCTGGCCGGCTTGGCCGTGACGCTGGCGCTGATACTTTTTTATGCCCTTTGCTACAGCATCTGGGGGCTAGTAGCGTTGGTTTTATGGGAGCGCCGGCCGGAGAGCCGCCAGGTAGTTATTCGTTGTTTCTTTTTCTTTGTGGCGGTGGCCTCACTGCTGGTTTACCTGCCGCTCAACCCTGTGGCCTATCTGCTTGCGGTTCTTGGTCGGCAAGAGTTGGCGCCGCTGAGCATCGCCGGAGCGAAGTGGTCGGCTAACAGCGTCCATTTTGGTTTTCACCTGGCGCTCGGCGGCGCTGGGCTGGCCGCCCACCGCTGGGCGCTAAAACGAGGTCTGTAAGCTTGGGCACCGATAGAGAAACCCTGCAAACTCAAATCTCCCGGCTGCTCGGCTGGGAGAAGCGTAAACGGCGCGAAGCAACTCTCACCGTGGCGCTGTTTTATGCGCTCCTGGGGGCGCTTGGCGCGCCATTACTTGTTTCTATTTCGCGCGGCTGGGCCTGGGCGGCGCCGGTAGCGATTTTCGCTCTGCTGTCGCCCTATCTATTTTTCACGCGGCGCTGGCGCGACCAGGATACGGCCCGGGCGCTGGCAGCTCTCGATAAGACGCTCCGTCTCGATGAGCGTGCCACCACGGCCTGGGAGCTTTTGCGGCGCAATGAAACGAAAGCCGTGGCGCTTTTGGTGCTGCGCCAGGCGAGCGACAAGCTGAAAAGCTTCGATGCGCGGGCGCTGTTTCCGCGCTCATGGGGCTGGCATGGCTATTTCCTAGCGCCGCTGCTGGCGCTGTGGCTGGCAATGCTCTTTTTCGATACCGGGTTTCAGGCTCCGGGCGTCGGGCCGGGCCATCCGCCTTCGCTGTCACAAAAACTGCGCGAGTTCGCGCGCCGACTCCAAGAGAAAGCGCAAAGCGAAAGTTTGCCACAGACGCTCAAAGCCGGCCGCGAGCTGGAAAAGATTGCGCAACGGGGCATCGACGCCAAGACCGCCGATGAACAATTCAAAAGCGAACTGGCCGGCATGGCGAAAAAAATGGCAGCGGAAAGGAACCCTGCCGGGCAAGCGCCATTCGGCGCGGCTGAAAGCCGCCAGCAGCTCGAAGATCTCAGAGCTGAGCTGGAAGCCGCGCGCGAACTGTTCAACCCGGCTGACGGCGAAGGGCAATCCTGGCAAGACCGTCTCGCCGGTTTAAGCAAATTCAAAAAACAATTGGACCGGCAAAATCGCGGCGCCCAGGAACTGAGCCGCGGCGAGATGAAATCTTTCCTCGACAAATTGGAACAAGAGGTTGCCGGTGAACTCGATCGGCGCACTCTCCTGGAAGCGGAGCAGTTTCTGCAGCAGCTGGCGCAGCGTGGCCAAGGCCAGCAAGGCGACGCCCAGGCGCGAGCCGGCGGGAATAAAGAACAGGACACCCCGGGTGACGGCCAGCGTGAAAGAAATGCCGGCACTGCGCCGGGGGAGGAGCCCGGAAAGAATTTGGCAAAAGCGCCATCGCTGCCGGAGTTTCAAGGCGGAGCGCGCGCTCAAGTGAAGGGCATGATCGGCGAAGGCGAGCGAAGCGGCATCTTCTTCAAGGCCAAACCCGCTCCCGGCAAAAGCAAACTTTCCCAAGATGAAGTGATCGCCAGCTACCGGCGCCAAGCGGAAGCGGAGCTGAACACAGAGAAAATTCCCGAGGAGCTGAAAGACACGATAAAGAATTATTTTCTCTCGCTGGAAAAGGCGAAATGACGAAGATTTAATTGGAGTGATGGAGTGTTGGAGTAATGGAGTATGGGGAAACTAGAGAATCCATGACTCCACCTCTCCAGTACTCCAACACCCCAGCTTTTAGGGAGCCTGAGCATGGAATCCGTTGAAGACGTTGAGCAACGCATCGGGCGCGCGCGCCGTTCGTTCGCGGAACTGAAAGCCGAAATGGCGCGGATGATTGTCGGCCACGAAGCGTTGATCGAGCAGGTTTTTATCGCCCTCGTCTGCGGCGGCCACTGTTTGCTCGAAGGCGTCCCCGGATTGGGTAAGACGCTGATGGTGCGCAGTCTCGGCGAGATCCTCAGCTTGAGTTTCTCGCGTGTGCAGTTCACGCCAGATTTGATGCCGGCTGACATCACGGGCACCAACCTGCTCGCCGACGATCCCTCGGGGCGGAAGATCTTCGAGTTCCAGAGCGGTCCGATCTTCGCCAATATCGTGCTCGCCGACGAAATCAACCGCGCCACACCTAAGACGCAGTCAGCACTTTTGGAAGCGATGCAAGAGCAGAGCGTTACTGTAGGCGGCAAGGGGCACCGTCTGGAAAGTCCATTCATGGTGCTAGCGACCCAAAACCCGCTGGAGATGGAAGGCACGTACCCTCTGCCGGAGGCGCAGGTGGACCGTTTTTTCTTCAAGCTGCTGCTGGAATATCCCAGCCGCGAAGAGCTGAGCCGGATAGCCGATCTTACCACAGCGGCTCCGCCGGGAGTGCTCAGGGAGGTCCTGGACGGCGCGGCGATCCTGGAGATCCGCCAGTGGGTGCGCGAAGTGCCGCTGGCGGAGACGGTGAAGGACTACGCGGTGCGCTTGATCCTCGCCACCCACCCGGCGCGGGAAGCCGATGACGGTGGCGTTGAGCTGGCGCGCCGCTTTGTGCTCTACGGCTCCAGCCCCAGGGGACTGCAAAGCTTGATTCTCGCGGGCAAGGCGCGGGCGCTGTTGTCGGGCCGGCCCAATGTTTCCTTCGAGGATATTCGGTCGATGATCGCGCCCAGCCTGCGCCATCGCTTGATTCTCAACCTGGAGGCGGATGCCGAAGGGATCACCGCGGAAAAAATTCTTGCCGAAGTCGTTAGGCAGGTGCCCGAAGTTCCGTAAGAAAAACCATGAGTCTAGAGTCTCGAGTCTCAGGTCTAGGGTTTGCGCCCGCGCGGGTCGCGGCATTTTTCTTGAAGTTTCTGCGTGGTCCTGGCGCGAAGATTCTGCGCAGAGGATGGAATGACAATTTTCGCGACACACAGCCGCAAAAACCGACAGGCCCCCAACACGAGACCCTGGACCCAAGACCTGAGACTTTTTTCGATGCCGACTTTCTCAAAAAACTCGAGCGGCTGCACGTGATTGCCAAGCGCCTCGACTGGGCGGGGGCCAAGGGCGAACACGCGGCTTCGCGCAACGGTTACAGTCTGGAGTTCTCGGATTACCGCCGATACCAACGCGGCGATGATTTGCGCTACGTCGATTGGAATATTTACCGCCGCCTCGACCGGCTGCTGCTTAAAGTGTTCACCGCCGAGGAAGAGATGAACATTTATCTCCTGGTTGACACGAGCGGGTCTATGGCTTATTCGGTCTCTACGGCTGAAGGCGAATCGGCGAAGATCGGCTACGCAAAAAAGGTCGCCGCGGCCCTTGGTTATATCGGGCTTAAAAATCTTGACCGCGTCGGCGGCGCGGCGTTTTCTTCCACCTTACAGGCGCCGCTTAAATTAGGCCGGGGACGAACGCAAATTCTCCGTCTCTTTGGCTTCCTCAACCGGCTTTCCTGCGCCGGCCCAACTGATCTCCGGGCGGCCATACACAAGTTTACCACCTTGTTTCCTCATCCCGGTCTCGCGGTGGTCGTGAGTGACTTGTTCGATCCGGCGGGTTGGCGCGCCGCGGTCGAGGAACTGGCGCGAAAAAAATACCAGATCTTGATCATCCATATTCTCGACGAGGAAGAGATGCAGCCCGGCTTTTTGGGCGACGTGGCGCTGGTGGACGCGGAGGGGAGCCGCGAGCGACGGTTGTTCGTGGACGCTGAGCTCGCGCGCCGCTTTCAAGAGGAACTGGCGAACTATTTTCGCGACATCGAATCCGCCTGCACGAGCCTCGGGATCGATTATCTGCGCACCACGACTCGGGTTCCTTTCGACGAGTTCGTGCTCAAATCGCTGCGCCAGGTCAGCAGCGTAACTTGAACCATGCTTTGGAGCGTGCCATCCGCGCTGTTGGTTATTTTCGGGGCCGTGCCCCTGATACTGTTTCTGCACAGTCTCAGGCCCAGGGGATTGAAGGTCAGCACGACGGCGCTCTTTATCTGGGAGCGGGTGTTGAAGGAGCGTCCGTTGGCGACGCGGCTGGGCTGGCTCCTGCGCAAGAATCTGCTTTTGATTTTGCAGTTGCTCGCCGCGATTCTGCTGATCGCGGCGCTGGCCGATCCATCGCTGCTCCATTTCGGCGCCCCTGCCGGGGACACCGTCGTGGTCATGGATCTGACCGCCAGTATGAAGGCCAAAGGGCCAGCGGGCGCGCGCTTCGACGCCGCGCGTCGGGAGTTTCTCTCCTTGGTCGATGCCTTGCCCGCCGACCGAAAAATGATGCTCATCGGGGTTGGTTCTGAAACCCGTCTGATCGTGCCCTTCACCGCGGATAAAAGGCGGCTAAGGGAAGCTGGACGGAACCTTCTGCCCGCCGATACTTCCGGGGGCGTAAAAGACGCGATTCTCTTTGCCCATGCCTTTCTGAAAAAGGGCAGTCCCGACCGTGTTGTCGTCATTAGCGACGGTGCCTTTACCGGCGCCGAGGAATTTAGCCGTGAGTCAGCCCACCTGCGCTTGATCAAGACCCCCGGCGGCGCGGAAAACCTGGGCATCGTCGGGCTTGATCTCAGGCGCCATTCAGACGGCTCGGATCACTACGAAGTGATGGCGCAGGTGCGCAACTTTGGCGTTAGAGCCGCGCGGGCACCGCTCACGGTGGCGCTCGGACAAACGGTCCTGGCGCGCCAGGAAATCATGATCGAGGCCGGTGGCCGCCGCGTCCTGGTTTATCCCTATGACGGTGATCCCGTCGGCACACTCACCGCGCAGCTGGAGATCGAGGATGATTTTGCCACGGACAATCGCGCCACGCTCACGGTGGGCGCTGCGGCGCCGGTGCGGCTGCTCTATGTCGGTCCTGGCAACCCGGCCTTGAGCAACTTGCTAAGATTTTTCCCCAACGTGCAACTGACCGCTGTGACAAGCTGGGGGCCTGACGCGTCGCGGCGCGAGGGCGACCGAGGGGGCGTTTATGACGTGGTTATTTTCGACCGCGTGGCGGCTCCCGAACTTACCGAAGGCAATGTGATTCTCATCAACACGGTGGCGCCAAACCTCCCCCTAAAACTCCAGGGCGAAGTGCGAACGCCGCGTATCAGCGCGCCGTTGGCGAAGCACCCGGTTACCGCGGGCTTGAGTCTGGGAGACTTGCATGTGCAGGATTCTCTGCGTGTGGCGGCCGACGGCGACAGCATCGTATTGGCGCGGGCGGCGGATAACCCGCTGCTGGTTGCCTTCGAGCGCGCCAAACTGCGGGCACTGTTCATCGGCTTTGATCTGATGGCTTCCGATCTGCCCTTCCGCGTGGCTTTTCCGGTCCTGTTCCACAACGTCTTCGAGTGGTTTCAGCCGGGGCGCCGTGAGTTTCCCGCCGACGGCGTGCGCGCCGGCGCCGCGATCCCGATCTTTGTTCCGCCGGGTGACCGGGAG
>Ga0184632_10001003_pt1 | contig 11418 bp, 15 predicted proteins | sample PLM31_50_b1_FD_133153 | JGI IMG/M metagenome (GOLD analysis project Ga0184632, IMG submission 133153) | Groundwater sediment microbial communities from an aquifer in East River, Colorado, USA - PLM3-1_50_b1 | ecosystem: Environmental > Terrestrial > Soil > Riparian zone | place: USA: East... | reverse complement strand
GTCCGCCACGGCCGCGTTGACGACACGCACCTGCGGATGGTCCGCATAACTCGCCTTCAGCGTGTCGACGACGCTCCCTTGTGGCTCGACGACCAAGCCCCGCAGCCCAAACGCTTCCACCAGCGGGTGAATGGGATCGTGAGCGAAACCATCGAACGCGCCCACCTGAAGGAACGTGAAATCGGGACGCGTGCGGAGGTAGTACGCGACGACCAGCTTCAGGAAGGGCGCAAAGCTCCAATCCGGGTGCCTGAACAGGGCAGGAGGACGATAGGACCGCTCGAGCCCGAGTCTTCGCAGGAGGACATCGCGCGCGATTCTCCGGCTGGTTCGAGTCATTCCTGTCCCCATTTCCAGAGATCGATCGGCTTCGCCACGCCTTTCGGCCGGAAGGGCAGCGCGATCTTGCGGCCCTGCCCGGCCGACGCATACGCGGCATACAGGACTTCTTGTACCGTGCGCCCCGTCTCGCCGTCGGAGATCGGCGTCTCCCAGCCCCGCACACAGCGCGCGAAATGCCGCATCTCCTGCGGGAAGCCGTAATTCCACTGCTCCTCGAAAACGGGATAGGTCCACCCCTTGGTGCTCGCCGCTTTCTCGACGGCGTAACCGAACCCCACCTCGGAATACGTCGGCAGCGCGTTGCCCATGAGCATGTCCGCGTAGGTCTGCCCCTTATCGCCGAACACCTCGATGCAGTCATCCATCCCGCCGGGTCGGTTCCAGCTGCTCTCGACCATCCCGACGGCGCCGCTTGCGAATTCGATGATCGTGACGGCTTCGTCCTCCCCCTCCGTGCGGTCCCGATGCACCTGCGTCGCCATCTGCGAGTAGACGCTTTGGACCTTGGGTTTCCCGAGGAACCACCAGCAGAACGCGATGCCATGGCAGCCGAGGTCCATGACCGCGCCGCCACCCGACTGCGCGACGTCCCAGAACCAATCCGCGTGCGGACCTGAGTGCTTCTCACTCTGCTTGACCAGGTGGACGCGGCCGAAAGCGCCTTCGTCCGCCAGCTGCTTCGCCTTCACGTATTTCGGCGCGAAGAACAGCTCCTCGGCGTAGAGAAGCAGCACGCCCGCTTTCCTGCACGCGTCGATCATCGCGTCAGCTTCCTCGAGCGTGATGCAGAGGGGTTTCTCGCAGACGACGTGCTTGCCGGCCTTGGCGGCGTCGATCGTGATTTGGGCATGCCGGCGATTGGGTGCCGTAATCGAGACCATCTCGACATCGGGATTCTTGAGCAGCTCGCGGTAGTCCGTATACGCGTGCGGGACGCCGTGCCGCTGAGCGAAGGCGGCTGCATTCCCTTTGGTCGGTGAGGCGACGGCGACCAGCTCGGCAACGTCCGGGATGGCCTTCACCGCCCCGGCAATGCAATCCGCCTGAAAGCGTGAGCCGACGATGCCGACTCTGACGCTATTTGACGCTGCCAACCTCGCTCACCCGAAACTTCACGATGCGGCGGATGAGTCCCTTCGGCACCGGCTGCGAAAGGGAGAACTGCAGGGTGCCCTTGCCGGTCCGGTAGGGCTTCAGCTCATCCTTGAATTCTCGTGCGACGCCCGCCGTGACCGGGTACAAGCTGATGTGCTTCTTCCAACCGGCCATGTAAATCAGGTACTGGCCCTGCAGACCGTAAGTGGGGATGCCGTAACTGAGCTTCTCCGTCACGCCGGGCGCCGTCGCCTTGATGAGCGCCCGCAGCTCTTTCAACATCTTGCGACTTTCAGGAGCGCACTCTGCGATGTAGGCCTGAACCGAGCGGGCAGTGGATTTCATACGTTCGTAGTCTCCGGTTATCACACCCTAAAGGGTGCGCTCGGCCGACAATGTCCTTAAGGACACCGCCTGCCGAGCGCAGGCTTTAGCCTGTCGAGCTACTCGAGCTGGCCCCGCACCGCCCCACCCGGGAACACCGTGCTGTGCACGTTGACGTAATACCCGGACGGGTTGGCCAGCAGATCGGCGAGGACAGCGGCGGCCCGCGCCCGCGCAACGCCGCGCAGCTGCGACGGCTGATCGCTGATGGATGCGACCGGAATGCCCGCTTCGAGGAAGTCCCAATGGATCGGCCCATTCACGCCCGCCGCGGCCTTGTGAATGTGCGCCCGCGTATACGTCTCACCGCTCTTGTTGTTCACCGTGAACGTGAACTCCATCGTCCCGTCCTCGAAGATCTTGACCTGCGCGTGGCCCTTCGATTCCGAGGTGCTCGCCCCGTTCGGCTCGTTCTCGGAGCGCAGCTGGACGTTGAACACGATGGGTGGCGCGGCTTCACTGGCGACGGAGAATGACGGGGTACGACTGGCGTTGCTGACGATGTTCGTCGGAGTCTGATCGACACATGCGGCGGCGGCGAGGACAGCACACACATGAACGGCGCGCATACAACCTCCACCTGTTAGAAGGGTGAGACGGCAACGGCCACTCGGGAGTCAGCTGTTCCATAGTAGAGATACCACCGTCCCTGGAAAGGCACGAGACCCTCGATAAACGTCGTGCCCTGCGTGTATTGCCCCGTCCGCTCATAGCTCTCCGTCGGTTTGATGAACGGCGCACTCGACCGTGCGATCAGCTTGATCGGATTGTGGGCGTCGAACAGGGCCTGGCCGCCCGTGTACACGCGCGCCGGCAGCGTCGAGTCACCGACCGTTCCGCTATTGCCGGCGTTGTAAAGCACCACAATCCCGTGAGTTGTCAGCAGCGCCGGAGGCCCCCCCTCCACCAGCCAGGAGTCGAAGTAGCCGGGACGCGGCGACAGCACCTTCACCGCCCGGCCGTCCGCGTCCTCCAGGGGTGTCCAATCGGTGAGGTTGTCTGAGGTCGCGATAAGGAGATCGGGAACGCCGAAGTACATCCAGTACTTCCCGTTCACCCGCGACGCGATGAGGCGGTCTCCGGCGACACGACTCAGAATCGCCCCCGACTTGGATTCCGTCCTCAGGTACTTGCCGCCGGCCGCGCGCGCGAACGCCGGTCCGTGCTTCGTCCAGGTCACCAAGTCGCGTGACGTCGCGACGGCGAGCCGCGGCACGTCACGGTTCCACTGCGTGTACGTGAGCACGTACATGCTGTCCTCGGTTTGGACGATGCGGGGGTCTTCGACGCCGCCCGGCCACTCGTACTGCCGTTGCGCATCGGTGTCGGGATACAGCACCGGAGCAGCGCGGCGCGTGAAGTGCAGGCCGTCGCTACTCTCGGCCAGGCCGAGGCGGGAGGTGTGCCCGCCGATCTGCCGCTCGCCACTGGCGTCCTCGGCGCGGTAGAGCAGAAACACTTTGCCATTCCTGACGACGGCCGCCGGGTTGAAGGTTGCGTACGCCTCCCACGCCACGACGCTGTCCTTCATCGGGGAGCGGAAGCGGGAGGCGGGATTTGGCGTGATGACCGGGTTAACCTGTCCCGGCTTGGTAAACGGGCCGAGCATCCACGATTCCTGGACCGGCCCACCGTGCATCGTGAAAAGCAGCGCGACGCCGCACGCAACGAGACGAGGGATCAGGGGTCAGCCTTTGTCACGGTAGTAGTTGGCGGTTGCCACGACATCATCCACCAGGAAATAGGGCGCGATCATCCAGTGAGGCATCGATGATCCCGGCTCAGGCGCTCGGTCCCGGACCTCCCCGACCACGTCCCCGCCGCACAACCACCAGCACGATGATCAGAACGACCGCGAAGATGAGACCCAGTTGCCAGTTCACATTGACTCCTTCCGCGACAGGCGGCGTGATAGAAGCACGGCGACGGCGAGAGCGATCAGCAAGAGCACCACCGAAACGGGCGGAACGATCACGAACACGAAGGCGCCTGTGGACCGGGGGGGCGACACGACGCGATACCCGTAGATCGCCAGCGACGCGACTGCGACGAACAGCGTCACGGCGTGAAGCATCGCCCGGGTGAGCGGCGGCCAACTCGCCGCCATTCTACCGGCTAGTGCGAACGCAACGAATGGGGCGAGCACCCAGATCGTGAAGAGAACGGTTATGAGAAGGTGTCTATTCGTCCGAGCGGCGTAGAGCATCAGCGCAACGGAGCCCAAAGCCCCGATGACGACGGCGATTCGGGCTGCTGCACGCATGCGGTAATCTACCGCCGCCGGGCCCGCTTGCTCTTCTTCGCGGCCACGGCGATGGACTTTTCTGCCCAGGGACGGAGTGCAGCGGGGTCCTCGAGCAGGTCGGCGGGAACCTGGTAGTACTGCATGATTTCGCCCCCTTCCCCGTACGGCTGGAACGGACCCATTCCCTGCCTCTCGAAGTCGGCGCGATTGGAATCGTCCACCTTGAAGTAGAGCGTGTCATCGGCAAGGAGCGCGAAGAACAGCTCGCCCGCATAAACGCCGACGCCCCCGAACATGCTCCGCGCCCGGATCTCCGGCACCGCCCGGCTCAATTGATCGATGACGAAGGTTCGGAAGGTCGAACTGACAGCCATGTGTGATCCTAGCGAATCGGCACGGCCGGGCTGAGTGTCGACACCCCGTTTTCGTCGAAGCTCTCGATCGCCGCCCAATACGCCTGCCCCACCGTAAGCGCCCGCAGCTCGAGCGTCGTCCCCTGATCCGCGAACCGCTGGTAGGTCTGGTACAACTTGGCCGGGGAAATACCCCAGCGCACGTTGTAACCGACGGCGCCGCGCACAGGCTTCCAAGTGATCGTTGCATTACGCTCGTCGCGCTCACGCCGCGCCGCGAGGCCTGCGGGCGTCGCCGGGCGGGATCGAATCCCCCACCCATGGCCAAACACGCGGATGTCGCTGATGGCAAGGTTGACGGCGCCGACGTGAATGTGCTCGTACCGGACGAAGCGTGCGCGCACTGGTGTCTGCATTTCGATGTATGCGTTGGGACGGTCGCGCGGCTGGCGGGAAAGATCCGCCACAGTCGCCCACTCCCGTCCGTCGAGCGACGCCCCCAGGCGGAATCGGGTAACCACGCTGGAGTCGGTGCCGTACAGACCCGACTTGTAATCGGCGTAGTTCACCTGGATCGCCTTCACATCGTACAGGGCAGCCAGGTCAATCGTGAGCCACTCGCCTGGACGATTCTGTCCGGCCACCCAGAATGTGCGTGGGTTCTCGTCGGTGACGTTGCCCGCTGGAAAGCTGTCGCGGGCCGACGATGCGGTTATTGGCTTGCGATACGACAAGAGCATCCAGCCGGTGAACAGCTCGTCGCTGCGCTGCCCCGCTTTGGTCGGCAGCCAGTGCGGGAAGTCGCCGAAGCGCGTGTCCACAAACATCTGGCCATCCGCATCGAAGCCGGCCGGATGCAGACCAATGCGGCGCTCGAAATTCCAGTTCACGCCGATCCAGGGAGTGCCGGTGCTCCACCAGTTGCCGTGCACATCCTGGAACGTGTTGCCGTGGCCCGCGCCCTGGACGAAGCCGCCTGGCTTGTACGCGACAGGATTGTACGGCGCGTACGTGAATGGGCCGAGCGGATCGTCGCCGACGTAGGCGCCGGTCGCGTAAACGTTGTATTCGGTCCCCGGCGCGCCGTACTGGAGGTAGTAGCGGCCGCCGTACTTGGTCATCCACGCGCCTTCGATGAACGGCATGATCGTCGTGTCGCGATGGTCCTGACCGAAGCGTTCCCAGCCGTGGAGCGCCGGCTGGAGACCGAACAGCCATTTCGGTGTCCCGATGTAGGCGAGACGCTTGGATTTGTCGAGCTCGATGGCGTGCAGCGGATATGCGTTCGATGAGTTCCAATAGAGAAACCAGCGCTCTGTGTCCGGATCGTGGAAGAACTGCGCGTCCCACGGACCGGGCTGCACGGAGTCCGGCTTGGCGAGCAGCTCCGTCTCGCGGTAGCGCGCCATCGGCAGCCAGGGGAGCAGCCGATTGTAGAACTCCACCCGGCCGCTCGCCGGCTCGGTAAGCATGAGGATCGGCAGAGGGCTGGTCGTGCTTGGCAGCAGATAGATGGTGTCGCGCACCGAGAGCGCCGCGGGCGCGACGATATCGGTCAGCGGCCAGCGCGACGGGGTGATGTGCTCCCATGTGCCGAGGTCGCGTGAACGCCAGTACCCGTCGCCGATCGTCTCGAAGAGATAGTACTCGCCGCGCTGCACCACGATGACGGGATCGGCGCCGGAGCGATACGAGATGCCCTGGTTCTTCTGCTCGAAGTTGTAACGGTAGTCGATATCGATCGGGTTGGCGTACGTGCGCGGCGGCGAGGCCTGTACGGTCAGCAGAGCCACCGCGATGTGTAGCATCATTCAGAAGCTCGCGCGTCCAGCCGTCACGACGCGCAGCACGGACTCCTGGCTGAACCTGCGCTTGTACTCAGCGATGATCGCGACGATAGCGGAATCCGCGCCCGCTGAGCGCTCAGGACGAACCACTTCGAGCACATAGCTCGGCTCGCGAATGGGCCGGCCATCGGCCCCTCGCCACTCTCCCTCGGCGGCCCAGAACGTGAACCCCGTGGAGAGTCTCGCGGTGACGACCTCCCGCACGAACACCGCCCATGCAGAGTCGGTGACGCCAAGCGCGCTCGCGATGTTGCGGCCGAAATAGAGGCGCTCCGTGACGACTGGCTGCAGGCCACTCGGATGCATCGCCGGAGCGCACGCACACAGCACGACGGCGAGCGCGACCCACACCGGGGTTCGCCGCATTACGGGAGCTTCTTTTGCTGAGGAGAGGCGCACATTCCTCATTATACGGGTCTTACCCGCGACGGTCAGCCCACAACTCGGGCTAAGAGCCCGGGCTCGGCATTGGGTGCGCCCTGTAAGGGCGCACTTTGCAGCCGAGCGCGCCTTCTCAAGGCGCGTTTTCCGATACGCAGTGCGATGATGAGGTCGGTTCTTCGATCGGGCTAAGCGCCGGTGCCGCGCGCCTGTGCGAGAAGCTTGTGAACCATCGTCAGCCCGTTGGGATCACGAGCGCCAATCGCCTCCGCCGCCTCGAGGTACGCGACGCACAGGTCGAGCACCAAGCGCTTCACGATGAGGCGGCTGACGAGTCGAAAGTCCACGAACCCGAGGTAGTCCCAGCCGCGCATCCTGGTCAAACGATCCGGCCGACTGAGCTCCCGAAAGCATTCAACGGCTTCGGCATCACGGCCAACTGCGAGCAGTCCAAGTCCCTTTTCACTCAGCCAAGCGGGTCGCATATCCGCTTCGAGTACCGGCTCGGTCTCCGCAAGCTTCGCGAGCCCGTCCTCCGGCCGTCCGTACTCGGCAATCAGGCGACTTGCCACGTGCAGCTTGAAGTACGGTTCTATCGGGGCGAGGCGTTCGGCCAGCTCGTCCGCTGCCAGCGACTCCGCGTCACGATCCAGCGCGCCGAGTGCAATCGCCCGCGAATGTGAAAACAGCGCGGCGGCGTAGGCGCTCTCGGCTTTCTCGAAGTATTCGCTGGCCAGCCGCTCAACAGCCGCCCAGTCTGCGGGACGGGCTCGCAACAGAACGTTGGTGCGATCGTGATACTCCTCCACGGTAGACCACCACGGCTCATCGTTGGAAGGCAGTTTCGTGGCTGGCGCGTGATTCATGCCCGCAGGCGCTTTCTCGGCGATCGCGTAGCCTGGTTGGCAGCCACCTGGCGCCTCGCCTCCTTCACGACGTCGATCAGGAGTGGTTTCGGAATCTCCGCGAGTCGAATGAGCACGGCGGGGTAGTTGCGGTAGTGCTCGGTGAAAAAGAAGGCGCGCGGGTCGAGATCCATGAGAACCTCCCGCTCACCGATGGTGGCCAGTTGTAGAACCAGGACCGTATCGTCATCGCGAAATCGCGCGAAGAAGCGACCGTCGAGAAGAAACGAGGGCATGCCATACGATCGGCCTTGCACAATGCCCGGCAAACCGAGCAGCAACCGGCGAGCGTCGGCCAATCGTACCCCGCGGGCCGGCTGTTTTGTGTTCGATTTAGGCATACTATGCCACCAGCAGAATACCGGTCAGCACTGCGGCCGAGATGAGTGATTTCAGATGTACCCGGAACGCCTGTTGGCGAATCCGGCGCCGCTCGTCCTTATCATCGATCGCTTCCGATCCGCTGTCCATGTCGCGCAGACCGCGCGCCGCAAGTCGCACTCAGGTCTTGTCTCGAGCCTGAAAGAATCCGAGGGCGGCCAGCCAAATGGGCGGAAACATTACGAGCCGCCAGGTTGTGGGCGCGCCAAGCAAAAAGAGAACTCCACCGAGCAGCAGCGCCGCTCCGAGGGCAATGGTGCCAAGGCGCAGGCGGTGTTGCTGGCCGCGGGGACCAATGTTCGGGATTCGGGCTCCTTGGATCACCTGGGTGCCGGGGCCAGCTGTTTCCGAAAACAACGAATCTGCACGGTCTCCGCGAACCCGAGCGCGCGATGCGCCGCCGCACTCACCTCGTTGTCGATCACGGCATCAGAGCCGAATTCCGTGCAGCCCTGCGCCCGCGCCCACTGCTCTGATGCGTTCATGAGAGCCCGGCCAACGCCTCGGCGTCGAGCGCCAGGAACGACGTACCAACCTTCCAGGTATGCCACCCGATCGGTGACGCAGTCCTCCGCATAATTTCGAATGGAGAGCTCGACGAACCCCAGCGCTTTCCCGGAGTCGTCGTGCGCAATGAGCACCGCGAGAGGCATCGAGAGTTTGCCGGCGAAGAATTGACCGATCTCGTCGGCATGCCAGGTAGACGCATACTCCGGCCACAGCGCCTCGCGCATCCGCAGCCACACCGGCGCATCGTCCTTTGTCGCGGGGCGTACCTGGACCATCAAAGAGGCTCGGTTGGGTTTTGCATTTCGGCCATGAAGCCAACCAGAATCTCTTTGTAGACGTCCTCTCTCGAACGACCGTCGAGCTGCTCGTAGGCCCGTGCCGCGTGTTTCATGAAATCAATTGCCATCATGCCCCAAACGGCTGGTTGATCGTGAAAAGGCGCCACATGCAATACGTAGTACTGGTGACCCTGGCTCGACCAAACCCGCGCCAGCTCTAGGGCCTGAGTATCCTCGACAGGACCTGGAGGGATCCCCAGTTGATTGGCATGCGTGTTGGGCATAAGCCTCCTGAAGAGACCTTTAGGCAGCGACCTGCGCGGGAAACGCAACCTCAAGTGTCGCCCCGGGGGCCAATCCCCACCACCGAGACTCGAGCGCTTGGCGCAACGCGCGGACGCGTGCCAGTTGCGCTTCAGTGATGGGCTTGAACCGCGGGCGATCACCAGGTTCCAGGCCGGCCACGACTGCTTCGTTGACCTCGGCCGCTGTCATGAGCTGTGGCAGCGCTCGCTCGCGGTCGAGCACGGCGACAACGTGCTCCGCCAACAGCGCTTGCAGCGGCATCCTGGCGCTCGCTCCCGGTTTGGCAAAGTCATCGATGTCCCAGCCGGCGGCAATGAGACCAAAAAATGCCTGATCATAGCCGAGGACGCTCTCCACGGCGCAGTGCGTCAAGTCGTGGAGCGGGAAGAACGGATGCTCCTTACCCCAAGTGCGGGTGCCATCCGGTCGCACACACGCGAGCGTGGAAGGCCCCTCACGACCCTTCTTCAGATGAATGACCATGCGCGCTCGACTAACGTAGCGACAGCGCTTTGAGAACCGCCAGCCAGGCTCTAGCGAGCAGTCTTAGTTCGCTTTCAGCACCGCCTCGATGAAGCTGAGGCTCTTGGTCTCGACCCACGCAGCGGAGACGGCGGCGATGCCGATCGTGCCGAGCCGGTCCCCCGTGCCGGTCGGCGGCCGGCCCTTCCAGGGGGCGTGCTTCACCTCGCGGTGGACGACGATGCCGTGCCGCGGGTCGTACCGGAAGATGAGCGCCGAGGCGAGCCCGCTCCGGGGGGTGAAGGAGAGGGCCACACTGGGATAGGCATCGTCCCGCTCGATGTGCTCGCGGACCGAGGCATCGTGACCGGCGTTCTTGAGCTCGGCCATCAGGTCGTCGAGCACGGGACGCACCACGGAATGCAGCCGCTCGCCGCACATCCGCCGATCCGCCTGATCCTGGGGCGTCTTGTCGGCGGGCGGGACCTTGGCGGCGCGCTCGGCGTAGGCCTGGAGCAGCGCCCGCAGCTTGGCCTTCAAGTCCTCACTCATTTATGACGAAGAGCATTCCTTAATCTACGAATCTACGCGCGGCCTTCCAAACGTTTCGTGAGCGCATCGGCGGCCGCATCGGCGATATCGATCATCCTTCCAGCGACCGTGCGAAGCGCTTCGAGCAATTGCGAAAGCACCGGAGCGGTAGGCGCTGGAGTCCGGCGTGACGGTAGGCGGACCGGCTCTTGAGGTGGCGGGCGCCGGGACGGAGGCACGAGCTCGCCTTTCGGCTCCGTTTGACGCACGGGTTCCTCAGCTGCGCTGTTTTCTGGCGCCGGATCTTTAGGTTTGCGAGGCTTTCGACCTTTGCCCATAGACTCTGCTCACTGAATGGGGTTTCTTCGAAACTTAACGCTGCGGCTCCACCCGGCGCGGGTCCGGCCTCTGTGCCAGCATCCGCTCGGTGAAGTCCAGGCGCTCCTGCGCTTCGCTCAACTCCTGCCGCAACCTGCTCAGCTCGTCCTCGAGGGCTGCGAGCCGGTCGCCTTCCGCCGCGTCTAGCGAGGTCTGATCCTCGCCCCTGTCACGACGCTGCCGCAGGCGCTGCGCCCATAATCCAAACCCTAATGCGAGCGCCGCGTGACCCGCAGCATGCCACGGCGTGTCGGTCGCGAAGCCGGCGGCCACCACGTTGGCGATTGCCAGCATCACGGCGATGGGATACCACGTCGAGGGCTTGAACGTCATACGTGTTCGACGGCAACCGGTGCTACGAGGTTTCAAACTGCGGCGTACTTTATACGCCTTGACCGCTGCCCTGCTGTGCCTCCTGGTCAGCCTCGCCGCGCAGGGCTCCCCCGCTCGCCCCGGGACTCCGCGCGTCCTCGTCTGGGGCGGCGATGCCGAGGGCGGCGCGCCGTTCGTCGAAGCCGACCCCGCCAATCCATCTCAGGTGCGTGGCTTCGACGTGGAGGTGGCCACGCGCATCGCGCGCGGGCTGGGCCGTCCTGGAGCCCAGTTCGTCCAAGTGCAGTGGTCCAACATCGATCAGTCGGTCGAGCGAGGTGACTTCGAGCTGGGCCTCTCCGGGGTCGAGGACACACCCACGCGCCGCGCCCGGCACGCTGTCACGCTGCCCTACTTCGAATTCCGTGAAGTCCTTGCCGTGCGACCCGAGGACGAACGCCGCATCCGCGAGCTGGCCGACTTGCACGGCCGCCGCGTGGCGACGCTCGGCGCCACGATCGCGTACGATGTGCTCCTCGCCGCGCGCGATTCCATCGGCCTGATCCCCGTCTCCTACGACGACGACGTGCATCCCTACACAGACCTCGCCCGAGGCCGAGTGGACGCGGTGCTGCTGGACCACATCATCGCGCAGCGCGCCTTGCGCCGCCTGGGAGGAACGGGGTTCGTCATTCTCCAGCGACCTGT